>Ga0182739_1002669_pt1 | contig 16418 bp, 12 predicted proteins | sample eDN5th30CBELigBY_FD_128873 | JGI IMG/M metagenome (GOLD analysis project Ga0182739, IMG submission 128873) | Enriched backyard soil microbial communities from Emeryville, California, USA - eDNA 5th pass 30_C BE-Lig BY (version 2) (version 2) | ecosystem: Environmental > Terrestrial > Soil >... | reverse complement strand
GAGTGTACAAACAATAAGACTAGATCGATTAGAGTTATCTATTCCAGAGCTTCGGGAACGAATTAAGAATGTTGCTACCAAAACTTTAGAAGATGAAGTGAAAGCTTTACCTATTGAAGAAGTCATTGGGGAAATTATTCATATGGAATTAGATGATTCTGCGATATCTATCTTTGAAGTGAAACAAGAGCATGTATTTAAAAGGAATGGTATTGCAAGAGGGCATCATTTATTTGCACAAGCAAATTCCCTTGCTGTTGCTTTAATCAATGATGAACTGGCATTAACAGCTAAAGCGAATATTCATTTTACAAGATCCGTTAAAATGGGTGAAAGAATTATAGCAAAAGCAAATGTAGTTCATATAGATGAGAAAACCGGCAGAACCAAAGTGGATGTAACTAGTTATGTTAACTCTGAATTGGTTTTTAAAGGCGAATTTGAAATGTACCGTGCAAAAAATAATCAATAGAATCAGGTGGAATAAAGAATGAAAATCGCAGTAGATGCAATGGGTGGAGACAACGCACCAAAAGAAATAGTATTAGGTGTTCAAAAGGCTATAGAAACATTTAAAGATTTAGAGATTACTTTAGTTGGAGATAAAGAACAGATTCAGAACCTTTTAACAAATAATGAGCGAATCGAAATTATACATACAGAAGAACAAATTTTACCTACGGATGAACCAGTTCGAGCTGTTCGTCGTAAGAAGAATGCTAGTATGGTCCTTGGAGCAACAGAAGTGAAAGAGGGAAGAGCAGACGCGTTTATTTCTGCAGGTAATACGGGTGCATTGATGGCAACTGGATTATTTGTAGTTGGTAGAATCGATGGAATCGATCGTCCTGCATTATCTCCTACTTTACCTACAATAGGTGGGGAAGGTTTTCTTCTACTTGATGTAGGGGCAAACGTTGACGCAAAACCAGAAAACTTATATCAATATGCTATTATGGGAAGCATTTATACGGAAAAAGTAAGAGGGATTGCAAATCCGAGAGTTGGGTTATTGAATATCGGTACAGAAGAGAAAAAAGGAAATGATTTAACGAAAAAAACGTTTGAACTCCTCAAGGAAGCCAATATTAACTTTGTTGGAAATGTAGAGGCTCGTGATTTATTAGATGGCGTATGTGATGTAGCTATCACAGATGGTTTTACTGGTAATATGGTGTTAAAGACAGTGGAAGGTACTGCTATGAGCATGTTTAAAATGATTAAAGCAGAATTAATGAGTAGCTTTAAGTCTAAAATGGCAGCAGCAGTATTAAAACCTAATTTAAAACAAATTGCTAATCAATTAGATTATTCCGAGTACGGTGGAGCTGCATTATTTGGTTTAAAAGCACCTGTAATAAAATCACATGGTTCATCAGATAGCCAGGCCATTTTTAGTGCTATTAGACAAACAAGAGAATTTGTACAAGCTGAAGTTGTAAAAACAATAGAAACAGCTATTCAGCAACAAGGAGAATAGCAACAAGTAGTTCATTCAAAGTGAACGAAGAAAGGGAGTGGAAAGATGGGTAAAATAGCATTTGTTTTTCCAGGACAAGGATCTCAAGTTGTTGGGATGGGAAAGGATTTATTTGACCAATATGAGCCTTCAGCTCAAGTTTTCCATGCAGCTGATCAAAAATTAGGTTTAGCCTTATCTGATATTATCTTTGAAGGGCCTAAAGAAGATTTAACATTAACGCATAATACCCAACCAGCACTACTTACTACGAGCACTGCCCTTTTAGAGCATTTTACTCAATTTGGGATTAAGGCAGATTATGTAGCAGGGCATAGCTTAGGAGAGTATTCCGCATTAGTAGCTGCTGGTGTATTATCGTTTGAAGATGCAGTTTATGCAGTGAGAAAACGTGGGGAATATATGCAGGAAGCAGTACCTGCTGGAAATGGTGCAATGGCGGCTATATTAGGACTTGAGCGAGAGAAGCTTATGGCAGTAACCGAGGAAGTTACTAATGAGGGGCATTCTGTACAATTAGCTAACTTAAACTGTCCAGGACAAATTGTTATTTCAGGTTCGAAAAAAGGTGTTGAAATAGCAGGTGAACGAGCAAAAGAAGCTGGTGCGAAACGTGCAATTCTGTTAGAAGTTAGTGGACCTTTCCACTCTGAATTGATGAAACCTGCTGCAGAAAGATTTTCTTCTGTATTAGCTGAAGTGAATCTTGAAAATGCGCAAGTACCTGTTATCGCAAATGTAACAGCTGAACCAATTGAAGATAAAGAAGAAATTAAAAGTAAATTAGTGGAACAATTATATTCCTCGGTCCTTTGGGAAGATTCTGTTCGCAAAATGATGGAACTTGGTGTAGATACATTTATTGAAATAGGGCCAGGAAAAGTGTTAGCTGGGCTTATCAAAAAAATTGATCGAAAAGTAAAGGTATACTCTGTATATGATATGGAAACAAGTAACCAAGTAGCAGAAGCATTAAAGGGGGAAAACTAATTGAAATTATCTGGAAAAGTAGCCCTTGTTACGGGTGCATCAAGAGGCATTGGAAAATCCATTGCTATTGACTTAGCAAAAAACGGTGCTGATGTTATCGTGAATTATGCTGGTAGTGTAGACCGTGCTAATGAAGTCGTGGAAGAAATAAAGAAGCTAGGTAGAAATGCAATTAGTATTCAGTGTGATGTTTCTAATAGCGAGTCTGTTTCGGAAATGATTAAGACTTCTCTAAGTACATTTGGTACGATTGATATCTTGGTAAATAATGCTGGTATAACAAAAGATAATCTTTTAATGCGTATGAAAGAGTCAGAATGGGACGATGTTATAAATACGAACTTAAAAGGTGTTTTCCTTTGCACAAAAGCAGTGACAAGACCGATGATGAAGCAAAGAAAAGGTAGAATCATCAATATTACGTCCATTGTTGGAGTGACAGGTAACCCAGGTCAAGCTAATTATGTAGCAGCAAAAGCAGGTGTTATTGGTTTTACAAAAACATCTGCAAAAGAATTAGCGCAAAGAAACATTACTGTAAATGCAATAGCTCCTGGTTTTATTACAACCGATATGACCGAGCAATTACCAGAGGATATAAAGAATACAATGCTTACCCAAATTCCGCTAGGGCAATTTGGGAAAACAGAGGATATATCTAATGCAGTAGTATTCTTAGCATCAGATGAATCAAGTTATATAACTGGTCAAACATTGCATATTGATGGTGGAATGTATATGTAATTGGAAAGGTTCCAGTAACAAGATAGTTGAATCAATCTGGAACGAAACTTTTACATTTATTAATTGATAGAAATACTCTATAATGCATTTGAGGGGAGGTGAAATAAATGGCAGATGTATTAGAGCGTGTAACAAAAATCGTTGTAGATCGTCTTGGCGTAGAAGAATCTGAAGTAACTTTAGAAGCTTCTTTCAAAGATGATTTAGGTGCTGATTCTCTTGATGTAGTTGAACTTGTTATGGAATTAGAAGATGAGTTCGATATGGAGATTTCTGACGAAGATGCTGAAAAGATTTCAACAGTAGGTGATGCTGTGAATTACATAAGTAATCGTTAGTCAACCTAAAAAGCTCCGTTTATGACGGAGCTTTTAATTTTTATGGGAAAGATTTAAATCTTTATTTATTTGTTGTATACTTAGTTATGATTCCTACAAAAGATAAGAATAGGAATGGATAAGGATAATATCGTTTTCTTATAGAGATATGGGCTTAATAAATCCCCCATCTTTGTATAGAAAAGCTTGGAGAGAGAAACTTTCCAAGTTTCTTTGCGTTTTTTATCCGATTTACTTAAACTTATTTGTAAACTTAGTGCTAAGGTGGAGGCAATATGCGAGGCAACCGAAAAGAAAAACGATCAATTCGTCCGAATGAACAAAAACTAAAAGAATTACAAGCTACATTAAATATTCACTTTAAGGATGAAAAATTATTAAAACAGGCTTTTACCCATTCATCATATGTGAATGAGCATCGAAGAAAACCACATGAAGATAATGAGAGACTAGAATTCCTTGGAGATGCTGTGTTAGAACTTACTGTATCGGAATTTTTATTTAAAAAATTCCCAATGATGAGTGAAGGAGAACTAACTAAGCTTCGTGCAGCAGTAGTATGTGAGCCTTCTCTTGTTTCCTTTGCAAACGAATTGTCTTTTGGCAATTTTGTGTTATTAGGTAAAGGAGAAGAAATGACTGGCGGAAGAACAAGACCAGCTTTACTTGCAGATGTATTTGAAGCATTTATTGGTGCTCTGTATTTAGATCAAGGAATTGATTCTGTAGTACCATTTTTAGAAAAAGTTATTTTTCCTAAAATAAATGACGGTGCTTTTTCTCATGTGATGGATTTTAAAAGCCAACTTCAAGAATATGTTCAAAGAGATGCTGTTGGAACGATTGAGTATAAAATTTTGCTAGAGAAAGGTCCTGCTCATAATCGTGAATTTATTTCCCAAGTATTATTGAACAACAAAGAGCTAGGAACTGGAACAGGTAGATCAAAAAAAGAAGCAGAACAGCATGCAGCACAAGAGTCTTTGAGTATGCTAAAAGCAGAAAATGAAAAAAACAATTGAAATATACTCCGAGAAAAGAAGTATACAACTAGAAGAAACAAAACAAGAATTGGGGTGAGGATATGTTCTTGAAGAGATTGGATATCATCGGTTTTAAATCATTTGCAGACAAAATATCTGTTGATTTTGTTCCAGGAGTAACGGCAGTGGTTGGACCAAATGGTAGTGGGAAAAGTAATATTACAGATGCTATTCGCTGGGTCCTAGGAGAGCAATCAGCTAAATCTCTGCGTGGAAGCAAAATGGAAGATGTTATTTTTTCTGGTAGTGATTCAAGAAAAGCAGTGAATTTTGCCGAGGTTACCTTAACATTAGAGAATGACGATCATTTTCTCCCGCTAGATTTTCATGAAGTAAGTGTAACAAGAAGAGTATTTCGTTCTGGTGACAGTGAATTTCAAATCAATAAACAATCATGTCGTCTGAAAGATATTATTGATTTATTTATGGACTCTGGCTTAGGGAGAGAGGCATTCTCTATTATTAGCCAAGGGAAAGTAGAAGAAATTCTTAATAGTAAAGCAGAAGACCGTCGCTCTATCTTTGAAGAAGCAGCAGGCGTATTAAAATATAAAACGAGAAAGAAAAAAGCGGAAGGGAAGCTTGTGGAAACACAAGAAAATCTTAACCGTGTGAATGATATTCTTCATGAGTTGGAAAGCCAAGTAGAACCATTAAAAATACAAAGTTCCATGGCAAAGGAATATTTGGATCATCGAGAAAGTTTAGAGAAAATTGAAGTAGCATTAATGGTACATGATATAGAAAATGCCCATGAAAAGTTCGAGAAAATCTCTAAACAGTTAGAAGCATATAAACAAGAAGAGTTAAAATTATCCTCCTTGCTTCAAGGAAAAGAAGCAAAAATGGAAGAGTTAAAAAATCAAATCTCTGCATTAGATGAGTCAATCGACGATCTACAACAAGTTCTTCTTCTAGTCAGTGAAGAATTAGAAAAGCTAGAAGGAAGAAAAGAAGTACTGAAAGAACGAAAAAAGAATGCTGTTCAAAATAAAGATCAGCTGGAAAAAAGTAAGGTTGAGTTAGAAGAAAGAATTGTCATCCTTTCTTCGCAAAAGGAAGCACAAGAAGTACTCGTTCAAAAATTACAGCTTGAATTTAATGAAGTCGAAAAGCAACTAAAGGATAACGAGAAGAATTTAGCCCTATTTAATGATAATTTAGAAGAAAAAATTGAATCATTAAAAAGTGACTATATTGAGTTATTAAGTGAGCAAGCTGCCTCAAAAAATGAGTGGAATTCTATAAAGAATCAAATAGAGAACCAGCAAAGAAGAACTTCTCAGTTGGATGCAGAAAATGCAAACTATACAAGTGAACGAGAAGAAATTCAGAAAAAGAAAAAAGAAATTACAGATGTTTTACAAAAGTTTTCTATGGACTTAGAAAAGTGGACAAGAACCCTTGAAGAACAACGTAAGAGTTTCCGTGATTTAGAAGGTAAGGTTCAACAAATCGAAAAGTCGTTATACCAATCCTATCGATTTACCGAGCAAGCTAAATCAAGAAAAGAAATGTTAGAAGAATTAGAAGATGATTATGCTGGTTTCTTCCAAGGTGTTAAAGAGGTCTTAAAAGCTCGTAATAAGTCCCTTCACGGAATTCGAGGAGCAGTTGCTGAATTAATGCAGGTGCCAAAAGAATATAGTGTTAGTATGGAAATTGCCCTCGGGGGTAGCATGCAACATATTGTGGTGGAAACAGAACAAAATGGACGTGAAGCCATTGCTTTTCTAAAGAAAAATGGATTTGGCCGGGCAACTTTTTTACCGATGAATGTCATTAAAGGAAAAATGCTTTCCGATTCTCAATTACGGTTAATTAGCGGTCACCCATCTTTTGTTGGAGTTGCTGCAGATTTAATTTCTTATGACAATCAATATACGGAAATAATGAGAAATTTATTAGGAAATGTAGTCATTACAAAGGACTTAAAAGGTGCTAATGAAATGGCGAAAATTCTACAGTACCGATCTCGGTTTGTCACATTAGACGGTGAAATTGTTAATCCAGGTGGTTCCATGACTGGTGGGGCTATTAAACAGAAAAGTGCTTCCATCTTAACCCGTAAAGGGGAACTAGAAGATTTAAAGAAAAAGATATTCGAGATGGAAAAGACTACACTTAAGTTTGAAGACCAACTGAAAAAAGGAAAGCAAGCATTAAAAGAAGAAGAGATTAAGATTGAAGAGACTCGTATAAAAACAGAAGATCTTCAGTACCAAATGCAAACTTGGAAAGACCATTTAAAGGAAATTGAATTCGATGAAAGAAGTATGAATGAAAAATTATCCTTGTATGATCGGAACAAAGCAGATTATATGCAAGAACAAGATCAGTTAAAAAAGAGAAAAGAAGAATTAGAACATATTCTCGAAACAAGCAAAGATAAAATTGCTAAATTAGATAAGGAAATAGTTCTTCTAACAGAGCAGAAAAATAAGCAAAGTTTATCAAAAGAAACAGTTGTTCATGCCATTGGTGAACTAAGAGTTCAATTAGCGGCCAAAAAAGAACAATTTAAACATGAACAAGATAAATTAACTACCATTCTAAATGAACTGCAGGAAGCGGTAGAAAAAGAGACTATTGTAGCGGAGGATTTGCGTCTATTATCTTCTGAAATGACTCATTCTCATTCTGGTGAATCTTCCTTGGAAGAGGCTGCTGTACAGAAGCAACAAGAAAAACAGAACACGCTTCAATTGATCGCACTTAGAAGAGAAGAGAGATTGCAAAAGCAAGTAGAATTAGAAGATCTTGAGTTAGAAATGAAAGAAAATCGACGTATCCATCGAGGAATGGTTCAAGCCCTTAAGGATGAAGAAGTGAAGCTCAATCGTATTGACGTAGAGTTAGATACTAGGTTAAACAATCTAAGGGAAGAATATTTACTATCCTATGAAGGTGCTAAGCTCGACTATCAGCTTACAATGGATGTAGAGGAAGCGCGTAAAAAAGTAAAATTAATTAAGCTAGCAATAGAAGAATTGGGTACAGTTAATTTAGGTGCAATTGAAGAATATGAGAGAATTTCGGAAAGATACGAGTTTCTGTTAAGTCAAAAAATAGATTTAGAAGAAGCGAAAGATACATTATATCAAGTGATTGATGAGATGGATGACGAGATGAAAAATCGCTTTGAACAAACCTTTGAAGGAATAAAGGCACATTTTGGCTCTGTATTCCAAAGCTTATTTGGTGGAGGAAGAGCAGATCTTGTATTAACAAATCCAGAAGATTTGCTAAATACAGGTGTAGAAATTGTTGCCCAACCACCAGGGAAAAAACTTCAAAATCTAAGTCTATTATCTGGTGGGGAAAGAGCTTTAACTGCAATTGCTCTTCTATTCTCTATTCTAAAGGTAAGACCAGTTCCTTTCTGTATCCTAGACGAAGTAGAAGCTGCTCTAGATGAAGCAAATGTATTTCGATTTAGTTCTTATTTAAAACGTTATAGTCATGAAACACAATTTATTGTCATTACTCATCGTAAAGGTACAATGGAAGAAGCAGATGTTCTGTATGGAGTAACGATGCAAGAATCAGGAGTCTCTAAATTAGTATCTGTGAGATTGAGTGAGTCAAATGAATTAGTAGCAACTTAAATAATATAATTTTGATAAATAAACGATATGTTGAGAGAGAAAGAAGGGAAACGTATTGAGTTTTTTTAAGAAGCTAAAGGAAAAGATGTCCCAACAAACTACTGCCGTGACAGAGAAATTTAAAGATGGACTGGCTAAAACAAGAAATAACTTTTCTGAAAAGGTAAATGACCTTGTTTCGAGATATAGAAAAGTAGACGAAGATTTCTTTGAAGAATTAGAAGAGATTCTAATTAGCGCAGATGTTGGTTTTGATACAGTAATGGAGCTAATTGATGAATTAAAAAAAGAAGTAAAGAAAAAAAATATTCAAGATCCAAAGGAAGTTCAATCGGTTATTTCTGAAAAACTAGTGGCTATTTATCAAAATGGGGAAGAAGAATCCTCAGCCATCAATATCCAAGAAAATGGCTTAACAGTTATATTGTTTGTTGGCGTAAATGGTGTAGGAAAAACCACTACCATTGGAAAATTAGCTCATAAATACAAATCAGAAGGCAAGAATGTTTTACTTGCAGCAGGGGATACATTCCGTGCAGGTGCTATTGAACAACTAGAAGTCTGGGGAGAGCGTGTTGGTGTTGAAGTCATCAAACATTCTGAGGGTTCTGATCCTGCAGCGGTAATGTATGATGCTGTTCAAGCTGCTAAGTCTCGTAACGCAGATATTTTATTATGCGATACAGCAGGACGTTTACAAAATAAAGTGAACTTAATGAAAGAGCTGGAAAAAGTAAAAAGAGTGATAGAAAGAGAAATTCCAGGTGCTCCTCATGAAGTAATCCTTGTTTTAGATGCTACAACAGGGCAAAATGCACTTGTTCAAGCCAAGACATTTAAAGAAACAACAAATGTGAGTGGTATCGTATTGACAAAGTTAGATGGAACAGCTAAAGGTGGTATTGTTCTAGCGATTCGAAATGAACTTCATATTCCAGTTAAGTTTGTAGGTTTAGGAGAAAAGATGGATGACCTCCAAAGCTTTGATCCAGAAAAATACGTATACGGTCTGTTCTCTAACTTAGTAGAGGCAGAAGAATAAAATAAAGTAAGAGAATGTCTAAGTAAAGGGGCAAACTGCACTAACATATTCCATTAGTAGTGATAACTACACGAAAGCTGGAATAACGTTATGGTGTAGTTTGCCCTCTTTTTATTTTCTAAGATGGAATAAATCCCTAATTATGAGCAAAAATAAGAAAGGATAAAAGTATTTTATGGAGTTGAAGTGAGATGCTTATTCAGATTTTTATTATGCTACTAATAATTGGTGGACTGTTTTTAGCAGTTAAAGGACATTTCGTACAGCAACATGCCTATTTCCGACTTGGGAGTACATTGGTTGATAAAGAATGGCTAGAAGAAGAATATGAAAATGTATTAACACCAGAAGAACAAAGATTGTTTTTAACTAGTTTATCTGGGATAAGAATGAAAATTGTTGGTGCACTACTTGTATTTATTCCTCTTTCTATTTTAATACTACTTCATATTTAAAAAAGGGATTGTCAAAGGAGGTATATCCATATGGATATATTATTCCTATGTACAATCTTTTTTTATTTATCATAAAACTTTTTTCTTCTTCATTTCGTCTAATGGATTATCGAACAATTTTATACCAGTATTTCTATAAATTAGTAGAAAATACACCCCGAAAAGTTTATAATGTTTTTAAAATTGTAAAATTACATTAAAACTTTTTTCGATTATCTGTAGGGTCTTACAATTTTTGTTCGTCTATTTAAGTAACTAGAAAAAGAAAATGGGGGAAACCGTGTGTTAAGAACAAAAAAGGTGTTCATTTTAGGTATTGTTTTTTTTCTTGCCTTTCTCTTTATTACGGAAGAGGCAATAGCTGCTACAGATTCTAGTATTAGTATTACAACAGAAGCAGGTTTAGATGGAAAAGTAGTGGACGGAAAAGCATTTCTCTTAAAAGTTACATTGGAGAATAGCGGTAAGGATTTTAAGGGAGATTTATTAATACCTTTTTCGCCTAGTTATGAAACAGGTGGTTATAACGTAGTGAATGTAGATATTCCGGCAAATAGTAAGAAAACATATTCTGTTACTGTCCCTGGGATTTCTTCAGATTCTAATTATACGAATAATAAGATGAAATTGTATGAAGGTAAGTGGCAAGATGGAAAGAGTGTTACTTTTTTAGGGAAAAAAGAAGTGACAATTCAATTAATTACTGAGTATACATTGGGAATACTTTCTGACCACTATGATCAATTCAAGGAATTAAGGAAAATTCCTAGCTATTCTATTCATACGACAGAAATAACAAAGGATGATTTACCTGATAATGATACAGCTTTAGATACATTAAGTTTTTTACTTGTTGATCAGTTTGCTCTATCTGATTTAAGTGAAAGCCAGCAACAAGCATTAAAAAAATGGATACAAAATGGAGGAGTATTGTTAACAAGTGGTACAAAAAATGGAAAGCAGGCATATGGGAATTTAGAAACAGATATGCCTTTATCACTTGGAGATGAGAAAGAATCTATGTCAGTTACAGCTTTACAGAATAGTAAAGAGGAATTCCAACTTGAAAGTTTCCAATCTAAGCTAACGAAACAAGCAGAAGCAATCTCCATACATAATAATCAGCCTATTCTTGGGGTAACTTCTCTCGGAGAAGGGAAAATTATTCAGTCTTCATTTTCTTTGAGTGACAATAAGTTAGTTAATTGGCAAGAATATAGTAGATGGATTGGTAATGTTTTATTAACCAATACAAATGAACAATTAGTGAATTCACAATATGGAGGGAATCCATTAAATAACTTATATTATGGCTTCGCAGAGTCTAATGAATATTTTAAAAGTTCTGCCATATCTTTAGGGACATTATTGCTTATATTAGCAATCTATCTAATTATTATTGTTCCAATTCTCTATTTTGGATTAAAAAAGATGGACAAACGAGAACATGCTTGGTGGATTATCCCTGTAATTTCTATTGTATTATCGGTTGGGATGTTTATTTCAGGAGCCAAGGATCGTATTGGAAATGTTCAGTTTAATGAAATGGGAATCTACCAATTTAAGAACCAACAATTAAATGGTTATCAAGCAACCACGCTATTATCTAATAAATCTGGTGATTTTACATTAACATACGACAAAGCTGACTACCATCTATTACCGTATAAAACAGATGGAAGTTTAATGAAAGATGCCGTGATAAAAGAGAAGCGGAAGAGTAATGAGATTATCTTTCCAAGTGTAGAATATTGGTCCAGTCGTACGATGTTTGGCACGTCTAGCCTGACACAAAAAGAAGGTTTTACCCATAAATTCACGCTAACGGAAGATAAAATTTCTGGAGAATTAACGAATCATTTTCCTTATAGCTTTTACAAAGTATTTATTTGGTCAGGAAATGAACAATTAGATATAGGAGCAATTAAGGCAGGTGAGACGAAGAAAATAAACATTACACGGAAAGAAAAGTATTTCAAAAAGCCATTTGATTCTACATATGGATCCAGCGGATATGATTACAACGGAAAGGATATAAATGAATATCGTGAATTAGTACTGAAGGATGCTATTAACGCAAATAACTTATGGCAAGGAGCATCTTTTGGAAGTCCATTAATCATTGGGATAACAAAAGATGAAATAGTTGATGTTCGTCTAGTAGAGGGGAAGGCGAAAAAGAATATCACGAATATGATTTTACAACCATTAAACGTAACAAATCATTTCCCAGGAAAGTTAACCCTTCAAGAAGATGACTTGGATCAAGATATCGAAATAATAAATGGAAAGATTTACAGCATGAATTTCGCTAATGATGATTTAATGGTCGAAGATGGCGAGTATATTTATAGTCTTAGTGTGCCTGATTCCTATCAGTCTGAAAAACTTTCTTTTGATTCATTAACGATACTACCTGTTACAAACCTAGGTCTTAAACTTAGTGTTTATAACCATAAGAATAAGGAGTATGAGACATTTAATACGAATTTTACTGCCAATAAGGAGAAAGTAGAGGCATATTTTGATGGAAATAAGCAAATTAAAATCAAAGTAGAAAAAGCTACCAACGGGGATCCATATTTACAATTACCAACAGTTAAAATCAAAGGAGAGATAAAAGAATGATAGAGATTAAAAATCTTTCTAAAACCTATGGTAAGTTTACTGCTTTGCATCCATTAAATTTAGAAATAGAAGAGGGCACTGTATTTGGATTTGTAGGGCAAAATGGTGCAGGAAAGTCTACCACATTTTCTATTCTTTCTACTTTACTTGCTCCTACTTCAGGTACAGCTTTAATAAATGGTATAGATATTATGAAAAAACCAAAAGAAGTAAGGAAACAATTAGGCTATATGCCAGATTTTTTCGGAGTGTACGATCAATTAAAAGCAGAGGAGTATTTAGATTTTTATGGCGCTAGCTATGGAATTGCAGCATCGGATAGAGATAAATTAATTCCACAACTTTTAGAACTTGTTAATTTATCACATAAAAGAAATGATTATGTAGATCTTTTATCCCGAGGAATGAAGCAAAGGCTCTGTTTAGCACGAAGTCTAATTCATGATCCAAAAGTACTAATATTAGATGAACCAGCATCAGGATTAGATCCACGGGCACGTATTGAAATGAGAGAAATACTGAAAGAATTAAAAAGTATGGGGAAAACCATCCTTATTTCTTCTCATATATTGCCTGAGCTTGCGGAGATGTGTGATGTTATTGGGATATTAGACCATGGGAAATTAGTTGCACAAGGTTCTGTTTCCGCTATTCAGCAGCAATTACAAAGTGAAAAAATAATTATGGTTAAAACATTGGATATCGCAAAAACGATTGCTTTCCTAGAAGAAAATCCCCGTATTACAAAGATAGAATTACTGGAAGAAAAGAATGGAATTCAGTTCCTTTTTAAAGGAAAAGAAAAGGATCAACAAGAGTTATTAAAAACAGCCATTTTAAATGAAATACCAATTATTAGCTTCTCGGAAATGGAAAGCAATTTGGAGGATGTATTCATGGAAATAACAAAGGAGGTTGAGTTTTCTTGAAAACCCTTTTTCTCAACCCAGTCTTAAATAAAGAACTTAAATTACGGTTTCGCACAGGTAAAACATTTGTTGGATTATTGTTCTATTTACTAGCCTTATCCCTACTTATGATTGCCTTTATGTATATTCAAAGTGGGACTAATTCAATGGGTTTCTTTAAACCAGAGTACAGTAGAATGATGTTTATGCTTTTTTCCTTTTTTCAAGTAGCATTAATTTTATTCATAACCCCAGGTTTAACAGCAGGTGTGGTGAGTAGTGAGAGAGAAAGGCAAACATTAAATATCCTGTTAACGACTACACAAAGCAGCTTTAGTATTATTATTGGGAAATTACTTTCTTCAATCTCTTATTTAATATTATTAGTAATAGCCAGTCTTCCCCTTTATAGCTTTGTGTTTATATTTGGGGGGATATCACCTGGTCAGCTAGTACAAGTATTCTTTTTTAGTTTATTTACGATGATTGTAATTGGTAGTATAGGTGTATTATTTTCAACAATCATTCGAAAAACAATAGTTAGTATGGTTTCTACCTATAGTGTGGTGTTATTTATTGGCGGAGGTACTGCCATTATTTCCTTCATTCTTTATCAATTAGCAGATATTAATGCTACTGCTATACCGAAGGAAGCACCAGCAGTGTACTTTAGTGCTATGTTGAATCCTGGTCTTGTTTTAGCGGAAATTTTTGAACCAGCTGTATCAGAGCAAGTAAAGGAAATTACAGGTATTAAATTTCCTATTTGGATCGCTCATATTATTACTTATATGGTAGTTATCATACTATCCCTTATGTTTAGCATTCGGAAATTACGGCCCAATATGAGAAAAGGAAAGTAGAGAAACGTATGGAAATGATTAAACAGTTTACTGAATTGGTGCATTCAATCCGAAAATCCATGATGTGGGAACGTATTTTACAACAACTTTCTTGGTTGTTTTTATGGTTAGGGGGAATCTTTTTTCTCCTATCCCTTATTGCTTCTATTATGGTTATACCGTATTTGATGAAAATCTTTATCCTCACTTTTGTTATTTGTATAGTAATATTCTTTATTCGTATCTGGGTTCTTCGACCGAAAGAAAAAGAGGCAGTGCTTCTGTTTAACAAATATGTAAAAGAAGACTTAGCTCTTACAGGGTATGAATTTTTACATAAGGAAGGTATGGTAGAACAATTAGTAGTACAACAGGCACTAAAGGAAATGGAAAAGAAACAGAGTAACGTATTAAAAAGAAAAAAAGTATATCTCTATCCGAAGTTAGTGATAGTTGGAACTCTTTTTATTTGTATAAGTGTCATTCTTCATTTATTTCCATCGCCTACAATGGAAGCAGGAAAATTAAAAGAAAAAGAGTGGGATGTAATTGCAAAAACGGAAAAAGAGATAAAAAAGGAAGCCAAAAAAGAAAAAAATCAACAAGTGCAAAAGCAATTAGAGAAATTAGCAAAAAAAGTTGGAGAGAAGGAAACGGTCGAGAAGGCATTTGCAGAAATAGAGAAAAAGGCAAAAGAACTTGAATTACAAAAACGAAAACTAGTAGAGAAAACAAATGAATTAGAGAAGAAAAAAGATACATTAAATCAGAATGGATTAAAATCAATGGCTACCGCTCTATCGGAAAAGGATCCTCTTGCCTTAAAAAAAGAGCTTACAGATGTAAATAAACAATATAATCAGATGACGAAAGAGCAGAAACAAGCCTTTAATCAATTAACTGGTATGAATAAGCAGTTATCAAGGGATGAGATAGAACAGTTAATGAAACAGATGGAAGATATGCTAAAGAATGAAGAAATACTAAACCAAATTCAATCTTTGCAAACGAATCTTGCACAAGCCCAACAAGAGCTAAAAAAGGAAAGTCTAGCAAATGGAATCTCTCCACCTTCATCTAATAGCATTGCTTCCAACACGAATACACAAGTCGAGAATCCAAGTTCTTCTAATTCGAATGATGAAACAAGTGAAAAAGGAACGGAAGCTTCCAATCCAGATAAAAGTAATGGAGATGCTTCCGGTTCTGGTTCGGGGAATGGCTCAGGTAATGGAAATGGCTCTGTGCAAGGTAATGGAACTGGATCAGGCCAAGGTAATGGTACTGGTAGTGGTAGTGGTAAAGGAAATGGACAGGGGAATGGTTCTGGAGGAAGTGGTGCAGGACTTGGAAGTGGCAGTAGAGAGCTTTTAACCATTCCAGAAAAGGTCAATGGTAAACAAAATCAAGAAGTGGACACTGGTAAATTAGGCGATGGAAAACAAGGAGAGCTCCAAGAAGGAGAAGGACCTGTCTTAAAGGGGAGCATAACTCCTTATGAGCAAGTATTCTCGAAATACGAAAAGGCTTATCGAGAAAGTACAGCTCGATACAATCTACCACAAGACTTAGAAAATATAGTAAAAAACTATTTTACTGATATAAAACCAAATGAAAAGTAGGGAGAAAGATGAATAAAGAACAAGTGGAGCAACAATTCGAGCAATCACAATTTTTAATAAAAGCTGTAAAGACAGAAATTCATCAGTTTATTGTAGGTCAGGAACAAATATTAGATGAAGTGTTATGGAGCATGTTAGCAGGTGGTCATGTACTGTTAGAAGGATTGCCTGGATTAGGTAAGACAATGTTAATTCGTACAATTTCTGAAGTAATGGATTTATCCTTTGCAAGAATTCAATTTACCCCAGACTTAATGCCTGCGGATATCACTGGAACAATGGTATTACAACCTGATGAGCAAGGTAAACAACATTTTCATTTTCATGAAGGTCCATTATTCCGTCATTTGGTGCTTGCGGATGAGATTAACAGGGCAACGCCAAAAACGCAGAGTGCTCTTTTAGAAGCGATGGGAGAAAAAACGGTAACCATTATGGGGAAAACGAAGCAATTAGAAGCTCCATTTTTTGTATTAGCGACGCAAAATCCACTTGATATGGAAGGGACTTATCCTCTTCCAGAAGCACAGCTAGATCGTTTTATGTGTAAATTGTTAGTTACTTATCCATCGAAGGAAGAATTAAAAGAAGTCATTAAAAGGACCACGGGAAATACAACTAAATCACTTTCAAAGGTAGCTACTGTTGAGGATTTATTAACTATTCAGCATCTTGTAAAACAAGTATTGGTCGCAGACGACTTATTAGATGTAGCAAT
>Ga0182739_1002667_pt1 | contig 16426 bp, 16 predicted proteins | sample eDN5th30CBELigBY_FD_128873 | JGI IMG/M metagenome (GOLD analysis project Ga0182739, IMG submission 128873) | Enriched backyard soil microbial communities from Emeryville, California, USA - eDNA 5th pass 30_C BE-Lig BY (version 2) (version 2) | ecosystem: Environmental > Terrestrial > Soil >... | reverse complement strand
GCGCGTTTTCGCAAGCGCACCAGACCTTACCTTTACTGACCCGCATGATGCTGTCTGCGAGCGACTTTGCCCGCAACTGGGGACTGCACACCGCCATCGGCCTTGCGGTGTTGTTTAGCTTATGGCGGCTGGGCCTGCGCAATCCCTCCGCCCGCATGGCCTGGCACGCGCGCGTGTTGCGGCTGCCGGTGCTGGGGCGCTACGCCCTGGGCGTCGACGTCGCCCGATTTTCGGCGACCCTCGCCATCCTGACAGGGAGCAATGTCCCGCTGCTCAATGCATTGGATGCCGCACGCCGCACGCTCAAGAACCGCCGGCTCCAGGCGGCCGTCGACGACGCCACCCGTCGTGTGCGCGAGGGCAGTCCCTTGGCTCAAGCGCTGCAGGCGCAGAAGGTCTTTCCGCCACTATTGATTCATCTGGTCGGCAGCGGCGAGCGGACGGGCGAGCTGCCCGGCATGCTCGACCGCGCCGCCAGCGTCCTGTCGGTGGAACTGGAAAGGCGCGCCATGACCATGACGGCGGTGCTCGAGCCTTTGATGATACTTATCATGGGCGGCATCGTACTGGTCATCGTGCTGGCAGTTATGATGCCTATCATTGAGATCAATCAACTCGTGCAATGAACGCCGCGTCCGTTTCGAGCCGGGCCAGATCATAATATTCATAAATTGCGGCTCCTTTCGCCTGCGGTATGGCGCTGCCATAGCGTGAGCATAAAGGGCGGCTGCCCGGACTATCCCTTGTCTACAGAGGCTAACGATGAAACGGACTCTTTCCATTCTGGCTTTGAGCGCCCTGCCGGCGCTCGTTTTGGCGGCGGGCGACCATGCCGGGGAGCATACCCATGCAACACAGGACAAATCGGGCCATGCGGCGTCTTCGGCGCCTGCCGTCGGCACGTCCGTCGGGCGGCCGGGCGCTGCGGCCAATGTCACCCGCAACATCGTCGTTACGATGGACGACACCATGCGCTTCGCCCCCAACCGTGTTCAGGTTCGCGCCGGTGATACGGTGCGCTTCCAGATCAGGAATGCTGGAAAGATCGCGCACGAAATGGTCATCGGATCGCTGGACGACCTGAAAGCGCATGCGGCAGAGATGCGACAAATGCCTGGAATGCAGCACGAGGACCCAAACATGATTACCTTGGAGCCGGGCACGTCGGGCGAATTGATATGGACGTTCGATCAGGTGGGCACCGTCGATTTCGCCTGTCTGATTCCGGGCCACCTCGAGGCCGGAATGACCGGCCAGGTTGAGGTCAGCTAGTTTTTTGTATAGATCATTCTATGGAGTATGGTTTCGTGAAGTTTTCTTTGCTCAAACGCTTTTTGGCGGCGGCCGTCTTGGCGACCGCCTGGTCTTTCGCGCATGCGGCGGGTACCGCCATCACGGTGTTCCAGGATCCCTATTGCGGCTGCTGTTCCGGCTGGGTCGAGCACATGCGGGAATCCGGTTTTGATGTGACGGCCATCAAGACGGCCGACATGGGCTCGGTCAAAAAGAAGCTCGGTGTGCCGGCCTCGTTGGGATCCTGCCATACGGGCGTCGTGGAAAGTACGGGGCAGGTGATCGAGGGCCACGTTCCCGCAACGGCAGTCCGAAAACTGCTGAAAGATTCTTCCGTCAAGGGCGTGTCTGCACCCGGCATGCCGCTGAACGCGCCGGGGATGGGCGAGCTGGACGGCAACCTCGTTACGGTGGACTTCAACGGCAAGCCGTTCTCGAAGGACTAGAATTTCAAAAGGTTTGGTTGGGGTAACGTAAGGAGCTACAAATGAGCAAGAAAGCACTATTGGTTGCACCGGTTACAGCCTTGCTATTGGGACTGAGCGGCGTCGGTCCGGCACTCGCCGCCAGTGCCGAGCCCGGCACGTCGATGCGAGGCGGGCCTGGCATGATGCAGAATGGGGATACATCCGGAATGGGCGGCATGAGATCCGAAGAAATGCCAGGTCAACGGATGGGCGGCGGCATGATGGGTATGATGGGTGGCGGCATGATGAACATGATGAACAGTTGCCCCATGATGGAAGGAGCAAGCGGCGCCGATCGCAAAGTGATGATGCAAATGCATGGCGAGATGATGCGCGCCATGGGAGACATCATGATCAAGTATGCCGATAAGCTGGACGCGCCGTCATCATCAAGATAGCCGTACCGGACGTTGATGAAAGAGGGTCCTCACCAGGACCCCTTCCGCTAAAGTCGCGATGGAACCTATGGCGGCGTACGCCGCCTAGTCAAGCTGAACGCCGGCTTCTTTCACAATGGCGCCAAGGCGCAGCGATTCCGATTTGATCAAGTCCGAGAATTTCTCCGGCGTGCCGCCGACCACTTCGCTGCCGATGGCTTCCCACCGTTTCTTGAACTCCGGCTCCTGAAAAATCTCGTTGATCGCGACGTTGTATTGGCTGATGACGCTTTTCGGTGTGCCGGCCGGCGCCACGATGCCGTGCCAGGCATAGAACTCGAATCCCTTCACCCCCGTTTCGTCGAGCGTCGGCACGTCGGGCAATAGCGGAGAACGCGTCATGGTCGTGACCGCGAGCGGCGTGAGCTTGTCGCTCTTGATGAATTGAATGGAGCTGCCCAGGATATCGAACATGCTGAAAATATGCCCGCCCATGAGATCGTTCAGTGCCGGGCCGGCCCCCTTGTACGGGATGTGCTGCATCTTTAGCCCGAGCTCTTTATTGACCAGTGCGCCGGCCAAGTGCTGCGGCGTGCCGTCGCTGGCAGAACCGAAGGTCACCTTGTCTGGATTGGCTTTGGCGAAATCAAGAAATTCCTGTGCCGACTTGATGCCCGATTTGGGATTGACCTCCAGCACCAGCGGGAATTTGGAAATCTGAATGATCGACGCAAAGTCCTTCTGCGGATCGTACGACAGTTTCTTGAAGAGCGTCGGATTGACCGCCATGGGCCCGCTTGCAGCAAGCAGTATCGTGTAGCCATCGGGCTTCGATTCCGCCACAAAGGCACAGCCTATGTTGCCTGCTGCGCCCGGCTTGTTTTCTACCACGACGGTTGTGTTCAGTTTTTTGGACAGGGGCTCGGCAATGAGCCGGGCCATCAGGTCGGTGGGCCCGCCGGGCGGGTAGGGCACGACAAAGCGGATGGGCTGTTCCGGCCACTTGTCCGCCGCGGAACCCAGGGCCGGCAAGACGGCAAGCGCAACCCCAAGCAGCAATGATCGACCTGTGATTTTCATCTGATTCGCCTTTGAAAGGAGGGATGGAGCCTCTGACTATAAATCTTCGTAAGGATGTCCGTTAACCGGCAATATCCCTAGCGCGTCCTGGCGCCGCATTATCGGAAGCGACAACCACTTGCCGGAAACCGTCCCCTTCATGCAAGACAAAGAGAGCCTCCATGCCGCGCTCGCGAGCCAGCGCGATGCCCGTTTCCTCGCCCAGGACCAGCAGCGCTGTCGCCCACGCGTCAGCCAACATGCAAGACGAAGCCACCACGCTGACGGCAGCGAGGCGGTTGCTGGAAGGTTCGAGCATTGTGCCGTTCATGGTATGAGAATAGGATTTGCCCTTATGCTGAACCCAATGGCGATAATCGCCCGAGGTGGCGATGGCCGCACAGCCGATTTCCATGACGCCCATGGCCTGGCGTATGTCGCGCAGCGGTTCTTCTATGGCCACGGTCCAGGGCTGCCCGCCCGGCTTGGCACCTCGCCCGCGCAGCTCGCCATCGATGCCCACCAGGTAGTCGGTAATTCCGAAGGCGTCGAGACAGCTCGCCAGGCAATCGACGCCGTAGCCCTTGGCGATACCTGACAAGTTCAGCGTGGTCGCCGCGCGCTTTCGGACCCGGCATCTAGCGGCATCGATATCCAGGACATCGGCTGCGGATAGATAGGGCTGCGCCTTCAAGGCCCTGATACGCTCTTCGTCGACGTGCGAGCCACCGGGCCCAAAACCCCAGGCCTCGATCAGTTCGCCCAGTCCAATATCGAATGCGCCTAGGGAAGCGCGGCTCACGCGCACTGCGGTGGTCAATACGGTCACCAGTGCTTGCGGCACCGCGACCCATTCGTGCGGCGGCGCCATGTTCAGGCGGCTCAGGTCCGAATCCGGCTTCCAGTTGGACATCTGTTTATCCACTGTATTGACCGACGAATGCAGGCTGGCGCCGACGGAGGCTTCATCGATGTCCGCCGTGGCAAAGAAGATCGCACTGTATCGCGTGCCCATGGTCGCGCCATGCAGCGTGTAACGCCTGACGCCGCACTCGGCTGGCTCATATGCCCTAAAAAACGTCTTCACGATAGCGCCCCTGGAGTTTCAATGTGTCGACATCCAGCCAAAGAGGACCGAGGATTTGATTGAACGCGAGCATGATGCTGTCTGCCATGCTGCGACCACCACAGACCAGAATTTGCGCACCGCCCTCGATCAACCGGCGCACCTGCGCTGCATCGGCGGCCACGCGATCCTGGACGTAAGCCCGATCCTCGGAGCGCGAGAACGCCGTATTCAATTGTGTCAGCCTGCGATCAGAAAGGTATTCCACAAGTTCGGGTTCATACAGGAAGTCGGAGGCGGGATCGCGTCCACCCCAATACAGGTACATGGGGTGTTTGGCGGTATTGTTGCGTATGAAACCGGCCAGCGGCCCTATGCCCGTGCCGGCTCCGACCAGAATGATTGGGGATTTGCCGCTGGAAGGACGGAAATCCGGATTGGCCTTGATGAACGCCTCGACACGGTCTCCCGGTTGGAGAGCATGCAACATCCCGGAACAAAGGCCGTTGGGATGCCTGCGCACGCAAATCTCCAAAAAGCCGTTGCTGGAGCCGCTCGCCAAAGAGTAAAACCGTGGCACGGTGCTGCCCTGTGGCACGATTCCTACCAGATCGCCCGCTTCGAAGCGCGGGAGGCCGTCAAGCCCGAACAGTCGGCGCAGTCGGCCAAAGTGCTTCTTGGCGGCGACCGGTCCAAATCGAAGGATGCTGGTGGGAGCGTCTACCTGGCATCCATAGTCGACGCGGCTGAGCAATTCCAACGGACGGGTGCGTGGGCGCCGAGGCGTATGCTCCAGCTTCAGGTCGCAACCCAGCAGCCGTCCGACGGACAGGCCCCATCGCGCAAATTCCTGGGTCGACTGACGATTGACGGTGTCGAAATCAAGCGCCGCATGCCACCCACGCGCAAGAAGACGTTCATGGACGTCCCTCGCATACCCGCAGAATCTGGGGAACTGGCGATCACCGAACCCCAGGACGGCAAACTCCGGGCGCCAACTCTGATCCACCTTTCCCAAGCGTTCAAGGAAATGTTCGGCCGTTCGAGGCGCGCTGCCATCACCATAGGTCGACGCCAGGATGAATACACATTCGGCATGGCGATATGCGGCTCCAAGCTCGTTCATCGGTGCTGTATGAACCTGCTGGCCGGCCTGATCGAGGGCGTCGTGCAGAGCCTTTGCAAAGCCCCAGGTCGTGTTGGTTTCGCTGCCAACCAGGATAAGCGTCCGGGCCGTTTGTTTCGGGGCATTGTGGGCGATACGCGGCATCGAGCGGCGACGTTGCCACCACATGAGGGCACCGGTCGCGCTCATGAGCGGCACGGTCAGCGCACATAGGCCCAGCAAGACGCCCAGCCAGGCGAGACCCTCGCCCGTATGCAATTTGTAGACGAACTCATAGAGCCGACGAGCGCCGTCATGAGCCTGATACGTCAACAGCGCACCGGTGGCCTGGTCGACATACCCGTCGCCCTGGGCGGTGCGCAGGGAATAGAACGTATCGGGACTGCCGGGCACAGGATAGACGAGTTCGCGCAAATCGTTGACATCCACCGCCGCAAGTGCGCGCAAGGTACCGACCGGGGCTGCCGGCGCCGTTGCCACGACCGCGGGAAAGTCGGGCTCCCCCTGCGTCCCGTCGGGAATCAGGCTGAACGTAGCTGCCGACATATACACGCCCGTCAGCGCGGACAGCAATAGACTCGCCACAGCGATACGCCCCAGCTGTGTGTGCCAACGCTGCTTGAGATCGCCCCGCACAGGATCCGCAATGTGTCGCCAGCCACCCTGACGCTTTGCCAGTAACGCCACCCCAGACAGACACAGCACAAGCATGACGGCAGCGGATAACCCGGCCACCGCGCGTCCAGGCGTGTCCATCAACAGGGAGCGATGCAGGTTCTTGGTCCAGCGCGATGTGGGCGACGGCATATACGGCGACAGACCTTTTCCGGTCAGCACGTCGACATACTCGGCGCCCACCTGGCCCTGGCGACTGAAATACACGATGATGGAACCCGACGCGGTGCGCTGGATCTGCTCCACGCCAGCGTAGTGCCGGGCCACGCGGTCAGCCAGCGTGGCAACGCTGATCTGGCCGCTCGGAGGCACATTGGTCCCTATCCGTTCCAGCGCCGGATTGACCGATAGAATGGCCCCACTGAGGGCCAGCAGGGAGACCAGCAGCGCGGTGATCAGACCAGGCAATGCGTGTAGCTGTCGCAACATCGCGTGATGCTCCTATGTCCCCAACATTGACTACATGGCGTAGACGAACGACTGGACATAGCCGCGTCCCGCCGAAGTCTTGCCCGCGCCGGCCGTGGTCAACGGGGCGCGCACTTCCGCAGGGTTGTCGCGTCCATCCTCCACCGCCGAATCGATGCGTATTTCATAGCCTGCGTCGATCAAGGCATCCGCCAGGTCGACGGTCACCTTCAGGTTCTCGCCACTGCCGACGCTCGCCCCGCTGACGCCGTCAAACTCGCGGGAGTTCAGGCCGCTGCCGCGAGCCCAATCGCGCAAATGCTTGTAATACTTGGCCTTCTGGCCCGATACCCATAACGTCTTTTGGTATTGACCTTTGGCGTCGGTGATGTAAATGGCCAGATAGGCGCCATCCCCGTTGTAGCGTTTCAACTGCGTCGTCAGCGTCACTTGTTTCGCCTGGACCAGACCGGGCAGTGCCATGGCCCCGGCCAGGCAAATGGAAAATAGTGTCTTGTTCATGATGGTTCTCCCGATCGTTTTCGGATTGCATGTCATTCGGCGGGCTTGCCGGTCGCGGCCGGCTTCTCGCCCCGATCCAGGTAGAGGGTGGCATCGCCATCCTCGTCGAAGGTAATCTCGAGCTTCCGGATACGCAGCGATGCCGGCGCGTACTCGGCCTTGAATTTGTTGCCGTTGTTGTCGATGCCCCTGACTTCGTAACAACCGTCGTCGACCTTGAGACGCTGGACCTTCCAGCCGTGGTCCTCGAGTTGCTGCCGAAGGACTTCAGGCGGTTGCCAGTTGGCCACGGGATCGGTGCAGTCATTGCCGGCCAGCGCGGCGCCGCTAAACAGCGCGCCGGCCAATACAGCCTGTGTAAGGGTGAGCGTCTTCATGAATGAATTCTCCTGAGTGAGTCTCTGAGCGGACGATAGGGCAGCAAGCTGACGCCACCCTGAAGGACAGATGGGTTTCGGAATAAACTCAGGGCAGACGCCGCGCATGCGCAGGCGACAATTCGTTTCGGATGTTGGACTATGCGAATCTTGCTGATCGAAGACGCTACCAGTTTGGGCCAGGCCGTACGCGAACAGATTGCCGAGGACGGCCATGCGGTCGACTGGGTGCAGCGCCTTGATCAAGCGGACATGAGCGTCAGATCGACCGATTACGATCTGATCTTGCTGGATCTCGTGTTGCCCGATGGCTACGGGCTCGACTTCTTGAACAGATTGAGAACCCGCGGGGACGCCGCACCAGTGATTATCCTCACGGCGCGAGACCAAATCTCCGACCGCATCGCAGGACTGAATGCCGGCGCGGACGATTACCTGGTCAAACCCTTCGATTTATCCGAACTGTCCGCGAGGATCGCCGCGGTTGCGCGACGCTATAGCGGCAATCCCAACCCCTATGTGGAAGTGGGCAATTTACGTATCAATAGGTCAGATCATACGATCGAGCGGGCGGGGCGCAAGATCGATTTGACGGCACGCGAATGGGCGATCTTCGAAGCGTTCATCGAACGTCCGAACGCCTTGTTCTCTAAGGCGCAGCTCGAAGAGCGCCTTTACGAGTTCGGCGCGGAAATCGAAAGCAATACGATCGAGGTGTACATCAGCCGGCTCCGCAAGAAACTGGGGTTCGACGTCGTGGAAACGGTGAGGGGCATGGGCTACCGACTGGGCTCGGCATCGGGGTCGGCATGAAGTCCACGATCAGCCTGCAAAAACATCTCGTCTACGGCCTCACGCTGGGTATCACGCTGCTCTGGCTGGTTGCTGCCGGGCTGTCGGGGCTGGCTGTGCAACATGAGCTGAATGAGACCTTCGACAATGCCATGCAGGAGACCGCCCAGCGCATATTGCCGCTGGCGGTCCTGGATATCCTCAATCGCGAAGATCCTGTCGCACCGCAGCGCGTGGCATCGCTGAGCGCACAGCAAGGCGGCTATAGCTATGTCGTCCGCGACGGACAGGGCAATACGCAATTGCAATCGCTGGGAGCCGATCCGGCGGTATTCGACCCGGGTCCCATACAGGGCTTCAGGACGACAGCAACGCATCGCCTGTTTGGGGCCAGCGCGCTGAGCGATACGATCTTCATGCAGATTGCAGAACCGCTCGCACATCGTCGGGAAGCCGCATGGGAGTCGGGCATTGCGTTGCTTCTTCCGGTGCTGCTCTTGATACCGGTCACTCTGCTGGGGGTCTGGTTATTCGTGCGTTTCAGCTTGCGCAGCATGCGACACTATCGCCAGGCGATCGAAGCACGTGGGGCGGGCGATCTGTCGAGCATACGTGTCGACAAACTGCCAACTGAGATGAGCCCTGTTGCTGACGCCGTCAACCGCTTGCTCGAACGCTTGACCCATGCGCTGGAGGCGGAGCGGCGATTCACGGCGAATAGTGCGCACGAATTAAGGACGCCGCTCGCCACGGCGCTCGCCCAGGCTCAGCGATTGCGCCGTGAAGCGCCGGATGGTCCACTGCGGGTGCGCGCTGTACACATTGAAGCATCCCTGAAGGAACTGGCGCGATTATCCGAGAAGCTGCTGCAACTTGCCAAGGCGGAAGGTGGTGGGCTGCTGTCCGAAACGCCGCAGGACCTGGTTGCGCTCCTCGGGCATGTCGTGGAAGAGCAGCGGCGAGACCGCGATGTCGTGATCAACGTGACATCGCCTCCCGCAGGTACCGTCTTGTCGTCGATCGACCCGGACGCTTTCGCCATCCTCGTTCGAAACTTGATCGAGAACGCAGCGAAACACGGGAGCGAAGGAACGACGATCGAAGTGAGCCTATCCAGCACCGCTTGTCTTCGGGTCGCCAACGCCGGAGCCGTCGTGCCGGCCGAAGATTTGGCGCGCCTGTCCCAGCGGTTCGTGCGGGGTGGGACACCGGCGCCGGGCTTTGGCCTCGGTTTGGCCATTGTCTCTACGATCGCGGCCGGGGTGGGCGCAACGCTGACGCTTGCGTCGCCCTCGGCGGGAAGAAGCGATGGCTTTGAAGCGTCGGTGCAATTTGTGATGGCCGCGCCATCCTGAATCACCAGACAACAAAAAACAATGCCCACGCAACGCAGAACGGTACTGTGCCCAAGAAGATCAGAAGCAGGGCCACACAGCGCTGCCACATCGACGCCGGGCGCTGCGCGATCAGCAGCCATACCAGTCTGATGCTCCATGCCATGGCGGCCGCGAGCAACACGAAACGTCCGGCGGTTGCCCAGGACGTCGCTACACCTTCGTGCTTCAGCAGCGTCAGGGTGGTCGCGGAGAGCCCGAGGAACACGCCGATGCCGGCAAGCGGAATCAAGCCTTGCGCCAACCTGTGTACGCCGTCGTCGCGTCGCACCGTCGGCCGCAATCGCGATACGCGGGATAACCATCGGTCTGCCGTCCACAATCCTGCGTAGACCGGTCCGCCCACCAGCACGGCGGCGCCAAAGATGAACGTCAATATGACATTGCCATCAAGCCAACTGAAGCTGTCATTCGCCTCAGGATAGTGGGTCAGGATAAACCAGGGCGCGTTGTCCGCCAGCGGCCAGTAAATATCATGGTTCACCAGCCAGGTCGCCTCGAGCTGCTTCAGCCATACGAACCAGGGACTGGCGCTCCACAAGAAGGCGCCCACAGCCAGGCCCATGAGCCCGAAGACGATGAGCACGGTTTGCCAGCCGTCGCTGTTCCCCGTACGGACGACCTCATCTTCCGGCGAACGGGCGCTTAGGCGAATCGCCCCTCGATAATCGCTGCATCGCCCACACATATGGCAGTCGGCTGCACCCTTCATGTGCCGCAAGGGCACCAACGGCGCACAATTGATGGCTCCGGTACGCCGCTCCGGATGCCTCCACGCCTCTTCATCGACCTTGTAGTGCCAGGGCGCCAATTTGGCCAGCAGATTGAAGACGCCATTGACGGGGCACAGGTATTTGCACCATACGCGCTTGCTACGCCCGTAGCGCCAGCCCACGACCATGGCCGCCGCGGTGGAACCGCCCAGCACGGCGAGTGCCGCCAAGGGATATTGATAAACGCTGACAAGCTGCCCATAGATGGTCGTCAATGAAAATGCCACGAACGGCCAACCGCCCCAACGCATCCATTTCGGGATGGCGAGGCCCTTTCCTCGTTCACTGGCCCACTCAGAAAGCATGCCCTCGGGGCAAAACCAGCCGCACCACGCACGGCCTAGCAGCGGCATCGACAGCAACACGAAAGGCCACCAGACGCCCCAAAAGGCGAATTGGGCGAATACGGTCAGGTTGTTGAATACAGAGGCCGCGCGATCCGGCAGGGGCAACACCGCCGGCACGATCAGGAGCACCACATAGAAGAGGACAATAAGCCACTGGATGCGCCGCAACCACGCCGCATGGCTGCGAAGCACGTCTCCAAATCGGGCTGCGGCGAACGAGATTGCAGTCATTGTCTTCTCAGGCCGATACGGAGGACGGACGAGGCCGGGGCGCGCTGCGCTGTCGGGTGCGGCGCAACAACGCCCAGACAACGATCCAGTAAAGCAGCCAGGTCAACAGTTGGGAAAGGGCAGGGAAGGCGCGATACCCGGCGAAGTCGGCCAAGACCTTGCCCAGCCCGCTGTCGGTCGCCAGCAGCGCGGAACTATCCCACACCGGATCGATCAACGTGGGCAAAATCCCCAGCGAAATCAGCCGATCCGTGCCGGTGACCAGCAACGAGCAGGCCAACAGCAGCAGCAAGACCTCGGTAAGGCGAAAGAATCGCCGCCATGTCAGAAACTTGCCGCCCAGCTGCAAAAGCCAGAATGAACCGAGCGCCGCCACGAAACCGGCCACTCCAGCCAGTGCAAGCTTCCAGGCCGAGCCGCTGGATACGCCAGCCGCAACCATGCCATATAAAAAGACAACGGTTTCGCTACCTTCGCGTGCGACAGCGATTGCGACCAGAAAGAGAACGCCCCACCAGTTGGCACGCTCCATCTCCCGATCGGCGCCTGCCTGCAGGTCCTGTTTCAATGTCCTGCCATGCCGCCGCATCCAATAAACCATCTGTACCACGAGCGCGGATGCGACGAGCGCCATGGCGGCCTGGAACAGTTCCTGGCCTTCACTGCTCAGCCAACTGGAGATGCCCAACAGAAGAAGGGCGAGCAGGCCAGCGAGGAGTGCGCCGCAGGCCACACCGCCCCAGAGCCACGGCAGGCCCTTGCGTCCCTCGGGGCTTTGGCGCAGCCACGCGTAGAGTATGCCGACCAGCAATAGCGCCTCGACGCTTTCACGCCATACTATGAATGCAACTTGTTCCATGATTCAACGCTTCAAGGCTTGGGAACGACCACGAGCGTTCCCTTGATATCCTGGTGAAAATCATCGAAGAAAGGGTATTCGTCGGGGCGCGAAATCGTCAGGACGACAAACGATTCAACCCCGGGGCCCATTACCTTTTCCTTGCGCAACGGCAAACTTTCGAATTCAACTGGCTCCTTGCTGTGATTGATGAGCAGAAGCTTGAATCGGCCCGCCGGCACTTCAAGCCGCACCGGATCGAGGCTGCCGTCCGGCTGGAAGGTCAACGTAAACGTCGGCAGCTCGGCCGCAGCTGCGGCCGCCATCATGGCGAACGCAAGGAAAAAAGGGACCACTTTCCTGAGTGCGCTATGCGCCATCAATAGCCGCCTTTCTTGCCTGTGCCTGCGAAAACGAAGTCGTAATTCACCTTGAACGGGGCAAACCATGGCGCTACGCCCGTCTCTTTATCGACGTGGCGGCCGAAGTGCGACATTGAGTTGGCCGAGGGCGGCGCGACAACGAACGTCAGCGTGTACTTCCCTGGGCCTTCCAGCTTGACGTTGTCGCCGTAGTGGGGCCCGTCATTGGCCACCATCGGCATCAATTCGCCTTTCTGTACCTTGTCGCTACCGCTCTTTTGCAAGACATACTGTATTTGCAGGTACGGCGCCCAGGCTCCCTCGGGCAGGCCGTTCTTGTTGTCGGCGGTGGCATGAATATCCGCCTCCAGGTGAATATCCGAGTCCCGCGCCTCACGCATCATGCCGGCAGGATCCATTTCAACGGGCTGCAAGTACACGGCCGCCACCTCCAGGCCGTTCGTCTCGGCGGGCTTGCCGATCGGGTATTCCGCCGCGTAGGCTCCGGCACTGACGATAGCGGCAAATACCGCGACTCCTGCTTGCACTCTCATCAATCTGTTCCTTAAATAAGTTTCATTCTCATTATTGTGAACTTTTTCTCTTACAGCGCTCTGAAAGGGTGAAAGTGCAGGCGAGGCCCTTCGGCCCCGGCTAATGGGCTCCCGCTGCTGCCGCATCGGCCGATTTGTTGGATTTGGGACGGGCGATCCAAACCAGGGCAATCAGCAAGAGGAACAATATGGCGGATGCATAGAAGATGTCGGTGGCCGACATCGTGTAGGCTTGCTGATCGATCAATCGATTGATGATGGCCGCCGACTGATCGCGACCGAGGCCGTGCTGCTGCAATTGCATCATGGCCGCATCGAACGCGGGCTCGCCCGGTCGCGCCATTTCAGTCATTTGAGCGTGGTGCAGCGTGGCGCGGTTTTCCCACAGTGTGGTCGTGATCGACGTGCCGAACGCCCCGAAGACCAGACGTACGAAATTGGACAAGCCGGCTGCCGCCGGGACGCGATGGGGATCGAGGCCGGAAAGCGAGAGCGTGGTCAGGGGGATGAAGAAGGTGGCCATGGCCGCGCCTTGAATGAACGTCGGCAGCATGATGCCGTAGATGTCCACCTGTGTATTGAACTCCGAGCGCATATAACTGATCAGCGAAAAAACCAGGAACGCGAAGGTGGCGATGAGGCGCGGATCGTGCTTGGCCAGCAGTTTGCCCACCACCGGCGATATCATGATGGCCAGGATGCCCACCGGAGCAGAGGCGATACCGGCATCCGTCGCGGTGTAACCCAGGGTACTCTGCATCCATAAAGGCAACAGGACGACCGTACCAAAGAACACGCCGTAACCGACCGATATCGTGATGACACCCGTGGTGAAGTTGCGGTACTTGAACAGAGTCAGGTCGACAACGGGGTGGTCGGCGGTCAATTCCCAAATCACGAAGAACACAAAGGACACCACGGCCAGCACCGCCATGATGGTGATCTCGGTGCTGGCGAACCAGTCCAGTTCCTTGCCCTTGTCCAGCATCAATTGCAGGGCGCCCACCCACACGATCAACAGGGCGAGTCCCACTGTATCGATCGGCAACTTGGCACGGGTCGATTCGCGCTCCCGATAGAGCTGCCAGGAGGCCCATCCCGCCAGCAGGCCAACCGGAACGTTGATGTAAAAGATCCATGGCCAGCTGTAGTTATCGGAGATCCAACCGCCCAGCAATGGCCCCGCCACCGGCCCGACGAGAATGGTCATCGACCATAAGGCGAGCGCCATGCCGGCCTTCGCTTTGGGGTAGGAGGCAAGCATCAGCGATTGGGAGAGCGGAATCATGGGCCCCGCGACGGCGCCTTGCAGAACACGAAACGCCACGAGCGACGGCAGCGACCATGCGAAGCCGCACAGCCACGAAGCGATGACAAACAGCAGCACCGAGGCAACGAACAGACGGACCTGGCCGAAGCGCTGCGTCAGCCATCCCGTCAAAGGAACGGTGATGGCGTTCGCAACGGCAAACGAGGTGATGACCCAGGTGCCCTGCGTTGCGCTGACGCCCAGGTCGCCCGCGATCGTCGGTATGGATACGTTGGCAATCGACGAATCGAGCACGTTCATGAACACGGCCGCCGACAGCGCTATCGTGCCGTAAGTCCGAGCCCGGCCCTCCAGGGGCGGATACACGGCGCGCATGGCACCTTGCGGTGCGGCTGCTTGTTCAGATGGCGCGTCGCTCATGAACCGAGATTCTTATGGATGATGCCGGCGATCATTGCGTCGACAGCGGCGGTGTCCTGAGTGAAGACAGCCGTGGCAAAGCGCGCATTTCCCGGAGCCGGGGCCGCTTCGGGTTCTTGCAGATCGACCTCGACCCGGAGCGACAGGCCGACCCGCAAAGGGTGGGCGGCCAACTCGTCGGGGTCCAGTGCGATACGCACAGGTACGCGTTGCACAACCTTGATCCAGTTCCCGCTGGCATTCTGTGCGGGCAACAATGCAAACGCGCTTCCGGTACCGGCCGCCAGACCCTGCACGGTGCCGTGATACACCACGTCGCTACCGTACAAGTCTGCAGCGACGGTCGCCTTCAATCCCGGTTTCATGTGCCTGACCTGGCCTTCCTTGAAATTGGCCTCGACCCATACCTCCTTCAACGGCACGACGGTCATCAGCGGCGTGCCGGGGGACACGTGTTGGCCGACCTGCACCGAGCGCTGGGCCACCATGCCGTCCACGGGCGCCGGGATCCGGGTGCGTGCATGGTCCAGCCATGCCTTGCGCAATTGGTCCGCCGCCTGCATGACATCGGGGTGGCCGGCGACGTCCGTGCCGCTGGTGAGGGCCTGATTCGTCAGAAGCTTGGCTTTCGCGGCGGCGAGCGCCGCGTCGGCCTGCGCCAGCCCGGACTGTGCCGCTTTGACGGCGGTCTGCGCATGCAGGATCTCTTCGCCACTGACGCCACCCGAACGTGATAGCGCCTGGCGCCGCTTCAAGTCGCTCTGCGCCTTGGCCAGATCGACCTTGGCGCGCTCGATATCTGCCTCGCGCATCGCGATGTCCGCCTGGAGCGCATCGTTTTGCACAAAGATCGTACGGGTATGGCGAACTGTCTGAGCCAGTGCCTGCCTGGCGCGCTGCAGCGCAATGTCCGTATCACTGCCGTCCAGTTCCACCAACGTCGTGCCGCGGGAGACGCGCTGTGTATCATCGGCCCCGATCGCGACGACCGTACCTGAAATCTGGGAGGTGACCTGCACGAGATTGCCGTGCACGTAGGCATCGTCGGTCGACTCGAAATGCGCCGCGTACAGCGCCCACCAGATGGCGTAGGCAATAGCGATCAGGATGAAGACCAGTGTCGCGGCGATCAGCAATGGCTTGCGTTTGCTGGCGCCTGTTCTTGCAGTAGTCATGGATGTTCCGAAATTCAATGTGTAGTGACGTTTTCGTGATAGCCACCGCCTAGCGCAGTGGCGAGCCTGGCGTCCAGCTTGTAAGCGCGTGCCCGCATGTCGGTGGCCAGGATGGCCTGTTTCTGGACCTCGTTCTGGGCCAGCAGGACCTGCAGGAAATTGCCCAACCCCGACCGATAGCGGTCAACGGCTATGTCGTAGGCCGACGTGATGGCACGCAAGCTGGCGGCTTGGTCTACCTGTTGTTCTTGCAGGGCGCTGATGGACGCCATGGCGTCGGCCGTCTCGCGCACGGCGGTCAGCACGGTCTGGTTATAGTCGGCAATCGCCAGGTCGCGTTCAGCCCGACGCTCATCCAGGCGGGCGTTCAGCTCGCCGCCATGAAAAACAGGCAGCGTGACCGCGGGGCCCACGCCGTACACCTGACTGCCGGCCTGCAGCAGATTCGATAATCCCAGCGACATGAAGCCGGCAAATGCAGACAGGTTCACGTTGGGATAGAAGTCCGCCTTGGCAGCCGAAATATCGCTGCCAGCGGCAAGCACCCGCTGCCGTGCGGCGACGACATCCGGACGGCGTCCCAAAAGTTCCATGGGCAGTTCTGTCGGGATCGTGACGGGGTCTTCATCCAACGCCACTTGCCGGATGCTGCGGCCGCGCTGCGGCCCTTTGCCCAACAAAGCGGACAACTGATTGCGCAGCAATTCGACATTATTGCTGGCTTGGCCCAGCTCCACGCGGGCCGACGACAAGGCAGACGCGGCCTGATTGACCTCCACGGTCGTATCCAGCCCCGCGCCGACACGTTGGCGCGTGATGTTCAGCACATTCTGCAATTTTCCGACAATGTCCGTGATGACGCGTTGCTGGGCCAGCGCGTTCTGAAGATTGAAATAACTT
>Ga0182739_1002664_pt1 | contig 16432 bp, 12 predicted proteins | sample eDN5th30CBELigBY_FD_128873 | JGI IMG/M metagenome (GOLD analysis project Ga0182739, IMG submission 128873) | Enriched backyard soil microbial communities from Emeryville, California, USA - eDNA 5th pass 30_C BE-Lig BY (version 2) (version 2) | ecosystem: Environmental > Terrestrial > Soil >... | reverse complement strand
TGCTCGCCCATGATGGTCTTGACGTCTTCGAAGTCGACGTTGACATTGCCTTCGACATTGATGATTTCCGCGATGCCGGCGCAGGCGTTATGCAGCACATCGTCGGCGGACTTGAAGCAATCCTCCTGGGTCGCATCGTCGTCCATCAGGTCGTACAGATTCTCGTTCAGGACGACAATCAGCGAGTGCACGTGCTTGGACAGCTCGGCAATGCCTTCTTCCGCCATTTTCAAACGCTTGGCACCCTCGAAGGCGAAGGGTTTCGTTACGACACCAACAGTCAGGATGCCCAGCTCCTTGGCCACTTCCGCAACCACGGGACCGGCGCCGGTGCCGGTGCCGCCCCCCATGCCCGCCGTGATGAACACCATATTGGCGCCCGTCAGTGCCGCGCGAATCTCTTCGCGGGCCGTTTCAGCCGCGGCGCGTCCCTGTTCCGGCTTGGCGCCAGCGCCCAGGCCGGTGCGGCCCAGGCGGATCTGCACAGGCGCCTCGCTCGTCGCGAGCGCCTGGGCGTCGGTGTTGGCGCAGATGAAATCCACGCCGCTGACGCCCGAACGTATCATGTGGGCCACCGCGTTGCCGCCTGCGCCGCCCACCCCCACTACCTTGATGACCGTGCCATTTGCACTGGTATCCAGCATCTCAAAATTCATCATGATGACTCCCTCACATATCCAAAAAGCGATAAATACAGAAAAATTTCCCCAGAACTGCTTTTATTGTCCGGAATGGTTTCAAAGGAATTGCCAGCCTGCTGCCGCTCGCACCTGATTTGAAACGCCTCCGAGAACAGGCTTATTCCGCCTGCCCATCAGGGCTGTCACACCCTAATTCATGAACCACTCCTTCATGCGCGCCAGCAGCGTCTTGAAGCTTCCCTTCTGCTGGGCGACCTTGCGGCCCCGCGCGCGTTGCAGACGGGCTTCAGCCAGCAAGCCCATCACCGTGGAAAATCGTGGATTGTGCATGACGTCCGCCAAGCTGCCTTCATAGGCGGGCACCGCCACACGCACCGGTTTCAAAAAGACGTCTTCAGCCAGCTCGACGATGCCCGGCATCAACGCCGTGCCGCCCGTGAGCACTACTCCCGAGGCCAGCAGATCTTCGTAGCCCGACTCGCGCACGATCTGCTGGACGAAGGTGAACAGCTCTTCGACGCGCGGCTCGATGACCGCGCCCAGTGCCTGACGCTTCACCTGGCGGTTGGGCCTGTCGCCCAGTCCCGGCACCTCGATATGCTCCTCCGCGCTGGCCAGCACCTGTTTCGCAATGCCGAAACGCAGCTTGATCTCTTCCGCATCCGGCGTCGGCGTCCGCAGCATGGCGGCGATGTCGCTGGTGATCTGGTCGCCCGCGATCGGGACCACGGCCGTGTGGCGGATCGCCCCGCCGGTGTAGATCGCCACGTCAGTGGTCCCGCCTCCCACGTCGACCAGCACGACGCCAAGCTCTTTTTCGTCCGACGTAAGGCACGAGAGGCTGGACGCCAGCGGCTGAAGTATGAGGTCCTGCACTTCCAGGCCGCAGCGACGCACGCACTTCACGATGTTCTGTGCCGCGCTGACGGCGCCCGTCACGATGTGGACCCTGACTTCAAGGCGCAGGCCGCTCATGCCGATGGGTTCACGGATGTCCTCCTGCGAGTCGACGATGAATTCCTGCGTCAACACGTGCAGCACTTGCTGGTCGGTGGGGATGTTGACCGCCTTGGCGGTTTCGATGACCCGGGCCACGTCCGTCGCCGTAACTTCCTTGTCCTTGACTGCGACCATGCCGCTGGAATTGAAGCTGGTGATGTGGCTGCCCGCGATGCCGGTATAGACTTCCCGTATCTTGCAATCGGCCATGAGCTCGGCCTCTTCCAGCGCCCGCTGGATCGAATTGACGGTCGATTCGATATTGACCACGACGCCCTTGCGCATCCCCTGGGATTCATGCTGGCCCAGGCCCAATACTTCGAAACGCCCTTCTGGCAATATTTCAGCCACCACGGCAACCACTTTGCTGGTGCCGATGTCGAGTGCAACGATCAGGTCCTTGATGTCACGGGTCATAGTTATTTACTTCGTAGAGGTATTGGAAACAGGAGCCAACGTGATCGCAAACCCGTTGGAATAGCGTAAATCTGCATTGGAAATGGCGCGGCCCTCGAGCCGTTCGGCCAGCTGCGGCCAAGCCTGGACGAAACGCTCGATGCGCGCAGCGAAAGGCAATGCGCCCGAACGCCCATGCGGATCGGCCACGTCGGCGGCGGGATCACGTCCCAAGCTCAGGTGCATGCCATCGGAAAGCCGTACTTCCCACGCATAGCGCGGGCTGAGCGTCACTTCCTGGACGCGCAGGTTCAACGGTGCGAACCAGCGTGCGATCTCGGCATAGCGCTGCACAACGAGGCGCTCCGATGTGGCCGGTCCATTCAATTGTGGCAAGCCGGCATCATCGGCCAGCTCGCCCTGGTTGGCGGTAAAGGCTTCCCCCCAGGTGTTGATCATCTGGTTTTCATTCCACAGCGCCAGCGGCTGCTGCTCTTCAATCTGGACGCTCAACGCGTCGGGCCATACACGGCGGATGCGGGCGTGACGCACCCAGGGTACCGTTTCGATCAGGGCTCTCGTCTCATCGAGGTTGACCGAAAAGAAGTTGCCGCTGAGCCTGCCCGCTATTGTGGCCCGAACCGTGGCCGGCGAAACGTAATTCAGTGTATCGGTCTGCATCGGTTCTATCTGGATTTTGCCCAGCGCGAAATACGGACGCTGGCCTATCCACACGACGACACCCACCAGCATGGCGAGCACGGCCAGCAAGGCGAGCGTATTCGCAATGAAGTTGGTCAGGCGGGCGTCGCTGAACACGTCGTCTTCTCCTATTGAGCCGCAGGCGGAGCCTGCACTTTGCAGCGGGCGGTGGATAAAATCGCGACGCACAGCTCGGCGTAACTCATGCCGGCCGCCTTCGCGCCCATGGGCACCAGGGAATGGCTCGTCATGCCCGGCGATGTATTCATCTCGAGCAGCCAGGGCTTGCCTGCCGCATCCAGCATGAGGTCCGCACGGCCCCAGCCTTCGCAACCCAGCGCCACATAGGCTTCACGCGACAGCCGCAGCACTTCTTCGGTCACCGCCGCATCGAGATGCGCCGGGCAGATGTACTGCGTGTCGTTCGACACATACTTGTGTTCGTAGTCGTAGTTGCCGCCAGGGGCAACGATCTCGATCACGGGCAGCGCACGCACATCCTTCCCCGCGCCCAGCAGCGCAACGGTCAGCTCGCGGCCTTCAATGAATTGCTCGGCCAGCACCTCGCGGTCGTACCGGGCCGCCAGGCCATAGGCGGCATGCAGGTCCGCCATGGCGTCGACACGTGTCACGCCCAGGGTGGATCCTTCGTGCGGCGGCTTGATGATCAGTGGCAATCCCAGTTCGTCGCCCACGTTGTCCAGCCGTGAGTCGGGCGTCAGCACGGCGTAGGCGGGCGTCGCAAGACCCTCGTGCTGCCAGACCTTCTTGGTCATGATCTTGTCCATGGCCAGGCTGGAGGCCAGCGGACCGCTGCCGGTGTAGGGCAGCTTCAGCAATTCGAGGGCGCCCTGCAGGGTGCCGTCCTCGCCATGCCGTCCGTGCAGGGCAATGAAGACACGATCGAAGCCGGCGTTGATCAGGTCCACCAGGGTGTATCGGCCGGTATCGAACAGGTGCGCATCCACGCCTACGCTGCGCAATGCCTCATGCACGCCCGCGCCCGACATCAACGACACCTCGCGTTCGGCGGAACGTCCGCCGTACAAGACACCCACTCGTCCAAAGTTTTCGTTCACGCGCTTACTCCTATCTGTGCGGGGACCTTGCTGATCGACCCGGCCCCCATCACGACGATGACGTCACCGTCGCGCGCGAAATCGCGAATGGCTTGCGGCATGTCCGCTACGTCCTCGACGAATACGGGCTCGACACGGCCTGCGACCCGCAGTGCGCGCGCCAAGGCCCGTCCATCTGCCGCCACCAGCGGCTGCTCGCCTGCCGCGTAGACCTCGGTGAGAAGGACGGCATCTGCAGAACCCAGCACGCGGACGAAATCCTCGAAGCAGTCACGTGTGCGCGTGTAGCGATGCGGCTGGAAAGCCAGGACGATGCGTCGCTCGGGCCACGCGCCGCGTGCCGCAGCCAGCGTGGCTGCCATCTCGACCGGATGATGGCCGTAGTCGTCGATGACCGTGTAGCGGCCGCCGCCTCGCTGCGCCGCAATGTCGAAATCGCCGACCTGCGTGAAGCGCCGCCCGACACCACGAAAAGCCTCCAAGGCTTGCGAAATCTTGCTGTCCGGCACGCCCAGTTCTGTCGCGACTGCGATCGCGGCCAGCGCGTTGAGCACGTTGTGCCGTCCCGGCAGATTCAACGTCACCGGCAAGGTCGGCAGCATGTCCGTCACTCCCTGCCTCTGTACATCGAAGCGCATCACCGTAGCATCCGCACGGATGTTCACCGCCTTGACCTGCGCATCGGTCTCGATGCCGTAAGTGGTGACAGGTCTCGAGATGAAGGGAATGATCTCCCGGACATTGGCATCGTCGCTGCACAGGACCGCCGTGCCATAGAAAGGCAGGCGATGGGTAAATTCGATGAAGGCGCTCTTCAGGCGCGCCACATCATGGCCATAGGTGTCCATATGGTCGACGTCGATGTTCGTGACGATCGCCATGACCGGCAGGAGATTCAGGAAAGAAGCGTCCGACTCGTCGGCTTCCACGACAATGAACTCGCCCTGGCCCAGCCTGGCATTCGCGCCGGCCGAATTCAGCCGGCCGCCGATGACGAAGGTCGGATCCAGGCCGCCGGCCGCGAGCACACTGGCGACGAGGCTGGTGGTGGTCGTCTTGCCATGCGTGCCGGCCACTGCAATGCCACGCTTCAGACGCATCAGTTCCGCCAGCATCAATGCACGGGGCACGACCGGGATGCGGGACGCACGCGCCGCAAGCACTTCGGGGTTGTCGCCCGCGACCGCGGTCGAGGTGACGATGGCGCCGGCGCCCTGGATGTGTTCGGCCGAGTGCCCGATGAAAACGCGCGCGCCCAGTCCGGCCAGCCGGCGGGTTACGGCGGACTCCTGGATATCGGAACCGCTGATGGAATAACCCAGGTTGAGCAACACCTCGGCGATTCCGCTCATGCCGGAGCCGCCTATGCCAACGAAATGTATGCTCTGAATACGATGCTTCACGCCACTCCCCTCACTAATTGTTCGCACGCGTCCGCGATATGGCCGGTCGCATCCAGACGAGCGTGCTCGTGGGCATGGGCGGCCGTCCTGGCCAGCTCGGCGCGCGATACGCCGGCCAGCCATTGGGCCAACCACTCGGGTGTGAACTCGGACTGCTTCTGCAACCAGCCGCCATGGCAATCGCTGAGATAACGCGCATTGGCAGTCTGGTGATCATCGATGGCATGCGGGAGCGGCACGAACAAGGCGGCCACGCCGACCGCAGCGACTTCGGCCACCGTCATGGCGCCCGCCCTGCAAATGACGACGTCGGCATCGGAGAGGGCCGCAGCCATGTCTTCGATGAAGGCGTGGCAGTCGGCCTGCACGCCCGCCTGTTCATAGGCGTCGCGCAGCCCGGTCAGATGCTGTTCGCCCGCCTGGTGCGTGACCTGCGGCCGCGCTTCCGCCGGCATGCGGGCCAGCGCGGCCGGCACGACCTCGTTCAGCACGGCGGCTCCCAGGCTTCCACCCACGACGAGCAGGCGCAATGGACCCTGACGCCCCGCGTACCGCTCGGAGGCCGGCGGCAACTGTGCCAGCGTGGCGCGAACGGGATTGCCGACCATCACTGCGCCGGGCAGCGCCCCCGGAAAACCCACGAGGACCTTGCGCGCGATCCGGGCCAGCCAGCGATTCGCCGTCCCCGCCACCGCGTTTTGTTCGTGTATGACCACGGGCGTCCCCTGGGCGGCGGCCATCAATCCGCCTGGAAACGCGACATAGCCGCCCATGCCCAGCACCACATCGGGGCGGGCGCGCCGCAATGCGCGCCGGGCCTGCCAGCAGGCGGCCAGGAGTGTATAAGGCAGCTTGAGCAGCGCCAGCAGACCCTTGCCGCGCAATCCGGCAAAGCGCAGCGGCAGAAGCTCGATGCCCGCAGGAGGGACCAACCGACCTTCCATCCGCCCCGGATCACCCATCCACAGCACCTGCCAGCCGCGCGACTTCATTTCATGAGCCACGGCGAGACCCGGCATGATGTGCCCGCCGGTACCGCCCGCCATGATCAGCAAGGTGTGCGCGCTCATGTTCGTTTCCCTCGCATGAGGTTGCGGTTTTCGAAGTCCACGCGCAGCAACAAGGCCATGGCGACCAGGTTCATGACGATGCCCGATCCGCCGTAGCTCACCATCGGCAAGGTCAGGCCCTTGGTGGGCAGCAGGCCCACGCAAACGCCCACATTGATGAAGGCCTGAACGCCGAACCACAGGGCCACGCCCTGCGCGACCAAGCCATTGAAAATGCGTTCCATGGCGATCGCCTGGCGCCCGATTTCGAACCCGCGCCAGATGATGTAGACGAACAGGGCAATCAGGCAGGCGAGCCCGACGAACCCCAGTTCCTCACCGATCACGGCGACGATGAAATCGGTATGCGCCTCCGGCAGGTAATGAAGCTTCTCGATGCTGGCGCCCAGCCCGACGCCGAACCATTCGCCGCGGCCCAGCGCGATCAGCGAATGCGAAAGCTGGTAGGCGCTGCCATAGGCGTTGTCCGGATTCCAGGGATCGAGATAGACGAAGAGCCTTTCCCGGCGCCACGGCGACAGCCATATCAACAACAGGAAACTGCCCACCATGATCGCCAGCAGGGTCGAGAACAGCTTGCCGTTGATACCGCCTATGAACAATATCCCGACGGCGATGGCGACGATGACCATGAAGGCGCCCAGGTCCGGTTCGAGCAGCAGCACCATCCCGACCACCGCGAGGGCGCACGCCATGGGCAGGAAGCCCCGCATGAAATTCTGCATATGCTCCTGTTTCCGCACGGTGTAGTCGGCGGCATAAAGCAGCACGGCCACTTTCATCAGCTCGGAGGGCTGGAAGTTGACCGGCCCCAGGGACAGCCAGCGCCGCGCGCCATTGACTTCGCGCCCTATGCCGGGAACCAGCACGACGACGAGCAGCAACAGGCACAGGAGGAACAGCGGCACGGCGCACTTTTGCCAGACTTTCATGGGCACGCTGACCGCGAACAGGGCCGCCAGCAGGCCAATGACGATGAACAACCCGTGCCGAATCACGAAATAGAAACGGCCGTAGCTTTCGTACCGGGGGCCGTCGGCGAGGGCGATCGAGGCCGAGTAAACCATGAGCAAGCCAAACAGCACGAGCGTCGTGGCGGCAATGAGGACCGACATGTCGAAGCTCGGCATGGTCGTACGCCCGGGTCTTACGGCGTTGACGCCGGAGGTCAGTTCGGCAAACAGGCTCATGCGACCTCCCCGCGATCCAAAGCCAGCTCGGCGACTTCATCGACGAAGCAGCGGCCGCGATGACCATAGTTCTTGAACATATCCAGGCTTGCGCACGCCGGCGAGAGCAAGACCGCGTCGCCGGGCTCGGCCAATGCAAAGCTGCGGGACACCGCCTGCGCCATCGTATCGGCATGCTCGACAGGCACGCCCGTCGGCGACAGGACCCGCTCGATGACGGCGGCGTCCTGGCCAATCAGAATCACTGCGCGCGCGTGTTGCTTCACTACTTTGGCCAGCGGCGAGAAATCCTGTCCCTTGCCCAGCCCACCGGCGATCAGCACGACGCCTTGTCCCATGCCTTCGAGCGCAGCGACCGTCGCACCGACATTCGTGCCTTTGCTGTCGTTGATGAAATCGACGCCGCCTATGCTGCGCACATATTCCGCGCGATGCGGCTCGCCGCCGTAGTCGCGCAACGCATGCAGCATGCCGGCCCAGCCCGCGCCCAGGCAACGCACCAGGGCCAAGGCGGCCAAGGCGTTCAAGGCATTGTGCTGCCCGCGCACACGCAAGGCATCCGTGGGCATCAACCTGACCACGCGGCCGTCCGCACGTAGCGGGGCTGCGGCGTTCTTCTTGCGCCTGCCCGTCGCGACGGGCAGGTCGAAGTCGTCGGCTTCGGCAGCGGCCAGCCACTGCATGCCGTTGCTGCTTTCCAGGCCCAGATCGCCACGGTATGGCGGCGCGTCTTTGCCGAAGCTGCGCACGTCCATGCCTTGCATCTCGGCGACCATGCCCGCCACGGCGGGATCGTCCCGGTTCACGATGGCCACCTTGGCCATGTGCAGCAGCTTCGCCTTGGCATCCGTATAGGCTTGCATCGAGCCGTGCCAGTCCAGATGATCCTGGGTCACATTGAGCACGGCGGCGGCGTCGGGCGCCAGGCTCCGTATGCCTTCGAGCTGGAAGCTCGACAACTCCAGCACCCACACATCCGGAAGTGCGTCCTCTGCCAGCGCCTCGCGCAACGCCGCAAGCGCGGCCGGGCTGATGTTGCCCGCCGCCTTCACCGACATGCCCGATGCCTGCACCAATTGGCGAACCATCGCCGTCACGGTCGTCTTGCCATTGGTGCCCGTCACCGCGAGCAGCCGCGGGCTGTATCCTTGGTCGGCCATGTCGGCCAGGGCGCGCGCGAACAGTTCGATCTCGCCGATGACCTCGATGTCACGTGCCGCCGCCTGCGCAAGCAACGACCTGACCGGTTCGTGCAGCGGCGAGAGCCCCGGGCTCAACACCACGGTGCCCACCCCGTCCAGCACGGCCTCGTCGAAGTGTTCCGCGCCCAGGCGATAGTCCACCTGTACGCCCTGCAACCCTTCCTGCAGCGCGCCAAGACCGCCCGGATTCGCGCGCGTATCGAGCACGCGCAATGCAGCGCCATGCTCCGCGCACCACAAGGCAGCGGCCACGCCCGTTTCGCCCAACCCCAGAATGAGGGTAAGGGCATCGACGCGCAGAGAGGGAAAGGACATCTTGTTCATCGCAGTTTCAGACTTGCCAGACCTATCAGCACCAGCATCATGCTTATGATCCAGAAACGGACCACTACCTGGGTTTCCTTCCAGCCGGTGACTTCAAAATGATGATGCAGCGGGGCCATGCGGAATATGCGCCGGCCCTCGCCATATCGCTTCTTGGTGTACTTGAACCAGAACACCTGGATCATGACGGACAGCGTTTCAACGACGAACACGCCGCCCATGATGAACAGCACGATTTCCTGGCGGACGATGACCGCAATGGTGCCCAGTGCGCCGCCTAGCGCCAGGGCACCGACGTCGCCCATGAACACCTGGGCCGGATAGGCGTTGAACCACAAGAACGCGAGTCCTGCGCCGGCGATGGCCGCGCACAGCACCATGAGCTCGGACGCGCCCGGTATATAAGGGAAAAGCAGGTACTTCGAATAGTCCACGCGTCCGACGACATAGGCGAAGATGCCCAGCGCGCTTCCGACCATCACGGTCGGCATGATCGCCAGGCCATCCAGCCCGTCGGTCAGGTTGACCGCATTGCTCGAGCCGACGATGACCAGCCAGGTCAACGCCACGAAACCGAAGACGCCCAGGGGATAGCTGACGGTCTTGAAGAACGGCACGATCAGGTCGGCCCGGGTGGGCAGCGGCATGGTGAAACCGCTCAGCACCCAGTCGCGGAACAGCGGCCACAGTTCGGCGTTGGCCGGCGCCGACACCGCAAAACTAAGGTACACCGCGGCAATGATGCCGATCAATGCCTGCCAGAAGAACTTGCGTCGCGACGACATGCCCTCCGGGTCGTGATTCACGACTTTCTTATAGTCGTCCGCCCAGCCTATCCAGCCGAAACCGAAGGTCACCAGCAGGACGACCCAGACGAAGCGATTGGTCCAGTCCGCCCACAGCAGCGTGCTGACACCTACGGAGATCAGGATCAGTGCCCCGCCCATGGTCGGCGTGCCATTCTTTTGCAGATGCGATTGGGGGCCATAGGCGCGAACCGCCTGCCCGATCTTCAGTTCCGTCAGCTTACGTATGACGCAAGGTCCGGCAAACAGGCCGATCAGCAACGCCGTCCCGCAAGCCAGCACGGCCCGGAACGTGATGTATTCGAACACACTGAATGCGCGAATGTGAGAATCGGATAGCCAACGCGCCAGTTCAAGTAGCATGACGAGGCCCTTCCCCTTGATTTAATAATTGTTCTTCCAGTGCCCGGACAACTCGTTCCATACGCGTGCTACGCGATCCCTTGACCAAAATGTTCGCTGGCGTCTCCGTCAGCAGTTGCGCCGTCAATGCATCGATGACATCGAACGCGCGCGCCGCCGGTCCGAACGCTTGGGCTGCGTGCTTGCACGCCGGGCCGAAGGTCAACAGCACATCGACCCCACGCTCGCTGGCATAGGCGCCCACTTCCGCATGCATGGCATCGCTGTTTGCACCGACTTCCGCCATGTCGCCCAGCACCAGGACTTTCTTGCCGGCCAGGCGAGACAATACGTCGATTGCAGCGCGCACCGAATCAGGATTGGCGTTATAGGTGTCGTCGATCAGTTGCAGGCCGCCTGCCAGCGGTTTGGGCTGCATCCGCCCCTTGACGGGACTGAAATTCGCGAGCCCGCCGATGATGGCGTCGAGCGGGATGCCGGCACTCCAGGCGCAGGCGGCGGCTGCCAGCGCATTGCGCAAGTTGTGAAGGCCGGGCGTGGACAGGATCAGGTCCGCGCCACCGGCCGGTGTATGAATGTGACAGAGCGTGCGCGCCGACTCGGCGTGGATGCGATCGGCATACACCTCGACATCACTGCCCAGGCCGAAGCGGACGATACGCCGGCCAGCGGCGCATTCGCGCCACAGACCCGTGTAATCATCGTCTCCGGGAAACACGGCACACCCGTCCGACGGCAGGGCCTCGAGCACAGCTCCGTTCTCGCGGGCGACCGCCTCTACGCTGTGCATGAACTCCTGGTGCTCGCGCTGGGCGTTATTGACGAGAGCGACATTGGCCTGCGCAATACCGGCCAGCAAGGCAATCTCGCCCGGATGGTTCATGCCCAGTTCAAAGACAGCGGCCTTGTGGCCGGCATTCAGCCGCAACACCATCAGCGGCACACCAATGTCGTTGTTGAAGTTGCCCTGCGACGCGAGACTGCCCAAGTCGCCGTACGCTTCGCGCAGGATCGATGCGATCATCTCCTTGGTCGTCGTCTTGCCGTTGCTGCCTGTCACCGCGATCACGGGCAGGTCGAACAGCCGGCGCCATGCAGTGGCGATGCGGATCAACGCTGCGCGGGTATCGCCCAGCACGAACTGGGGCAGTTTGACCGTCGTATCGCGCTGTTCGACCACCGCAGCACATGCGCCCGCCTCGCGGACCGCCGGCAGGTAGGCATGACCATCGAAATTCTCTCCCTTCAGGGCGAAAAACAGCTGGCCGGCTTTCAAGCTGCGGGAGTCCGTGGAAATGCTCAGCCCTCGTTGCCACGCCAGCGCGAAGCCCGCCCACTCGCGGTCGTCGAACTGAACCCGTACACCGTGGGTTTCCTGATAGGTCTCGTGACCTTTCCCGGCAAGCAGCACGACATCGTTGGGGCCGGCATTCCAGACGGCCGACATAATGGCTTGCGCCCGGTCCAACTCGACCACAGACGCCTCGGGCATGCCGGCGAGGATCTGGTCAACGATGGCACGCGGGTCTTCCATGCGCGGATTGTCGTTCGTCAAGATCACCACATCTGCCTGCGCGGCCGCAATGCGACCCATGACGGGCCGTTTGCTGGTGTCGCGGCTACCGCCACAGCCAAAGAGGCAGACGAGCTTTCCGCCACGCGCCTGCGCCACTGCGCGCAGCGCAAGCAGCGCGCGCTCGAGGGCGTCGGGGGTGTGGGCATAGTCGACCACGACCATCGGAGAGGGCCCGGTGTCGCTGCCGCAATTCAGGGATTCGACAATCTGCAGCCGGCCTTCGACAGGCTGCAAGGCGCCGAGCGCGCGTGCAATGCGGGGCAGATCCCAGCCCAGATGCTGCAGCACGCCGGCCACCAGAAGTAGATTCGATATATTGTGTTCGCCGACGAGTCGGGTCAGGATCTGCGCGGTCCCGTCGGGTGTCACGAGATTGAAGACCAGCCCATAGGTGCCGGTCTGGATCTGCTGCGCCTGAAGCGCAGCGGTGGGCTTGTCCAGCGAATAAGCCAGCGACTCCATGGGCGGCATGCGCTGGAGCAGTTCCGCGCCGGCGTGATCATCGGCATTGACAACCGCTGCCCGCAGGCCGGGCCAATCGAACAGCGCGAATTTGGCCAGCTTGTAGTCATGGAGGGTGTGGTGATAGTCAAGATGATCGTGCGTCAGGTTCGTAAAGCCTGCGATATCGATATGCACATGATCGAGCCGGCCCTGGTCGATCCCGATCGAAGATGCCTCGAGGGCCACGATCGCCGCCCCGGCATCGCGCATGGCGGCAAGGTGCCGGTGCATGGTCAGGACATCGGGCGTGGTCAGCGCCCCACCGAGATTGCTCCCGTCGGGCAGGGACACGCCCAGCGTGCCGATGGTCCCGCAGGACACGCCCTCGGCATTGAGGGCCGACGCCAGCCATTGCACGCAGGTGGTCTTGCCGTTGGTGCCTGTCACGGCAACGACGGCCAGCGCTTGAGAGGGCTCGCCGTACCACAAGTGGGCAACCGGCCCCAGCAATGCCCGAAGGCCTTCGACCTCGAGCACTGGTACGGCCTCAGCCGCCTCGGGGGCCCACCCGGCGGGCGCCTCGCTAATGATGGCTGCCGCGCCTTGGGCCACCGCATCCGCAATGTAGCCGCGACCATCGCCGGCATGTCCGGGACATGCAAAAAAGACGTCGCCAGCGCGAAGCTGGCGGGTATCCAGGCACAAATGTGCCGTCCGTGACACGTGCCGGTTCAGCCATGCGATGATATCCCGCGCCGTCATCGTGCCCGCTCCCCGCCCGGGCCGACCGCCACGAGCGAATCAATGGGCGCGTCGGGCTGCACACCCAGACGGCGCAAGCTGCTGGCCACGACATTCGCGAATATCGGCGCCGCCACGCGGCCGCCATAGTAGCCACCGGTCTTCTGGGGCTCGTCGATCGTCACGGCGACGACGATGCGCGGATTCGAGACCGGCGCAAATCCCACAAACGAGCTTCTGTACAAGGAGGTACTGTATTTGCCATTGACGATCTTGCGGGCCGTGCCGCTCTTGCCCGCGACGCGATAGCCTTGCACCTGGGCGAGCTTGGCGCCGTCCGGACCCGCCGCCGCTTCGAGCATGCTCCGGATCTGACTGGCCACCTCGGGCCTGTACACCTGCACGCTCGTGGGCTTGCCTTCACGCTTCAGCAAGGTCAGCGACACCATGTCGCCATTGCGCGCGAACGCCGTATAGGCATGGGCAATCTGCAGCAGCGAGACCGACAGGCCGTAGCCATAGGCCATCGTCGCGCGCTCTATGGGGCGCCAGCGTTCCCATGGACGCAACCGGCCGGACGCGACCCCGGGGAAGTTTGCCTGCGGGGCGCGGCCGAAGCCGAGCTCCGTAAACTTTGTCCACATCTCCTGCGAGGTCAGGCGCTCGGAAATCATCGTCATGCCGATGTTGCTCGAGCGGCGCAGGATGCCTGCCACGTTCAGCGTGCCGTTGCGGCTGACGTCGGAGATCGTGCTGCCTTGATAGCGATACTGGCCCTTGCCGGTATCGAACAGGGTGGAAGTGGTGATGCGATTGATGTCGAGCGCCAACGCCGCGGTAAACGGTTTCATGATCGAACCGGGCTCGAAGGTGTCGGTAATGGCGCGATTGCGCAATGCCGGCCCCTTGCGGTCGTCGCGATCGTTCGGGTCGTAGGTGGGCAGGTTGACCAGGGCAAGGATTTCGCCGGTCTGCACGTCGATGACGATGCCCGCGCCGCCTTTTGCGCCGTGCTCGTCCATTGCTTTCTTGACGGCGGTAAAGGTATCGAACTGCAGCCCGGTGTCGATGGACAGCCTGAGGTCGCGGCCATTGACCGGCGGCACGATGGCCTGCACGTCTTCGACCACGCGGCCGAGCCTGTCCTTGATGACGCGGCGCGATCCGGCCGTGCCCGAGAGCTCGTCGTCGAACGCCAGCTCGACGCCCTCGATACCCTTGTCTTCGATGTTCGTAAAACCTACCACGTGTGCGGCCATTTCGCCTTCGGGATAGAAGCGCCGCATCTCGACCTGCTGATGAAAACCCGGAACCTTCAAATGCTTGACCTTGTCGGCAATATCGACGGAAACCTGTCGCTTGATGTAGACAAAGTTCTTGTCCTCGTCCGCGAGCCGGCTCTGGATATCCTTCAAAGGCATGCCCAGCAGTTTGCTGATCTGGGTGAGTTGATCCGTGGAGGCCTGGCGCGCGTCTTCGGGTATGGCCCAAATGGCACGAACCGGGACGCTGGAGGCCAATACGACAGAGCCGCTGCGATCGAATATTTTACCGCGAGTGGCAGGCAGCACGAGCGTACGCTCGTAACGACGCTCGCCCTGCTGTTGCAGGAACTCGGTCGAGAGGCCCTGCAGATACAGCGCCTTGACGATCAGGGCGGCAAAGCCCAGCAAAAGCAGGACCAGGACCAGCCGCGAGCGCCACAAGGGCATCTGGATGTTGAGGACCGGGCTGTCGTAGAAGCGGACGCGTTTCATGGGCGCCCTCCCGCTTGGGCAGTCACCGCAGACGAACCTTTCAGATAGATCGTCCGATCGGGCGAAGTCGTGACCATTTCCAGGTCTTCACGCGCCACGCCGTCGATACGTGCGTTGCGGGCAAGCTCGGCGCGCTCGAGCTGCAGGCGGCGCCAGTCGGTATCCAGTTCTCGAGCCTTGCTTTCAAGTCGGTCGACCTGGACAAACAATTGGCGCGACTGGAAGCGCGCCGTCACGAGCGAAATCGCCGAAATCATGAGCAGGAAGGCGAAAAGAATGCTCAGGCGGCCCATTATTTGCGCCCCTTGCGCGCAGGCTGCGCCCCTCGGGCGACGAGCTTCATCGCCGTCACAAAGGAAGCGCCCTGGTCGGGAGGCAAGGGCGTGTGCGTGCGTTCGGCAACCCGCAGGACTGCGGACCGGGCGCGGACATTATCTTTGGATTCCTCTTCTGTGGGCAGGACGCGCCCGAGCGACGTCAGTATGGGTTGCGGCATGTCTTTCTCGGGAATGGGCAGGCGGGCATGCACCGCAGCTGGCCTGGCGGCCGCCGCGATGCATTGCTTGACCATGCGGTCTTCGAGAGAATGAAAGCTGATCACCGACAAACGCCCTCCGGGAGCCAGAACCTTCAGAACTGCCGCGAGGGCGAGCGCGAGTTCTTCGAGTTCTTGATTGAGGTGAATCCGTATAGCTTGAAAGGTGCGAGTGGCCGGGTGTTGACCCTTTTCGCGCGTACGGACGACACTGGCGACGAGCTCGGCGAGGTCGAGCGTTGTGCGCAGCGGCCTGGATTCGCGGCGAGCAATAACCGCCTTTGCAATCTGGAAAGCAAACCGTTCTTCGCCATAGTGAGCTATGACCTCCCTTAACTCTTCAAGACTGACTTCCGCCAGCCATTGCGCAGCGGTCAAACCGCTGCTGGTGTCCATTCGCATATCCAGCGGGCCTTCGCGCATGAACGAAAAGCCGCGACTGGCATCATCAATCTGGGGCGACGAGATGCCCAGATCCAGCATTACGCCGTTAACCCTTTCGATGCCCTGTTCCCGAAGTTGCTCGGGCATCGATCCAAAACCGCCATGCACGACGACAACCCGTTCGTCCTCGCGCTGTAATTCCTCGGCAACCGCAATGGCTTCGGGATCCTTGTCGAAAACCACCAGCCTTGCCGATTTCGCCAGCCGGGTCAGCAATAGGCGACTATGCCCGCCCCGCCCGAACGTCCCATCCACGTACACGCCTTCAGCCAATGCACCCGGCTCGGCCTCGGTCCCCTTTCGCTTGCCCTTGAGACCGAACTTGCGATCAACGAGGGCGTTGACCGCAGGCTCCAACAGCACGGACCGATGAGAAAACTCCATAAACGATGTCAGAAAGAAAATTGTTCCAGGACCTCGGGCATGCCCTTGGCCAGATCCTCGGCTTCGCGGCGCGCCCATTCGGCGGAATCCCACAACTCGAAATGGCTGCCCATGCCCAGCATCATGACCTCGCGCGTCAGACCCGCGGCGGCCCGAAGCTCGGGCGCCACCAGAATGCGGCCGGAGCCGTCCATGTCGACGTCCTGCGCGTTACCGAGCAACAGACGCTGCAGGGGTCGGGCGGACATCGGGAAAGCCGCGATCTGTTCGCGCTTCTTTTCCCACACGGGGCGGGGGTAGAGCAGCAGGCAACCATCGGGATGGCGCGTGAGAGTGAGGCGTCCTTCAACCTGCGAAACGAGCGCGTCACGATGCC
>Ga0182739_1002659_pt1 | contig 16456 bp, 17 predicted proteins | sample eDN5th30CBELigBY_FD_128873 | JGI IMG/M metagenome (GOLD analysis project Ga0182739, IMG submission 128873) | Enriched backyard soil microbial communities from Emeryville, California, USA - eDNA 5th pass 30_C BE-Lig BY (version 2) (version 2) | ecosystem: Environmental > Terrestrial > Soil >... | reverse complement strand
TCCTCTTGTAAAAAGTATGCGAAAGCAGCCGCTATTTACTAGCTATATTAGAAATTGTTCGTCTTTACAGAGTATCTATTTAGTTATGTCCCATCCTCTTTAAGTATGTTGAAATATAATGGAAAAAAAGAGATAGAAACTCATTTTGAATTTTCATACTTGCCAATAGATGTTGTGATACATTCTGCTAGTTCAGAACAATTCCCTTCATACATATGAAATGTTAAAGAATGAAGCAAATGATCGAATTGGTCAGGTGGTGAATCCGTGTTACTTAGTTCTGTAGACCAGTTAATTTTAGGGATAGAAATAATAAAAGAATTAGTTGTTTTCATGATATATAATTTCGTATCAATTAAACCTGGTGGAGCAATATCTTCTCGTACGGTAATCATTTCAACAACCTCCCCATTTTTATTTCCATTATACTCCTTTTTTTTCCAAAAATAGAATATTTAAATAAAATGTTAAATGACTGTTATCTTTGCAATATAAAAGGGCTTTTGTATCTATACTCACCTACTATAGTTTGACAAAAAGTAATAATCATTGTATAGTTGATTACATAACTAATCAACCGTTCAACGTGTGAAGGAAGGAGAAATCCGTGAAAGCTGTTTTTGATGATTCAAAGCCTATTTTCCAGCAAATTTCAGATATGATTGCAAATGAAATTGTGGAAGGAGAGTTAGTGGAAGGTGATCAAATCCCTTCTACAACTGAAATTTCAAAGTTTTATCAAATTAATCGTGCTACTGTTCAAAAAGGACTTGCAGCATTGGTTGAGGCTGGATACGTATATAAGCAACGTGGCGTTGGCATGTTTGTTTCAAAAGGTGCCAAACAAAAGCTGCTTGAAAAGCGTAAAGAAGAGTTTTACAAGGAATATGTAAAACCGATGATGGAAGAAGCAAAGCGTATTGAAATAAAAAAAGTAGAATTACTTCAAGTAATTAAGGAGGATTATACAGATGATTAAACTTGAGAATGTCTCGTTTGCATATGGCAATATTCCCGCTCTAAAAAATGTAAATATTTCAGAAACGGAACCAATCATCATGGGACTTTGGGGTCGGAATGGATCTGGGAAGACGACGTTTATGAAGCTTTTATCGGGTATGGAAAATATTGATGCTGGTTCTATCAATGTGAATGGTATTACCCCATATAACAATAAGGAGGCAATGAACAATATAACGTATATCCAAGAAAATCATCCCTTCTCCGTACTTTGGAATGTTGAGGATACCTTACGTTATGGGGAATTGTTTAATAAAAACTGGGATATAGAGCTAGCTGAGCATCTAATTGCATTATTCGAACTTCCAAGGAAAAAGAAAATCAAGAATTTCTCTAAAGGGATGCAAACAATGTTACAAATTGTCTTGGGGCTCGCTAGTAAAGCTCCTGTAACCATTATGGATGAACCAACGAATGGGCTTGATGCATATATGAGAAAGCAGTTTTACGATGCACTCCTTAATACGTATGAGGAAGATCCTCGCTTCATTATTTTATCTACCCATCATATTGATGAGATTGAAGCAATGTGTGAAAAAATCGCGATTATTAACGAACAGACAATTGTGCGTTATGAAGAAACAGAAGAGTTGAAAATGCATGGTGTTCTATTATCCGGATCAGCAAAATCGATAGAGTCTTTAATAGAAGGACATACAATTTTAGAAAAAAGAAAACTTGGAAAACAAATCAATGTAATGATTGACGACATATTTACAGATGAGTGGAAATTAAGAGCTAAAGAAGCTGGTGTTACGGTGGAAAAAGCAAAATTGCAGGATTATTTAGTTAACTATACAACAAAGAAAGAGGTGCAAAAAGGATGAATACTTTTACTGGACCATTCCGATTAATGATGAGAGAAATGAGTCTAACATTTTATATAAATGCTGCCATTACTTTTGTGCTCTTCGCTTTTTATAATATTTTAGGGTTTATGGGTGTAGCAGATGCTGGAGTATTTATCTTGTTCGGACCTTTATTCATTGTCTTTCTCATCTATCCGTTTGCTAATTTTAGTGGCTACAAATATATTCTTTCATTAGGCGGAACTAGAAAACAGTTTGTTTTGGCTTTGTATCTTACAGCATTCATTTATAGTATTAGTAGTGTAGTAATCCTTAATTTATTTTATCTAATCACCAATAATATAAATAGTACGATTAATCTTTTGCATTTAGCAGAACTTACGAGTAGCTCCAATTGGCTTGTATATCTATGGGTAGATTTTTGTTGGATATTCTTTTTATTTAGTTTGGGAATGATTGTAAAAACGATTTGGTTTAATTATGGTACCGTATTAACACTTACTGTAGCTACGTTACTCCTAATTATCGGTACGATTATCGTTGTTTTTGGAGATATAAGCTGGTTATTAGAAGTCATTTTCATGAACCATCTCCAGTTTGTTACCAGCTTATTTGGGATATCCCTTGTTTTTCTTCTGTCCTCCTACTTATTAATGCAAAACGCACCTTTAGAAAAAAGTGATCGTTTGCTTTGGAGACAAAAGAAAGCATATTAATCCTTAAAATATAAGGAGCCAAACAAATACGAATTTGTTTGGCTCCTTTATATTCACGAATAGGTATGTTGAAGTTATGATAGAATGGACTATAATGACGAAAACGAACATATATTCTTTGTGGGTAAGGAGAGATATTGGTGAATACATACACTACTAGTGCATTAAATCAAATTGAAATAGCTTTAAACACGACAATAGAAATAATCGATGCTTTAGAAGAGACGGACTTACAAAAAAGACTATTTGTAAATAAACGTTCAATAGGTGAACTGTTAGAACATATCGCTGTTATTTGTAAAGCGGATTTTCTGATTTCTAACGGTGCAACACAAGAAGAAATGAATGACTATTATTCAAGTATTTCATTAAAAAGCAAAAAGGATGTAAAAGAGGCTATTGTAGATAATTATCAATTTCTAAAAGATAATTATATGAATCTGGCAGAAACGCAATTACACGAGCATAGTACTTCCTATTGGGGAACAACTTACACAAAATATGAGTGGCTGATAGAAATAGTAGCCCATGTATATCACCATAGAGCTCAATTACATACAATGCTTGTTCACGGATATGGAAAAGAGTTAAATATTTTATTATTTGAATAAAAAGACTCTTACATTTACTTATCTTTGATGGGAAAATTAGCGCTTTTTTTCTGTGAACTAATATTTGTTTTAATGGCTTAATAATTCATAGAATACTACCTTTGATTCAAAAATGAAAGAAACGGGTAGAAAACTGATAATTATAAAAAAATTAAAATGAAGAATTTTGTAGTAAAATGAATCATCTAAAGTGTACCACTCTTTAGTATGCGACATATAATTTATGAAAAAGGTGATTTATTATAAAACATTTTTGGAAGCCATTCACATTTTTTGTGACGATTAGCCTCTTTATTATATTTTTCCGTTATACAGATATCTTTCAGGCGATTCGTCAAGGGGAGATTGATTCAGTCACTTCTGTATTTAAAAATAATCTTTCTTATGCACTTATTGTAAGTTTATTCATTATGATTATTCAGAATAGCTTTACTGTTATTCCTTTAATTTTGGTGATTACCCTCAATTTTTACTCATTTGGCTTCTTTTATGGATTTCTATGGAGCTGGTTCTCTAGTGTAATAGCAGCGATGATTATTTTTTATGCCACTCGCTTTTGGTTCCAAGATTTTGTGATTAGCAAAGTTCAAAAACATCAAGAAATGTTGGATAAAATTGAACAAAAAGGGATGCGATATGTCGTATATGGCAGAATTTTTCCTTTTTTCCCGACAAGTATCTTAAATATCATTGCAGGTGTTAGCAACATTTCTATTCGTCCCTTCACAATTGGTACAGCAATAGGCAACTTCTTTTACTTTTTTGTACTTGCATTAATTCCATATGGCGTTTTCTCCACAGATATTAATCCACTAGCATTAATCATTATTGTTTTACTGATTACTGGAGTTTTTTATTATTTTAACAGCAAAAAGCCATCATTGATGGAAAGAGTAAAGGAAATAAAGCGAAGAGCGTAACAAAATTTCTCGAAAGGTAGGCTTCTACTTTTCGGGTTTTTTATTAGTATTTTATAAAAAGCAAGAACAAAAGGGGATTAAAAGAATAAACAGTAGGTAGATTTGGGAAATAGGAGAAAATGAACTTGCTATATTTCAAAAAAAAATAGTTGTCAGATACAATAAAATAGGTGAAAAGTGGAGTGAGTGTTATAGTAAATAAAGACGTATTTTTTCTTGACAATAAGTAAAAAAGAAATTATAGTAAATATGAAATCGATACCATAGAAAGAGAGGAATGCTCTTTATGGCTACAATTAAAGATGTGGCAAAAAAGGCAGGACTATCTGTTTCAACTGTTTCTCGATATCTAAATAATCATCCTTATATTTCCGACGACAAACGTGAAAGAATCAAAAAAGCCATGGATGAGCTTAATTATACTCCAAGCTCTGTCGCCACACAGTTGCGATCTAAAAAAGGTACAATGATTGGAATTTTGGTATCTCGTATTACCAATCCATTTTTTTCATATTTAGTTGATTCAATTGAGAGGCAAGTGAAACTACATGGCTACAATGTTTTAATTATGCAAACATATGATGATAAAAATGCAGAAATCAGAATGTTGGAGATGCTAAAACAGCAAGTCATTGCCGGGTTAATCATGTGTTCAGTAGAAGGCGATCCTACTATCATTGAATCTTATCAGGAATTTGGACCAATAGTTTTGTGTAACGAACAAATTTCTAGTTCCACCATTCCACAAGTTTTTACCAATCAAGAAAAAGCCACCTACGATGCGACTAATTATTTGATCACAAAAGGTTACCGCAAAATTGCCTATTGTACAGGTGGTAGCTTAACTCGTGGAGGACATGGTAATGCTCGTACCAGTGGATTTGAAAAAGCATTAACTGAAAGTCAGTTACCAATGAAAATTGATTGGATATTTAAACAGGTGCATACAAATAAAGATGGTCAGCAAATCGCTAATAAAATCTTGGCACTACCAAAAGAAAATCGTCCAGATGCAATCTTTACTAGTAGTGATGAAGTTGCAAGTGGAATCCTCCAAATGATGATTAAGGCAGGGAAGAAGATTCCAGAAGATTTAGCAATCATGGGTTTTGACAATCAACCATTTACGGCATTGTTAACAGTACCATTGACAACGATCGCTCAACCAGTAGCGGCGTTGGGAAAAGAGTCGACTAATTTGTTAATTGCTCTTCTTGAGGATAGAAATTATCAAATTGATCATTCAGAATTAAATTTAGAGTTAATTATCCGAGAATCTGTGTAAGCAGATTCTTTCATAGCACGAATATGGTATCGATACCACAAAGGGGGAGTATAGAAAATGGAAAATCATTTTCCAGAAAAAGCACCAAAGATACTAAAGGAAAAACCATTTTGGTGGAAAGAAGAGGTTGTTTACCAAATCTATCCGAAAAGTTTTTATGACAGCAACAATGATGGAATTGGTGATATTAATGGAATAACGCAAAAATTGCCCTACTTACAAGAGCTCGGTATAACAATGTTATGGATTTGCCCAATCTTTACTTCACCAATGGTGGATAATGGTTATGATATTTCTGATTATAAAGGTATTCAACCGGAATTTGGTTCGATGGGTGATTTTGATGAATTATTGTCAGAAGCAAAGAAGAGCGGAATTAAAATAATTTTAGATTTAGTTGTTAATCACACTTCTGATAAGCATGTATGGTTTCAATCAGCTCTTAATGATTCAAAAAGCAACTATCGCAATTATTATATCTTTAAAGAAGGAAATAATGGAAATCCCCCAAATAATTGGCGTTCTATCTTTGGCGGTAGTGTTTGGGAGAAAGTTCCGAATGAAGAAAATATGTATTACTTTCATACATTTGATAAAAAACAGCCGGATCTTAATTGGGAAAACCCAGTTCTTCGTCAAGAAATCTATGATATGGTCAACTGGTGGTTGGAAAAGGGTATTTCAGGCTTTCGAATTGATTCGATTACTTTCATTAAAAAGGATCAAGACTATACAGATGTAATTCCAGATGGTGCGGACGGATTAGCTAGTGTAAAACATAAAGGCCGTAATCGTCCTGGTATTAAAGACTTCTTGAGTGAATTAAATCGGGAGACTTTCCAAAAATATGAATGTGTTTCGGTTGGTGAAGCTCCAGGAGTTACGTATGAAGAATATGATCAATATATTGGTAATAACGGTTATTTCAATATGATATTTGATTTTCATTATGCTGATATAGATGTTGAAAGTGGAAGCGAATGGTTTAGAAGAACTAATTGGCAGATCAAGGAGCTTAAGAATCAAATTTTTAAAAGCCAAGAGGCAATCCAAAAAAACGGCTGGGGTGCCAACTTTCTGGAAAATCATGATCAACCACGCTCTATAACAAAATATATTAAAGATGAAAAATATCAAAATGAAATTGGGGCGAAGGCGTTAGGTACTTTGTTTTTCTTTCTTAGAGGAACGCCGTTTATTTACCAAGGACAAGAACTAGGAATGAAGAATTTTAAACGTGGAACAATCGCCGATTTTAATGATGTATCAAGCATTGATAATTATCAACGATCCATGTTAGAAGGCTATACTAGTCAAGAGGCATTAGAGTTTGTTAATCAGCGTTCACGAGATAATAGTAGAACTCCATTTCAGTGGAATTCTAGTGAAACAGCTGGCTTTAGCGAATCTACTGTTCCATGGTTAAAGTTGGTTGGGGATCACACTACAGTAAATGCTAGAGTACAATTGGAAAAAGAAGATTCAGTACTCTGTTATTATAAAAAAATGATTCAATTAAGAAATAAGTCTAAATATCGCGAAACGTTGATTTATGGAGAGTTTGTTCCTATGAATACGACAGATCACATTATTGCATATGAACGAATTGGCAGAGAGACGATTCAAGTAATAATTAATTTATCCAATCAAGCATCTCTCATCGAGGGCCTTAGTGGAGAGATTCTATTAAATAACTATTCAGAGATAACTTATGAGAAAAATGGCTTAACATTACAACCATATCAAGCACTTGTGCTAAGAAAGGAAGAAAACAATGGCTAAAAAAACAAACTACCAAGATATTGCGAAAAAAATTGTTGCAGTAGTCGGAGAAGATAATATCGTCTCCGCTACACACTGTGCTACCCGTCTTCGCTTACAAGTCAAAGATCGTAATGTCATTGATGATTCACAAGTTGAAGAAGTAGATCAGGTAAAGGGTGTGTTTTATAATGCAGGGCAATATCAAATAATTTTGGGAACAGGAATTGTTAATAAAGTTTATGCCGAAATGCAATCGCTTTATTCTTATAAAGAAAATTCAAAAGATGAAATGATGAAAGATGGTTCTTCTAGGCTGCAACGTGCTGTTCGTAATATTGCAGATATTTTTGTTCCCATTATCCCGATTTTAGGAGCAACTGGTCTTTTCCTAGGATTAAAGGGCGTGCTCTTTAATGAAGCTGTATTAAATGCCATGGGGTTATCACCAGAAACAATTCCTGCTTGGTTAACTGCAATGGTTACGGTTTTAACTGATACAGCATTTGGTTTTCTGACTGCTTTCATTTGCTGGTCTGCCTTTAAAAAGGTGGGGGGACTACCGATCATTGGATTTCTGATTGGGTTGATGTTAGTATCCCCTGCATTACCAAACGCTTACGCTGTTGCCGAAGGAACAGCAGACCCAATTCTAGCATTTGGATTTATTCCTTTGGTAGGATATCAAGGTTCCATATTAACTGCTTTGATTACTGGGATTATAGGGGCAACTTTAGAGAAGAAACTTCGCAAAGTAATGCCTAATTCAATGGATTTAATTTTTACACCCTTTGTAGTTATTTTGGTTTCAGTTTTCATTGCTTTGTTTATTTTAGGTCCATTAGTTCATGGTTTTGAATCACAGGCAGTCAAAGTAATTGAGCTGTTTTTACATTTACCATTAGGAATTGGCGGATTAATCATCGGATTCCTTTATCCGATTGCTGTCATGACAGGGATGCACCATATGTTTATTATGATTGAAACTTCTTTAATTGCTTCAACTGGGTTTAATCCTTTGATTACTGTTTGTGCTATGTATGGTTTTGCCAATGCTGCTGTTTGTTTAGCCATTGCCTTGCGAACCAAAAATTCCGCGGTTAAGACGGCTGGAATATCGGCGACTGTAACACAGTTGTTAGGTGTTAGTGAACCAGCATTATTTGGAGTTGTCATGCGGACAGGTATGAAAGCGATTGGTGTAATGCTTGCAAGCTCAGCAATTGGTGGGATGGTACTATCGTTTTTAGATATCCAAGCAAACAGCTACGGGTTAGCGGTGCTTTTATCCCCGTTAATGTATATTTATAGTCCTTATCAGGTAACTACTTATTTATTAGTTGGAATTGGAACCGTTATCTTAGCGTTTGTTTTGACAAATCTAATAGTTTTCAAGAAAGAATCAACTATACCACAGGAAAAACAATTGCTAGATACAAATGAAAATGCCGTTAATACAAGAGTATATGCACCAATTGAAGGCGAGATTATTCCGATTACAGAAGTTAACGATAAAGTGTTTGCAAACAAGATGATGGGTGAAGGTTTTGCTGTTTTACCAAGTAAAAAAGATGTTACAGCGCCAATTAGCGGAATAATTGCAATGATTTCTCCTACAAAGCATGCAATTGGTATTCGTGGAGAGGATGGATTGGAAGTATTAATTCATTTAGGAATTGACACAGTGGAATTGGAAGGAAAGCCTTTTACCCTTAACATAAAACAAGGGCAAAAAGTTAAACAAGGGGATGCCATTGGAGAAATGGATATTGATTTAATTAAAGCAAATGGCAAAGATCCTTCCGTTATGGTAGTGATAACGGAATCAAATGAAATCATTTCAAATCTGGAATATAGTAATGATTACGTGATGCCAGTTTTTGACGTTAAAAAAGGAGTAGACAAAATATGAAGTGGACGGATGAAGCAAGGTATCGTCCTTATGAAAAATGGAATACAGAATACAAAAGAATGTTGGAACGGAAGGTAAAAGAAGCAAAGTGGCGTCTCGATTTTCATATCCAACCTGAAACAGGATTATTGAACGATCCTAATGGTTTCACTTTTTTTAATAATCAATGGCATTTATTTTATCAATCTTTTCCTTTTGGACCTGTACATGGACTTAAATCTTGGTATCATTTAGTCTCCGATGACTTAATACACTGGCAACCTGAGGGAATCGCAATCAAACCAGATACAGATTATGATTCCCATGGTGTTTATTCAGGATCCGCATTACCGATAGAAGATAAATTGCTTCTTGCATATACTGGAAATGTTAGGGACGAAACATGGCAGCGAGGTTCCTATCAAATGGGGGCTTGGATGAATCAGGAAGGTCATATAACGAAAATAGAAAAACCACTCATTAATCAAAGACCTGAGAGAATAACAGAACATTTTCGTGATCCACAGGTTATCAAGTATTTAGATCGCTATCTGATGTTCATTGGTGCTCAAACTACAAATAATCAAGGGGAAGTTTTGGTTTATCAGAGTGATAATCTACTAGATTGGAAATTAAATGGATCGCTAGATTTTAATCAGGAATCTATGGGATATATGATTGAATGTCCAAATTTAATATTCCTTGATGAACAACCAGTCCTGATTTTTTGTCCACAAGGATTAGATAAGAGCGTTGCAAACTATCAAAATATTTATCCGAATTTTTATATTGTTGGAAAGAGTTTTGATTATGAAACATGTAAAATCAATCATGTTCAAGATTTGACTCTGTTAGATGAGGGATTTGACCTATATGCAACACAAGCATTTAATGCACCAGACGGACGTTGTCTCAGCATTGGTTGGATTGGTCTACCGGAAATGGAATATCCTACTTTTAAGGATGGGTGGGCTCATTGTCTAAGCTTAGTAAAGGAATTAAAGTTGATTAACGGTGAGCTTTATCAATATCCGGTAAACGAAATGAAAAAGTTACGAAATGATGAACAGAAAGTTGTCATTAATGACAAAATGATTACTTTAGAAGAAACGAAAAATTCTTATGAGTTGCAAATTAGGGTGCCAAGTAACAGTAAAGGACATATAGAACTTTTCGGAAATAAAGATCGAGATCATTTTCTATGTTTAGAATATGATACTGTAAACGGAAAACTCAAATTAGATCGCTCTCGTACGTTCAATCCTATTAATCTTAACTATGGAGAGGAAAGAAGCACGGATCTAAAGAAAAACGAAGAATTATTATTATCGATTTTTGTTGATCAATCGGTTTGCGAAATCTTTATTAACAATGGGCAAAAGGTAATGACCACTACTTATTATCCCGAACAAGGTCAAAATAATGTTTATGTAGAAGGGGATAAGGAGTGCTTAATAACATATTTTCCTTTTAGCAAAACAAACTGAAAAAAATGAAGGTTGTCCGTGTATTTTAATTGAATGGAAGAGCTAACAAAATTTCCCGAAAGGTAGAATATCTACTTTTCGGTTTTTTAATTGTAAAAATTATGAAACTATTTTGGGAAAGGTTCGTATATAAATTATCAACTACATAGGATAAGGGAGGAGCTAAACATGGTAGGAATTATTATTTTACTATTTTTAGCAATTATAGTGGCATCTGTTTTCAGTGCCTCATCCAAAGGAAAGACAAATAACCTAAGTAATCATCATAATCATCATTATTATCCACCATTTACAGGCGGATCAACAGAAAGCTCAAATGCATCTTTCTTTGATGGAGGAAATGATTGTGGTGGTTCCTCTTTTGATAGTGGAGGAGATTGTGGAGGCGGTGGAGAATAGAAAAAATATCTATTGAATTTTCTATTTATAATGAAAAATCGAAACTTTTCTACAATATCAATCGTCCAATAGTAAAAGAGTAAGGAAAGGTGGCAAAATTGTTCGTATGTTTATGATGGTAACAATGATAGGATTTATTTTCGTCTTTATATGGTTACTAATGGATACGATGTATTTTTCAAAACCACCAAAACCTGAGGTATCATGGAAGAATAACAGAATTCCAACAACAATTGGCTCGAATTGCTGGCAAGGTTCATTAAAAGGATCCTGTGTCGATTACGTCTATGCATCTCCTTGGGATATGGGGTTAAGGAATGGCTCTGTGACAGTGGAACCGAATTCAACGATTACAATTGATTTTAATAAGAAACCATTAGACGGCTCATTACAAGTTGCTGAAGTATTTGAAGATGGAGAAGAGGAATTTATTGAGATAGACAGAAATACAATGACTGTACCAGCCCAAAAAGGAACATATGTCTATATGATTTATGCAAAATGGGATCAAGGAAATCCCAATTACACATTTTCCATAAAAGTCGAATAGGTTGCCTAAAACCCGCAAAGATGGGGACTAGACAACCTATTTTGCTGTGCTATTAATACGTATATAACATTTTTGACAAACAACAAGGAAGGGAATGGAATGAAAAAAAATCCAATATTGAATTCATTGATAGCATTAATTTTTTTGTTATTAATGGTAGTTTCTATGAAACTATTTGACAATTATTTAGCTGCACTTATTATTTTTTTGGAACTTTGTAAGGAAAAGAAGCGTTCATAAGCAGAATGAAAACCATTTTCTCAGCGAAAGTAAGGAAAAAAAGCGTTCATAAGCAGAATGAAAACCATTTTCTCAGCGAAAGTAAGGAAAAGAAGCGTTCATAAGCAGAATGAAAACCATTTATTCAGCGAAAGCAAGGAAAAGAAGCGTTCATAAGCAGGATGAAAACCATTTTTTCAGCGGAAGCAAGGAAAAGAAGCGTTCATAAGCAGGATGAAAACCATTTTCTCAGCGGAAGCAAGGAAAAAAGGCGTTCATAAGCAGAATGAAAACCATTTTTTCAGCGGAAGCAAGAAAAAAGGTGTTCATAAGTGAGATGAATGCAAAAAATTGGAGAAAAGAAAGGAAAAGGTCAATATTTCTCTCTATCTATCAAAAACTTAAGAAAAAATTAAGGCAACTCTCGCATAATGTAATTAGATTACAGATAGGAGAGATGAAAGTGAAGAAAATACAAAATTGGATAGCTATCCTTGCGATGTTATTTTTATTAACTCAATCAACAATAGGAGTTGTAGCTTATGTAAATAAAGATGAACCTTCCCAAAGGATGGGAATGATGGGACAACCACCTAATGCGGCTACTGCTTCGACAAATACAGATACCAATACAGACGCAAATAGCAATACAACAGAAAATGATAATTTTTCAGCCGATACTCAAAATGACATGATGCCGTTTAATGGGATGGAGGAAAGAGGCGGTGCACCGATGGATAATAATGATAATACAGCAAGTTTAATAGGTTATATTGCAGGAATTGTTATTTCTCTGGGTGGTTTAGTCGTAACATTTCTTAATTGGAGAAAAAATAAACAAATCGATATCGCAGAATAATTTAGATTGGCAGCAACCAGACTATCTATAGTCTCGGCGCTGCCTTTTTTCATTTGGTCAATAATATGGGTAATTGCCGTAAGTAGAATAGGCTGGATTATTTCCATATGGATACGAGTAAGGAGAGAAAGGTTGACCATAATTCCATAGCTGTTGATATTGTCCAGGCGTATGGTGAAAAGGAGTTATCACAAGTGGGTTACCTGCAGTAAATCCAGTTGGTGTTATAGCACCAAGGGGGATTGCCCCAACTCCCACCGCACCATGACCGATTACTGGAGCTGCACCGGCAAAACCACCAACGCCAACCGGTCCAACATGGCCACCATAAGCTCTATTTGTAGGATTCATTTTTATTCACCTCCTTCCTTACTATATGTAATTGGAAATGATTGGCGCTTGCCTATCTATGATAAAAATAAAAAAGTATTGGATTCTTCCGAAAAGTGTGTGTATAATAAGAAAAAAATATAGGGAATCGTAGAAAAAGAGAGTAGCTGTTTGCAAAGCGATAGCGAATTAGGGACGGTGGAAGCCTAATGTAGAGCAAGCAGTGAAGCGCACTTTGGAGATATCATGCTGAACACAAGTAGGGATGATCGGTGACAGGCCGTTAACTGATTTAAGTGGTTATGAAAATAACAATTAGAGTGGTACCGCGGGAATTCAAGCTCTCGCCTCTTCGTATAGAAGAGGTGGGAGCTTTTTTTATTGGATTTTATTTCAACATGATGGCAAAGGAGAATATAAATGAACATCAAACAAGAAATAGCAAACGTTTTAGAAACACAATTTAATCTGGAACTAACGAGAGAAACAATAGAACAATTATTAGAAAAACCAAAATTTGCTCATTTAGGAGATCTTGCTTTTCCGTGCTTCACCCTTGCGAAAAAAATGCGCAAAGCACCACCACTCATTGCAAAAGAACTTTCTATAAAAATTGAATCGCCACTGGTTGACCATGTCGAAGTAGCAGGCGGTTATGTCAATATATTTTTAAATCAGCAATTGGTTGCTACAAAAGTAATCCATGAGATTTATGATCAGAAGGAGCATTATGGAGATTCTCCGAACGATAAAGGGATAATGACGATTGATCTGTCTTCCCCTAATATAGCAAAACCATTTTCTATGGGGCATTTACGTTCTACAGTTATCGGAAATGCACTTGGTCTTATTGCTGAAAAAAGTGGTTATACACCAATCCGTATTAATCATCTTGGGGATTGGGGAACACAGTTCGGTAAGCTAATAGTTGCTTATCGTCTCTGGGGGAACGAAGAAGAAGTACAAAAAAATCCAATTAAAGAATTATTAAAGCTATATGTCCTGTTTCATGAAAAAGCAGAAGAAGATCCTTCCTTAAATGAGGAAGGAAGAAAGTGGTTTAACTATCTGGAGCAAGGAAATGAAAAAGCACTCCAATTATGGGAATGGTTTCGTAAGGAATCCTTAAAAGAATTTAATAAAATTTATGCTTTATTAGGTATTACATTTGACTCCAGTGATGGAGAGGCATTTTTTAACGACAAGATGGATGCAGTCGTTGATTTATTAAAGGAAAAGGAGCTTTTAGTAGATTCGGAAGGAGCACAAGTTGTGGAACTGGAGGGCTTTCCTCCTTGTTTAATCAAAAAGAGTGATGGAGCAACCCTTTATGCAACACGAGATTTAGCCGCAGCTATTTATCGTCAGGAAAACTATCATTTTGTCAAAAGTTTATATGTAGTTGGCAATGAACAAACCCTACATTTTAAGCAATTATTTCAAGTGTTAGAGAAAATGGGGTATGACTGGGCAAAAGGAATGGCTCATATTCCATTTGGAATGATGCTAAAAGACGGAAAGAAAATGTCAACGAGAAAAGGAAAAGTTGTTTTATTGGAAGAAGTTCTGCAAGCAGCAATTAAATTGGCAGAGCAAAACATCGAAGAAAAAAATCCATCACTAGAAAAGAAGCAAGAGGTAGCAAAACAAGTTGGAACAGGAGCGATTATTTTTCACGATTTAAAACATTATCGTTTAACGGACATTGAATTTTCTTTAGAAGATATGCTTAAATTTGAAGGGGAAACAGGTCCGTATATTCAATATACACATGCAAGAGCTTGTTCTTTATTACGGAAAGGGCAGTTTTCCTTTCCGGCAAATATAGAGGGATTACAGTGGGATCATGTAAGTTTTTCCATTGTAAAATTATTAATGGATTTTCCAATTAGCGTGGAAAAAGCGATCGAACAGTATGATCCTTCGGAAATCGCCAAGTATGTCATCGACTTAGCTAGAGCATTTAATAAGTACTATGCACATGTGCAAATTCTAGAGGAGGATAACGAAAAACAAGCTAGACTAACTCTCGTCTATGCTGTAACACTAGTATTAAAAGAAGGGTTGCGATTGCTTGGTATTGCTGCTCCAAAGGCCATGTAACCGTCTGAAAAAATAAAGGAATTTCTTGAATAAAGAAGAATAATTTTGGCTACAATAGGGAACAGCTCAAACATTTGTCATAAAATGTTCACAGAATAGACATAATTTAAGCGGTTTTTTCTTTGAACGAAGTTCGCCTATTTGATATGATGAAGGAGGTTAACACATTAATGATGGTGTTAACCTCTCTTTTTGCAAAATACAGAGATAAGGAAAGGAGATTTGAAATGATACATAAAAAGAAATTTTTATCCGGATTAGTAGCATTAGCAGCTGTATTCTTTATTGCGTTGCCTGTCAGTGCCCATGTTACTGTAAATCCATCCCAATCAACAACAGAGGCGTGGGAAACCTATCAAGTTAGAATTCCGGTTGAGAAAGATGTTGATACAACGAAGGTGACCATTAAAATTCCGGAAAATGTGGAATACAAAATGTATGAACCAGTCGCTGGCTGGAAGACGACTACAACAACAGATGATAATGATAAAGTGGTAACGATAACATGGGAGGCAGAATCCGAAGAAACGGCAATCAAAGCTGGTCAATATCGGGAATTCACCTTTAGAGCACAAAATCCAAAAGAGGCTGGCGATATAGCATGGGATGCTTTCCAATACTATGCAGATGGAAGCATCGTGGAGTGGACTGGAGACAGTGATTCTGAACTTCCTCATTCTATTACAAGCATTGCTAAATCAAATGTATCGGTTGATAGTCATGGACACAGTCATGGAACAGATGAAGCAACGGATGATGACACAACAGATGATCATCATGCTACAGATGAAGATACAGAACATTCACATGAAGGTACAAACGTAAATACAATTTTATCAATCATCGCAATTGTTTTATCGGTTGTTGCAATTGTATTGACTTTTATTAGAAAAAAATAAGGCATTGACTAAAGTTCATTTTCTTAAGAAATGATTATATTTCTAGGGAATGGACTTTTTTTATTTTAGAACAGGAAGAAATATTTTCTCAAAAAGAACTCGTTCTGAGTGAATATGCTTATATGATTTTCAAGTAGATAACCATGCTACATGGGATTAGAAAGAAGATTGGTAGAGAAGGATAATTGGCATTAATTGTCGAAATAATAGATTACTGTTATTGGAATTAAGTGGTACTACTTTGTTGGTGTTTAATGTAAGTAAAAAGAAATGTTGTAGGGGGAAATTCTTGTTGCACAAGATTGCTATTTTTATTTTTTTGTTCACATTGATATTATCCATTTCTTCAGAAGATAGGGAGACTATATTGGAAGAAAAAAGGAATAAAGGGTTGATATATTCCTTCAAACATCCTGACACGGATCAAGAATTTAACATTGTCCATGCTTATAAGCTTTATGATAACTATGAGAGTAAGTTAGAGGAAGAATCCACTATTCCAGCAGTTCAAGCTTTTGAAGAGGAAGTGATCGAACCAATTTTCGATGCATGTTATCAAGATGCTGAATACTTTGAAAGAAGCGGGAAAACATATTC
>Ga0182739_1002658_pt1 | contig 16459 bp, 18 predicted proteins | sample eDN5th30CBELigBY_FD_128873 | JGI IMG/M metagenome (GOLD analysis project Ga0182739, IMG submission 128873) | Enriched backyard soil microbial communities from Emeryville, California, USA - eDNA 5th pass 30_C BE-Lig BY (version 2) (version 2) | ecosystem: Environmental > Terrestrial > Soil >... | reverse complement strand
TCGTCGGTGGCTTCGGCGTCCTCCAAGGGAAACTGCGCGAACACCGCTTCCATCAGCTTGTTGACGCCGCGCCCCTGGCTGGCGGCAATGGCCTGGATGTCGGCAAAGCCAAGCACATAGAAATCGGCCAGCGCCTGGTCCGGGTCCAGGCCGTCCACCTTGTTCACCACCAGCAGCACCGGTTTCTGCTTGCGGCGCAGGTGTTCCACGATGAAGTTGTCGCCGGGCATCAGGCCTTCGCGCGCATCCACCAGCAGCAACACCAGGTCCGCTTCCTCGATGGCCTGCAGCGACTGGCCGGCCATCATCGTGTCGATGCCTTCCTCGTCGCCGGCGATGCCACCGGTATCGATCACGATACAGTGTCGCTCGTCGTGGCGCGCCTCGCCATAAAGGCGATCGCGGGTCAGGCCGGCGAAATCGGCCACCAGCGCATCACGGCTATTGGTCAGCCGGTTGAAAAGCGTGGATTTGCCCACGTTGGGGCGGCCCACCAGGGCAAGCACGGGAGTCATGAACAGGTTTCCAGCCGCGGCTGCGGCGGCGTGAACGGGAGTTGGGCTTACTGCACCTGGTAAGCCGCCAGGGTACCACTGTTGCCGAAAACATAGAGCACGTTGCCCTGGCTGAGCATGTGCGCGCGAATGCCGTCGCCGTCCACCTTGGTCCGCGCCACGAAACGCCCGTTGGATTGCGCCAGCAGGTGCACGTAGCCATCGGCGTCGCCCACGGCCACGTAGTTGCTGAAGCCCTGCGGCGAAGACAGGCGGCGGCGTTTCATCTGGTCATTGCTCCAGACCGGCGCGTCCTGGCCAACGCGGTAGGCGCGCACGACGTCGTCCGCACCCGACAGGTACACGTTGCCGAAGCCGAAGCTGGCACCGCCACTGGTGGATTCCTCCACGCGCCAGCGGGTCTGCCCGGTAACCGGGTCGATCACCGCCAGGTAGCCCTGGTAGCTTGGCGCCAGCAGCTGGCCGTCGAACAACACCAGCGTGCCGTCGATGTCCACCATGCGGTCGATTTCGGAACGGCCGGTAGGAATGGCCACGCGTTCTTCCCAGCGCAGCGTGCCGTTGTCGAGCGCCACCGAGATCACCGAACCATTCGCCAGCGCGGCGATCACGAAATTCTGGACGATGATTGGCGAGCTGGTGCCGCGCAGGCTGAGCGCGGGCACCTGGTTTTCATAGATCCATACCTGTTCGCCGTTCTGCGCGTTCAGGCCTACCAAGTTGCCGTCGACCGTCTGCGCCACCACGATGCGGCCGTCGGTGACCGGTGCCGACAGCACCTCGCTGGTCACATCGCTTTCCCAGCGCACTTCGCCGGTATCGGCTTCCAGTGCCACCACCTGGGCATTCTCGGTGCCAAGCAGCACCAGACCGTTGCTTGCGCCGACGCCACCGGTGATCACCTTGCGCAGCCGGGCGCGCCACTGCACGCGTCCCGTTTCGCGTTCCACCGCCATCACCACGCCGTTGTTGCCGGCGGCATAGATGCGCGGCCCCACGATGACCGGCGCGAGGCGGTTGTATTTCTTGCTGCCCTGGCCGGAACCGACGCCGACCCGCCACAACCGGCGCATTTGCGCCTGCGGTTCGAAACTCACCAGTTTGGCGGGCTTGGTGTCTTCGTCACTGCCGCCGAACCAACTGAACATGCCGCAGCCGCTCAGCGACAAGGCCAACGCGCAAAGCGGAACCAGGCGCAGTGCGCGCCTCCAATACCTCATGGGAAACCTGCCGGGCTGACGCCTAAATTCTGCAGCTTGAGCTGCAACAAGACCGGATTGACTCCTTCCGCAGTGGCCAATGCCCGTTGATAGGCGGCCCTGGCGCCTTCCAAATCGCCTTTGTCCAACAGAATGTCGCCCTCCACTTCGGCATAGCCGGAAGTGAAGGAGCCGGGTTCGATGCCGTGCAGGAGCGCCAGTGCGGCGTCCGTGTCGCCAAGCGAAGCCTTCAGCCGCGCCAGCCGCAGCCGCGCCACCTTGAACAGTTCTTCCTCGGCTTCATGCATGAAGCTGAGCTTGGGATGGTCAAGTATCCATTGCAGTTCCGTCGCCGCCTGTTCCTCCTGGCCGGCGTCGGCCAGGAACTTGGCCACGGCCAGCGCCGCATAGCGCGTGTAGATGCTGGCTTCGAAATCCGACTTGAGCCTGCCGGACACCGCCTGGGCCTGCATCAGTTGTTCATCGCTCACCACAGTGGTGCTGCTGCTGATCGATAGCTCGGCGATTTGCTGGTACAGCTCGGAAGCGGCACCGGAGGTGTCCTGGTGCGAGGCCTGCCACTGCCGCAAGCCGAAGAAGGCAGCAAACGCCAGGGCCACGGAAAGCAGCAGGGAATTGCCGTTCTCCTTCCACCAGTTCTTGAGGGCTTCCAGCTGTTCGTCGTCGCTCAGATAACTTGACAAGAAAATAACTCCCTACGAATCAATACGTTCATTACTGCTGTTCGCCGCCACCATCTTCGCCGCTATTCGCAGCTTTAATCTATTCGCCGCTATTCGCGGGTTCCATCCGCCGACGGCTCGTCCGCCATCGTGCGCTCGGCGAGCTGCCGCCGCAGCCACGCGTCCAGTTCCGCCAACGGCAGTTCCTCGCTGGCGCCCTCCGCCTCGAGCAGGCGCGCCTTGATGGCCGCTTGGGGAGCGTCGCCTTCCAGGATCAGAGCACAGCGCGCTCCGCTGGCATAGGCTTTTTTCAGCTGCGCATTATATTTACCGCCACCGCAGTGGGTCAAAATTCGTAAGCGTGGATAGCGCCGGCGCAATTCCCGGCCCAGTTGCAGCGCCTGCCCCTGCACGCCCTGCCCCGCCACCACCAGATAGACGTCCAGGGTGCGCGCCAGTTCCTGCGGAAATGCTCCGGTTTCCTCCAACAGCAGCAGCAACCGCTCCAGCCCCATGGCAAAGCCCACCGCCGGAGTGCGCGTGCCGCCAAGCTGGGCGGAAAGGTTGTCGTAGCGTCCGCCGGCGCAGACCGTGCTCTGGGCGCCAAGCTTGTCGGTGGTCCATTCGAACACCACGCCGTTGTAGTAATCGAGCCCGCGCACCAGCGCCGGATTGCGCGTGCAGGCGATGCCGGCCTGCTCCAGCAGCGTCAGCAACTGGGCGAACTCCTGCTTGCTCTCGGCGCCAATGAACTCGTCGAGCACCGGGGCATCGGCCAACAGTTCACGCGTGTGCGGATCCTTGCTGTCGAGGATGCGCAATACGTTGCTGTCGAAGCGGCGCTGGCTGTCGGCATCGAGTTGTTCCTTCAGTGGACTCAGATAGTCGCGCAGCGCGGCACCATAGCGGACGCGATCCTCGGAAGCCCCCAGATTGTTGATTTCCAGCGTGAGGTGTTCGGCGATGCCAAGGCTCCGCCACAGCTCCATGCACAGCACCAGCAGTTCGGCCTCGACGTCGGCGCCGCTCATGCCGAAGGTTTCCACCCCAAGCTGGTAGAACTGGCGATAGCGGCCTTTCTGCGGCCGTTCATGGCGATACATCGGCCCCAGGTACCAGAGCTTGCGGCTCTGGTTGTAGAGCAGCCCGCCCTGGTCCGCCGCGCGCACGCAGCACGCGGTGCCTTCGGGGCGCAGCGTCAGGCTGTCGCCGTTGCGGTCCTCGAAGGTGTACATCTCCTTTTCGACGATGTCGGTGGCTTCGCCGATGGAACGCTTGAAGAGCTGCGTCTGTTCCAGCACCGGAAAGCGGATTTCCTGGTAGCCGTAGGCCGCCAGAAGACTCTTGGCTGTTCGTTCCAGATATTGCCAGCGGGGGCTTTGTTCCGGCAGCACGTCGTTCATGCCGCGGATGGCTTGAATTCTACTCAAGGGAAGTGCCTGTCTTGATGATGCGCAGCGGCACCGCCCGGTCGGGGTCGGCCGCCTGTTGTTTCTCCGCCACCTTGCGCCGCACCATGGCTTCCAATTCGTCCACCAGGTCGGTATTGGCGATTTTGTGGCTGGTCTGGCCATCGACGTAGGCCATGTTCATCGGCGTGGCGCCGGTAAGCCCGATGTCGGACACGAAGGCTTCGCCCGGACCGTTGACGATGCAGCCCACCACCGAGACGTCGATCGGCGTGGTGATGTCTTCCAGTCGTGCCTCGAGCGCGTTGACCGTGGCGATCACGTCGAAGTTTTGCCGCGAGCAGCTTGGGCACGCCACCAGGTTCACGCCCTTCTAGCGCAACCCCAGGCTCTTGAGGATGTCGAAGCCGACCTTGATTTCCTCCACCGGATCCGCCGCCAGGGAAATGCGGATGGTGTCGCCGATGCCGTCCATCAAGAGCAGCCCAAGCCCGATCGACGATTTGACCGTGCCCGAGCGCAAGCCTCCAGCTTCGGTGATGCCGAGGTGCAGCGGCTGTTCGATCTGCGCGGCCAGCTTGCGATAGGCCGCCACCGTCATGAACACTTCGGAGGCCTTGAGGCTGACCTTGAAATCCTGGAAGTCGTAGCTGTCGAGAATGTCGATGTGGTGCAGCGCCGATTCCACCATGGCGTCGGCGTTCGGTTCGCCGTACTTGCGCAGCAGCTCCTTGCCGAGCGAGCCGGCGTTGACGCCGATGCGCAGCGGCACGCCATGGTCGCGCGCCGATGCGATCACCGCGCGCATGCGGTCGTCGCGTCCGATGTTGCCGGGATTGATGCGCAGGCAATCCACGCCGTATTCCAGCACCTTGAGCGCGATGCGATAGTCGAAATGAATGTCCGCCACCAGCGGCAGGGAGGTACCGGCGCGAATCCGGCGAAACGCTTCCGCCGCGTCCATGGTCGGCACCGACACGCGCACGATATCGGCGCCCACATTTTCCAGGCGTTTGATCTGCGCCAGCGTGGCGGCCACGTCGCAGGTGTCGGTATTGGTCATGCTCTGCACCGCGATCGGCGCATCGCCGCCCACGGGCACCTTGCCCACCATGATCTGCCGTGACTTGCGCCGCACGATCGGCGATTGCATGCGCATGGCTCTACTTACTCCGTTGCACTCGCCTGCGACGTGGTGAACGCAGGGGTGGACACGCCGGCCGGCCCCAGCTCGAAACGCGCCGTGTTGTCGTTGCGGATCAAGGTGCTCAGATCCACGCGCTGCGCATTGAAACTGGCCTGCACCTGGCGCGCGTCGCCAAGCAGCACGGTAAAGGGCGCCATACCTTGAATGACCAGTTGGTCACCTTGGCGCAGCATGTTGTTGAATACGTTCGCGCCCTGTGCATCCTTCACTTCCGTCCAGCTGCTGCCATTCAGGTTGAGTTCCAAACGATCGCCGCCTTCCCCGCGATGCGTGATCACGCGGCGGCCATCCTCGGCGGTGACGTATTCCAACGCACCCGTCTGCACGACGCCCGCGGTCTGCACGGCGGCTTCGATCGAGGCAGGTGCATTCTGCACAGCCGTGGCAACCTGCGTGACGGCATCCTGCGCCAGCGACTGCACCGGCAATGCCGCAGCCACGTCGGTGGCGGTTTCAACGGACGGACTTGGCGTTACCGCGGTTGCACTGCTTGCCAAGGTCTCGGTCGCACCCAACGCGGCATCCGGTTCGTCCTGCAGAGCTTCCTCCAGGGCCAGCGCTTCGGCTTCCTGGCGCGCTTCCAGCGTGGCGTTGATGATCGCGGCGCCGGCATCGGCCGGTTCCAGCGCGGTTTCGGATTCGGCAACCTGGCGTTGCGGCGCAATCGTGGTATCGATCGCCGCCGGTGGTGGGGTAAACGCGGCGGCGGGCGCGGCGTTGACGGCAACGTTGGCGGTGGCTGCGGCCGGTGTGGTCTGTTGTTGCGCCGGCGTGTTCACGGCCGGCGCCGGCACGGCGGCGCTGCGCGCCTCGAATTCACGGCCGAAGAACCACCAGCCCGCGGCCAACGCGATCACCAGGATGGTGCCGGCCATCAGGGCCCACACCAGGGATTGATCGGAGCGCCCGCGCCGGCCGCTGCTCGGCACGAAATCGCTGCTTTCCACGCGCAGGCCATTGGCGGCGAGATAGCGTTCGTAGCAAGCCAGCACCGCGTCCACGTCCATGCCAAGAAAACGCGAGTAGGCGCGAAAGTAGCCCTTGACGAAGGTCAGGCCCGGGAGCTTGCCGTATTCATCGTTTTCCAGCGCTTTGATGTAGTGCACGGTCAGGTGCAGCGCTTCGCTGATCGCCTGCTGGCTCAGGCCCGCGCTTTCGCGCTGGGTGCGTACCATCAGGCCGGGCGATTGTAGTGGAGGGGTATCGTCTTTGGACTCGATCGAGGCTTCTTGGGTGTCAGTCATCTTCCAGGGTATCCAGTAGTTCAAGGTACAGCGCATATTCTCCAGAGGCGCCGAATTGCGCTTCCAGACGCGCGCCATACGCGTATAGGTTGTCGATATTGCCCAGCGCGTTTTCGAGGCGGATGCCAAGCCATAACCCGCGGGCATCCTGCTCCAGCCGGTCGAGCTGCAGCAGGGTCAGATAATTACGGTAATACTGGCGGGCCTGGAGCACGTTGCCGCGCTCCAGATTGAGGCCCGTGAGTTCGAGGCTGGCGCGCAGCTGGCGGTCATTGAGCTGCAGCGCGCGGTTGAAGGCCTGTTCCGCTTCAACCACCCGTTGCAGCCGCAGCGCGCTCAGGCCGAGATTCTCGTACGCCTGCGCGCGGCCCGGATAGGCGGTGTCCGTCACCACCTCCTGCAACTGCGCATAGGCCTCCTGGTAGCGCGCCTGGGCGAACAGGAAGGCCGCATAATTATTGCGGGCCTGCGCGTTCGCCACGTCCAACTGCAGGGCACGCCGAAAGTGCTGCTCCGCCAGGGCCGTTTCACCTTCGCGATCGTACACCAGCCCCCACAGGGCCGCCACGGCGCTGTTATCGGGATCGATGGCATCAGCATTGTCGAGATGGCGCCGGGCGTTGTGCAGATCGCCCTCGCCCAGGTAGCCGCCGGCCAGTTCGATGTAGTTGGCAAGTGCCTGGGAATCGGCACGGGAAGCGAATCCCCCCGTGGTTTCAGTGACACAACCCTGCAAAAGGCCCAGCAGCAGCCAGACGGAAAGCGCGCGAGGGGCGCGTGAGCTGGCACACTGGCGGGCAGACAGGATCATCGAAAGGTGCTGGAGTCGGGTGGCGGTATCGATCGGCAGATTCTAGACAAAGCCGCCCCCTTATTGAATGGTCACGGGCCGCGGCGCGGCATCCGTGTCCTGCGTCTGCTGGCGCGCCGCCAAATGCCGGGCGCTGCGGCGGGTGCGATCGTCCACCTGCCCCACCAATTGCCCGCAGGCGGCACCGATCTCGTCCCCCCGCGTGGTGCGGATGGTCACCGTGTAGCCGGCATCCTGCAGCAGCTTGCGGAAGGTGCTGATGGCGGCGTTGCTGGAGCGGTGATAGTCCGACCCGTCGAAGGGATTGAAGGGAATCAGGTTGATCTTGCAGGGCATCTGGCGCAGCAGCTCGGCCAGTTCGCGCGCGTGCTGGCGATGGTCGTTCACGCCATTGATCAGAATGTATTCGATGGTGACGACGCGGCTGTCGGGCAGGGAATCCAGGTAGCCCTGCACGCTGCGCAACAGCGGCGCGATGGGATACTTGCGGTTGATCGGCACGATCTGGTCGCGCAGCGCGTCGTTCGGCGCGTGCAGCGACAACGCCAACGATGCATCGGTGTACTGGTGCAGACGCTCGATCGCCGGCACCACGCCCGAGGTGCTGATGGTGACGCGGCGCTTGGACAGGCCATAGCAGTTGTCATCCATCATCAGGCTGACGGCGCTGAGCACATTGTCGAAATTGAGCAGCGGCTCGCCCATGCCCATCATCACCACGTTGGTGATGCGGCGCGGCGTGCGGTGGCTGAAACTGTCGAGTTCGCGGCTGGCAAGCCACAGCTGGCCGATGATCTCGGCCGCGGTGAGGTCGCTGTTGAAGCCCTGTTTGCCGGTGGCGCAGAAGCTGCAATCGAGGCTGCAGCCGGCCTGCGAGGAAATGCACAGCGTGCCGCGCCCCGCTTCCGGAATGTAGACCATCTCGACGCCGCTGCCGCTCTCCACTTCCACGATCCATTTGTAGCAACCGTCCTTGGCGTCGAACACGTCGCGGATGCGCGGTGGGCGGATTTCCGCCACCTGCTTGAGCTTGTCGCGCAGCACCTTGCTGATGTTGCTCATCGCATCGAAATCGATGACACCCTGCTGGTGCATCCATTTCTGCAATTGCACGGCACGGAAGGGCTTCTCCCCGAGTTCGGCGAGAAACGCTTCCAGTTGCGCCCTGCTCATGCCGAGCAGGTTGGGGAGTCGAGCGGTCATGACCAGCTACCTGAACGGGGCGCGCCCCGCTCCATCAGAAGCGACGGGGACAGACTTCCTCGGATTTGAAGAAATACCCGATTTCACGCTCGGCCGAGGCGGCGGAATCGGAGCCGTGCACGGCGTTGGCGTCGATGGACTTGGCGAAATCAGCGCGGATGGTGCCGGGATCGGCCTTGGCGGGATCGGTGGCACCCATCAGCTCACGGTTGCGGGCGATGGCGTTTTCGCCTTCGAGTACCTGCACGATCACCGGACCGGAGGTCATGAAACCCACCAGATCCTTGAAGAAACCACGCTCGCGGTGCTCGGCGTAAAAACCGCCGGCGGTGTCGTCATTCAGTTGCACCATCTTGGCGGCAACCACGCGCAGGCCGCCGTCCTCGAAACGGCTGATGATCTTGCCGATCACGTTCTTGCCGACGGCGTCAGGTTTGATAATGGATAAGGTGCGCTCAACAGCCATTTTGAACTCCAGTAAGGTCTTGATTCAGGGCCAAAAAAAATCGGTCGCGTATTGTACGCGGTTGCACCGTTTCAGCACTAGCCCTCTCAAAAACTACTGCGCGGGCTTTCAGGCACCAAAACCGGGTTTCAGCGCCGTTCGGACACCATGTTGATGGTGTAGCGCGGCAATTCCACCACCAGGTCGGCGTCGCTCACGATGGCCTGGCAGCTGAGCCGGCTTTCGGGTTCGAGCCCCCAGGCCTTGTCCAGGTAGTCGTCCTCGAGCTCATCGGGGGGTTCCAGCGAATCATAGCCCTCGCGCACGATCACGTGGCAGGTGGTGCAAGCGCAGGATTTCTCGCACGCATGCTCGATGTCCACACCGTTGCGCAGGGCCGCGTCGAGGATGCTTTCGCCCAACTCGGCTTCCACCACCGCCCCCTCGGGGCAGCGTTCATTATGCGGAAGAAACACTATCTGGGGCATGGCTTACCTCACTGATCGATGTCATTCAGACTGCGCCCGGCCAGTGCCTGGCGGATGCCGGCATCCATGCGGCGGGCGGCGAAGTCGGTGCTGCGCTGGTTCAACTCGGTGGTCAACGCCGTAATGGCATCGGCATCCTCGCCCTGGGCCAGCGTGCGCAACTGTTCCATCAGCGCCTGCAGTTCGGCGCGTTCATCGGTATCGAGCAGCGCTTCGCCGTCGCGCGCCAGCGCCTGTTCCAGCGCTTCGACGTGGCGCAGTGCTTCCACCTGGCTTTCGCGCAGGCTGCGCCGCGCCTTGTCGCTTGCCGCTTCCGTATGGGAGCTTTGCAGCATGCGGGCGATGTCGTTTTCCTGCAGCCCGAAGGATGGCTTGACCACCACCGAGGATTTGACCCCGCTGGTCACTTCCTCGGCATTGACTTCGAGCAGGCCGTCGGCATCCACCTGAAAGGTCACCCGCACCCGCGCGGCGCCCGCCACCATCGGCGGAATACCCTTGAGCTCGAAGCGCGCCAGCGAGCGACAATCCTGCACCAGTTCGCGCTCGCCCTGCAGCACGTGCAGGCTCATTGCGGTCTGGCCATCCTTGTACGTGGTGAATTCCTGCGCGCGCGCCACCGGAATGGTGCTGTTGCGCGCAATGATTTTTTCCATCAGCCCGCCCATGGTCTCGATGCCGAGCGACAGCGGAATCACGTCCAGCAACAGGGTGTCGGCGCCGTATTTGTTGCCCACCAGGACGTCGGCCTGCAGCGCGGCGCCAAGCGCCACCACCTCGTCAGGATCGATCGACACCAGCGGCTCGCGCTTGAAGAATTGCGACACCTTTTCCCTCACCCGCGGCGAACGGGTGGCGCCGCCCACCAGCACGATGTCCGTCAGGTCGCCCACCTTCATGCCGGCATCGCGCAACACCCGGCGGCAGACGCGCAGCGTCATCTCGATCAGGTCATCGATCAGTTCGTGGTAGGCGTCGCGGGTCAGGATACCGCTCCAGTGCCTCCAGGATAGTTCAACTTGCGGCGCTTCGCTCAGCGCATGCTTGAGCGCACGCGCCTGCATCAACAATGCATGCCACTCGGCATCCGCCAGCGGCTGCGTTATGCCCGCGCTGCGCAATACCCAATGGGCGATGGCGCGGTCGAAATCGTCGCCGCCAAGCGCGGCATTGCCGCCGGTGGCAAGCACGCGGAATACGCCTTCCTGCAGTTGCATCAGCGACACGTCGAACGTGCCGCCGCCAAGGTCGTAGATCACCACCACGCCTTCCAGCGCCTTATCGAGCCCATAGGCCACGGCGGCCGCGGTGGGCTCGCTCAACAGGCGCAATACCTTGAGTTCAGCCAGACGCGCGGCATCGCGCGTGGCGCCGCGCTGCGCTTCGTCGAAATAGGCGGGCACAGTGATCACCACGCCGTCGAGCGCACCGCCCAATTCGGCTTCGGCACGCTGTGCCAGATGCTTGAGGATTTCCGCCGACACCTGCACCGGGCTGACCTTGCCGGCCACGGTGCCGATCAGCGGCATGCCGCCGGCGGGATCGTCTTCGAGGGTATAGGGCAGTTGGTAATCGATATCGGCGCGGCCGCGGCCCATGAGCCGCTTGACCGACGCCACCACGCTGCGCTGGCCCGGCACTGTTTCCGCGCTGCCGTCACCCACTTGCGGCGCGGCATCCGGCGTATAGCTGACCACGGAAGGCAGCAGCCGGTTGCCCGCCGCATCCGTCAGCACCCGGGCCTTGCCTTCGCGCGCGAAGGCCACCAGTGAATTGGTGGTGCCAAGGTCGATACCCACCGCGCGTTTGTGCAACGCCGCGGCGCGTGTCTTGCCCTGCCCCGGTTCTGAAATGCTGAATAAAGCCATGTCGTAATCTTTTCTGCGGCCAGCCGCGGCGACGTCAGTCGTCCAACAACGCGGCTTCGGCCTCCGCGATCTCGCGCTGCAGTTTGTTCAGAAACTGCAATTTATGGAATTCCCGTTTGGCGCCGGCCAGCTCGGCCGTGCGCAGCAGGGTCGAAAAGGACCGCCAGGCTTCATGGAACGCCTGTTCCACTCGTTCGTCCAGGCGCAACAGGGCGGCTTCGTCGCTCGCCGCGCAGGCCGCCTCCAGCTCTTCGCGCCAGCTGATCTGGCTGAGCAGGAAATCCGGCGCCAGTTCATGCTGTTCCAGCCGCGTCGGGTCCAACCCGCGCAGCGCCAGCAGATGGCCGGCGCGGCCCACCGGATCGCGCAAGGTGGTGTAGGCGTCGTTGATCAGGCTGGTCTGCCGCATCGCGCGGGCGCGTGTCACTTCATCGGCGCCGGCAAACTGATCCGGATGCCAGCGGCTCTGCAGGCGGCGGTAGGCATCTTCGAGCGCGGCGCGGTCGAGCGTCGGCAACTCGTCCAGCCCCAGCAGCGCGAAATAACTCAGGATGGTGGATTCGGTGGACATCGGGGGAAGTGCCAGAGAGGGGGCAAACGACAGCGCTATACGCTGAAGCTTTCTCCGCAGCCGCATTCCCCTTTCACGTTGGGGTTGCGAAACTCGAAGCCTTCGTTGACGCCTTGCTTGACGAAATCCATCTCGGTGCCGTCGAGGTACACCAGGCTTTTGGGATCCACGATGATCTTGACGCCGCGATCCTCGAACACCAGATCGGCGCCGTCCGTTTCATCCACGAATTCCAGCACGTAGGCCATGCCGGAGCAGCCCGTGGTGGTGACGCCAAGACGGATGCCCAGGCCCTTGCCACGTGCGGCCAGCTGCGCCGCCACATGCTTGGCGGCTACTTCGGTCAGTGTCACTGCCATGCCACGCTACTCCTGTGCACTCGATCGCGCCCCGGCCTCAGGCCAGGCCGCGCTTCTGTTTGACATCGGCGATGGCGGCCTTGATGGCATCCTCCGCCAGAACGGAACAGTGAATCTTCACCGGCGGCAGCCCCAGTTCCTCGGCGATCTCGGTGTTCTTGATCTTGGCCGCATCGTCCAGGGAACGTCCCTTGACCCATTCGGTAAGCAGCGAACTGGACGCGATGGCGGAACCACAACCATAGGTCTTGAACTTGGCGTCTTCGATGACGCCCTCCTTGTTGACCTTGATCTGCAGGCGCATCACGTCGCCGCACGCGGGGGCCCCTACCATGCCGGTGCCCACGTCAGCATCGCTGTCGTCCAGCTTGCCGACGTTGCGGGGATTCTCGTAGTGATCGAGCACTTTGTCTGAATAAGCCATATCGGTACCTCTATATCGAATTCGTTGCGCGCCTCAGTGGGTAGCCCACTGCACGTTGCTGATGTCCACGCCATCCTTGTACATGTCCCACAATGGAGAGAGTTCGCGCAGCTTGGCGACTGCTTCGCGGATCTTGCCCACCGCGTAATCGATGTCCGCCTCGGTAGTGAAGCGGCCGATGGTGAAGCGCAGCGAGCTGTGCGCCAGCTCGTCGTTGCGTCCCAGCGCACGCAGCACATAGGACGGTTCCAGGCTGGCCGAGGTGCAGGCGGAGCCGGAGGAAACCGCCAGGTCCTTGAGCGCCATGATCAACGACTCGCCCTCGACGAAGTTGAAACTGATGTTGAGGTTGCTGGCGACGCGCTGCGTCAGGTCGCCGTTCACGTAAACTTCCTCGATGTCTTCCAACCCCTTGAGCAGGCGGTCGCGCAGCGCCAGGATGCGCTGGTTCTCTTCGTGCATTTCCGCCTTGGCGATGCGGAAGGCCTCGCCCATGCCGACGATCTGGTGCGTGGCCAGCGTGCCGGAACGGAAGCCGCGCTCGTGACCGCCGCCATGCATCTGCGCTTCGAGGCGCACGCGCGGCTTGCGGCGCACGTACAGCGCGCCGATGCCTTTGGGGCCGTAGGTTTTGTGGGCGGAAAAGGACATCAGGTCCACGTTCATCGCCTCGACGTCGATGTCCACCTTGCCGGTGCTTTGCGCGGCATCGACGTGGAACAGCACTTTCTTGGCGCGGGTGATGGCGCCGATGGCCTTGATGTCATTGATCACGCCGATTTCGTTGTTCACGTGCATCAGCGATACCAGGATGGTGTCGGGACGGATCGCCGCCTCCACCGCTTCGGGCTGGATCAAGCCATCGGTACCGGGGGCCAGGTAGGTCACCTCGAAGCCCTCGCGCTCGAGCTGGCGGCAGCTGTCCAGCACCGCCTTGTGTTCGATCTGGGAGGTGATGATGTGCTTGCCCTTGCTCTGGTAGAAGTGCGCCGCGCCCTTGAGCGCCAGGTTGTCGGATTCGGTGGCGCCGGAAGTCCAGACGATTTCGCGGGGGTCGCAGTTCACCAGATCGGCCACGTACTGCCGCGCCTGCTCCACCGCTTCCTCGGCCTTCCAGCCGAATACGTGGGAACGCGAGGCGGGGTTGCCGAAGTTACCCTCCTGCGTCAGGCAGTCCATCATGGCCTTGGCCACCCGGGGATCGACCGGGGTGGTGGCGGAATAGTCGAAATAGATCGGTAACATGCTGACTCCGTACTGCAAAACGATTCGTGCGCCCGCGCCTCTTTCTTACAGATGCGTCGTGGCGATGGTTTCCATGTTCTTCAGGCGCTTGACGCGCTCGTTCTGGTTGCGCGCGATAATTTCCACCTCGCGCTTGGCCACCAGGTCCGCCAGGGTGATGCCGCTCAAAAAGGCGTGTATCTGGTCGCTCAGGTCCTGCCACAAATGATGGGTGAGACAGGTTTCACCCTGCTGGCAATCGCCCTTGCCCCGGCATTTGGTAGTGTCGAGCGATTCGCTCACCGCGTCGATGATCTCCGCCACGTGAATGTCGTGATCGGGACGCCCCAGCCGATAGCCGCCGCCCGGCCCGCGCACGCTGCTCACCAACTTGCGCTTGCGCAGCTTGGCGAACAGCTGTTCCAGATAGGACAGCGAAATATCCTGGCGGCGCGAAATATCGCTCAGATTCACCGGCGCACTGGTGGAATTGATGCTCAAATCCAGCATGGCGGTAACGGCGTAGCGCCCCTTGGTGGTCAAGCGCATGACAAAGCACCCTGCGTGATCAAACCGAGTGGCATTATGCGATTAACCAAGCTCTTTAGTCAAGTATTTAGCTTAGTAAACCACTCAACTATTGCCGTTCCTTGCGCGCCAGGCTGTCCTGCGTGGCGCTGAGAATGCCGCGCAAGATGTTGATTTCCATGCGGTCCGGCTGGATGCGCTGATACAGCCGCCGCAGCCGCCGCATGAGCTGGCGGGGATTGCCGGGGTCGAGGAACTCCAACTGCACCAATACCTGTTCCAGATGCTCCAGATAGCGCTCGAGCTCGGCGGCGGTGGCGGGCAGTTGATCCCACTCTCCCGTTCTCGCCTCCGCTCTTCCCTCCACCCCCGCCGCTTCCGCAGGCGCCGCGGGTGCGGCGGCAAGCAGCGCCTTGCGCACTTCATAACCCAGCACCATCACCGCGGCCGCCAGATTGAGCGAGGGATAGTCCGGATTCACCGGAATGTGCACATGGTAATGGCACAGATGCAGCTCTTCATTGCTGAGGCCGCGGTCCTCGCGCCCGAACACCAGCGCCACCTGCTGTTGCTGCCGGCACCCCTGCGCCATGTGCGTTGCGGCCTCCACCGGCTCCAGCAACTGCACCGGCATGTGCCGCAGCCGCGCGCTGGTGCCGAGCACCAGGTGGCAGTCGGCAATGGCTTCCTCCAGCGTGGCCACCACCTGTACGCGATCGAGCACGTCGAGCGCGGAGGCCGCCATGCTCAGCGCCTCGCGCGCCGGCCAGGCCTTCGGCTTGGGATTCACCAGTACCAGGCGCGACAGGCCCATGTTCTTCATGGCGCGCGCCGCCGCCCCGATGTTGCCGGGGTGGGAGGTTTCCACCAGGACGATGCGCAGTTTGTCGAAATCGGGTGAATTCACGCGGGCAATCCGCTCCCTTGGGCAAAAAGGCGGCTATGGTAAACATCGTCACGCCCTTTTGCTATGATGCGCGCCCCGTGTGCGCACGGGCGCTCTTTGCAATCCCCTCACTTCAGGCAGGAAATCCTCGTGCATCCGATCGTCAACATCGCCCTGCGGGCCGCCCGCGAAGCCGCCGCCCTCGTGGTTCAGGCCCATGCCCGGCCCGACCGCGTCAAAGTATTCGAAAAAGGCCCGAACGACCTGGTGACCGACGTGGATCAGATGGTCGAACAGAGCCTGATCAACAGCCTGCGCAAGTCCTACCCCGACCATAGCTTTCTGTGCGAGGAAAGCGGCCATCTCGAAGGCAAGGACAAGGACACCCTCTGGATCATCGATCCCATCGACGGCACCCGCAACTTCATCCTCGGCTTTCCGCACTTCTGCATCGCCATGGCCTGCGTGCAACGCGGCAAGTTGCAGCATGCGGTGATCGTGGATCCGGTCAAGGGCGATGAATTCAGCGCCTCCAAGGGCGGCGGCGCCCAGATCAACGGCAATCGCATGCGCATCGGCACCCGCGCCAAGCTCGACGGCGGCACCATCAGCCTCAGCTGCGCCGGCCTGCGCCAGTATCACCAGATGATGGCGCTGCAGACGCGCCTGTTCGACATTGCCGGCGCGCTGCGCTTTACCGGTTCGACGGCACTCGACATGGCCTACGTGGCTGCGGGAAGACTGGATGCGGGCTGGACCAGCGGCGTGAAACCCTGGGACAGCGCCGCCGGCATCCTGCTGATCCAGGAGGCGGGCGGACTGGTGAGCGACCTGAGCGGCAACCCCGATTGCCTGCAGAGCGATACGCTGGTGTACGGCAACGCCAAGTGCTTCAAGAGCCTCTTGAAGCTGGCTTCCGCCACCACGGCCCCTGCCCCCGCGGAAACCCCGGCGGCTTCGGAACAGTAGGGTTTTATTGAACGGAACGTTAGGCTAAAACGCCGTGCCCTGTTGCAGGAGCACGGCGTTTTTTTTATCAAGGGAGGGCCGTCAGGGAATCGCGTCGAGCTCGGCGCGGTGGCGCTTGTCCGGCGTCATGTCTTCCTGCGTCAGATCCATGAAGATCAGCGTGCTGGACGCGATGTACACCGACGAGTAGGTGCCCACCAGAATCCCCACGATCAATACCAGCGAGAAGCCATAGAGTACCTGGCCACCGTAGAACAGCAGCGCAAACAGTACCAGCAGCGTGGTCAACGCGGTTACCGTGGTGCGCATCAGGGTCTGGCTGACGGCCTTGTCCACGATCTGTTCCGGCGTCAGGCCGCGCATGATGCGGAAATTTTCCCGCACGCGGTCGGCCACCACCACGGTGTCGTTGAGCGAGTAACCGAT
>Ga0182739_1002657_pt1 | contig 16460 bp, 11 predicted proteins | sample eDN5th30CBELigBY_FD_128873 | JGI IMG/M metagenome (GOLD analysis project Ga0182739, IMG submission 128873) | Enriched backyard soil microbial communities from Emeryville, California, USA - eDNA 5th pass 30_C BE-Lig BY (version 2) (version 2) | ecosystem: Environmental > Terrestrial > Soil >... | reverse complement strand
TCCTGGACATCCCGGTGGACACCGCGGAAGGCCGGTACGGCGCGACCGTGACCGTCTCCCTCTTCCCCCTCGACTGAACAGGAGAGTAGGGGGTGGTCGGGCACACACCCGACCACCCCCACCGACGACTCATGATGCGAACAACTCCTCTTCAGCGGAGCGCAACCGCGGTCGCTGCGCTGACCGCCGCCGCGACGCTCCTCGTGCTCGGTACGCCGCTGGCCGCCGGCGCAGAGAATCGCGCAACGGCGCCCGTCTGGGTATCGAGCACGGCCGATCCCTCGATCACGTGGTCTCTCGAGCCTGCGAGCGAAACGGGCGCAGATCAGCGGATCTCGCTGCGACACACGCTCGACGCCGGGGCGAGCGTGGACGACCATCTCGCGCTGACGAACTACAGCGATCGCCCCGTCTCCTTCGATGTCTACGCCAGCGATGGCACGATCACGGAAGACGGCAACTTCGACCTCATTCCCGCGGATCAACCATCCACCGGCGGCGGAGCCTGGATCACGATCTCCGACGTCGCGGGAACGACACCTCGAGCGGGAGGAGGCATCACGATCGAGGTACCCGCCGCATCGACGGCGATCATCCCCGTGGAGATCACCGTCCCCGCATCCGCCACGCCGGGAGACCACCCCGCGGGTATCGTCGCCGAGCTTCGACCCGCGGCCGACTCACCTGTGCAGTTCGCGTCTCGTGTGGGCGTCCGTGCGCATGTGCGCGTCTCGGGCGCCATTGACGCACGGCTGTCCCCGTCGGATGTCGAGGCCTCGTACACGCCGTCGTGGAATCCGTTCGCCCCGGGCACACTCTCCGTCAGGTACTCCATCACCAACGACGGCAACGTCCGCCTCGCGTCTGACACCATCACGCGCGTCTCGGGGCCGTTCGGAATCCTCTCCACGGACGTGGCCGCGAATGAGTACGAGACCCTACCTGCCGAATCGACCAACGGAGAGGCGACGCTAGAGGTCTGGCCGCTCTTCTTCACGTGGGGCGAAGTCGCGGTCACCCCCCAGGCCGTGGGTGATGACGTTGTCGGCACTGCACTCGACCCGGCTGCGGCCGACTTCACGGTGTGGACTGTGCCGTGGTCGCAGCTGGTCATGCTCCTCCTCATCGCAAGCGTCATTGCCCTTGCCGTCTGGCTTCGCAAACGCTCGCGGGCGCGCGTGCAAGCGCGCATCGATGCCGCAGTCGCGGCCGCCACGACGGGAGCCGGAGCCGACGAGGAGGCCTGACCTGTCCCCGGTGGTCAAGTAGCCGCGCAGCGGCGTACCGAGCCCCACACCCACCCGGCGCGCAGCGGCGTACCGAGACCATCACCCCGAGCGGTTCGAACCGGGTCAGTGGACGTACTCCATGAGGTCGACGCCGAGGGTGCGGAAGGCGTCGTGCGCGCGCAGCCGATGCGTGATCGACAGGTCGTCGAAGCACACGATGAGCGCGTAGGCCACACCCGCACGCGGACCGGCGAGCACACCGGCCTCGACACGGATGCCCGCATCCCGACCGGTCTTGTTGATGAACAACAGCTCGTGCTGGTCGCCCTCGTGCGCGAACGGGTCGAGACCGGTCGCCGCCGCGACCAGCGACAGGTCGTGGTTCAGGCTCAGCCACTCGGACACCTGCGCGCTCACGGCGGCGCTCACGAGGCGCGTGTTCACGAGGGCTGCGAACACCTCGGCGAGCTCTCGCGCCGAACCCAGCGCGACGTGCGGCGCATCGTCCGGACCGCGCCGATCACGCACGCGGTCGAGCACCGCGAGCCGAATGAGCCCCAGACCCTCAATGCGCGCCCGCACGGCGTCGATGCCGACCCTCCCCAGCAGCGCGTTCGTCGCGAGCGCGTCGCCGGTCGCGGCCGCGAGCACCGCCAGATCCACGAGCGGAAGCGCGGGCGCCTTCAGATGCTGCCAGAGCCCCGCGACGGACACCGGCTCGATGTCGGAGCGTTCAAAGATCTCGAGCGGATCCAGCGTCCCGGCCTCGAACTGCGCGGCAACCTCGATGAGCAGCGGTACGACCCCGAGGCCCGCGATCGGGTGGATGACGTGATCGTCCCCCTCGCACACGACGGTGCCCCGATCGAGATCCGCGACGTGCACCCCCACCCGCGCACCGGATGCGGCGAGCGCGTCCAGCGCGCGCAGCGTCGTGTGGAACGATCGGCGGCCGACCGCCGCTCTGCGCGGCAGCCGGCGGTCCCGTCGGCGCGACCCCCGCAGCGACGACTCCCGGATGGGCTCGTTGCCCATGTGTGTCCTTCCCGAAACGGGTCGAAGCGGATGATGGGGGTGATGCTCGGGAGTGCTACCAGATCGTGACGCGCTGATCGGCCGGGAGCCAGAGCTCGTCGGTCTCCGTCACGTCGAACGCCTCGTAGAACGCATCGATGTTACGCACGATCTGGTTGCAGCGGAACTCATTGGGCGAGTGCGGGTCGATCGTCAACAGTCGGATCGTCTCCGCATCCCGCCCCTTCTGCTGCCAGACCTGCGCCCAGGACAGAAGCAATCGCTGGATGCCTGTGTACCCATCGATGACGGGAGCCTCGGCCCCCTCGAGCGAAAGCAGGTACGCCTTGAGCGCGATGCCCAGCCCCCCGAGATCACCGATGTTCTCGCCGATCGTGAGGGCACCGTTGACGGTGTGCTCGGGAAGCCCGCGCGGCGAAAGCTCGTCGTACTGGGCGATCAGGCTCTTCGTACGCTCCTCGAACGCCTCCCGGTCGGCGTCGGTCCACCAGTCATGCAGGCGCCCATCGCCGTCGAACCGGCTGCCCTGATCGTCGAAGCCGTGACCGATCTCGTGCCCGATGACCGCGCCGATCCCGCCGTAGTTGGCGGCCGCATCGCGATCCGGCTCGAAGAACGGATACTGCAGGATCGCCGCCGGGAAGACGATCTCGTTCATGAGCGGGTTGTAGTACGCGTTGACCGTCTGCGGCGTCATCAACCATTCGTCCCGGTCGATCGGGGTGCCGACCTTGCCGAGCTGCCGGTCGTGCTCGGCGCGATGCGCCCGCCGAACGTTACCGACCAGGTCGGTCGGGTCGATCTCGACGGCCGAGTAGTCACGCCACTTCACGGGATATCCGACCTTGGGCGTGAACGCATCGAGCTTCGCGAGAGCCCGCTCCCGGGTCTCCGGACTCATCCACTCCAGCGCCGTGATGCTCTGCCGGTACGCCTCGATCAGGTTCGCCACGAGCTCGTCGATCGCCGCTTTCGCCGTCGGCGGGAAGTGCCGCTCGACGTAGACGCGGCCGATCGCCTCCCCCAGTGCCGCCTCGGTGAGCGCGACCCCGCGCTTCCAGCGTTCCCGGTTCACCGGGACGCCCGTGAGCTGCGTGCCGAAGAACGCGAAGTTCTCGGCGACGATCTCATCGGTCAGGAACGGCGCCGCCCCGTGCACAATGCGCAGCTCGAGCCACGCCTTCCACGCATCGAGGTGCTCCGGGGTGAGCAGCGTCCCGAGCCCCTCCAGGAAGCTCGGCTGGAAAACGACGGCCTGGGCGAACGCCTCCTCGTGCCCCGGTGCCATCGCGGTGAGCCACGGCGTGAGGTCGACACCCGCGAGCGCCTGAACATCGTCCCACGTCTTGAGGTTGTACGTCGCGACGGCGTCCCGGCTGCGCACGTTGTCCCAGTGGTGGGTCGCAAGCTCGGTCTCGAGCGCGAAGACCCGGTCGGCCTTGTCGGCCGCATCCGCGACCCCCGTCAGCTCGAAGAGCCGCTCGATGTGCGTGCGGTACGCCTGCCGCAGCCCGTCGAACTCGGGCAGGCGGTAGTAGCTCTCGTCCGGCAGTCCGAGACCGCCCTGAACGAGGAACGGGACGTAGCGCGTCGGGTCGCCCGGGTCGGGCTCGACGAAGACTCCGGTGAAACCACCGACGCCGTCGCGCTCGAGCGTGCCGACGGCGGTGAGGAGCGACGGGATGTCGGTGACGTCGTCGACGTGGGCGAGCTGCACGCGCACCGGTTCGACACCGAGCCCGGCGATGCGCTCGACATCCATGAAGCTCGTGAACAGATCGCCGATCTTGCGCGCATCCGTGCCCGGCTCGGCCGACACCGACTCTTCGACGATCTCGCGCACGTGCTGCTCGGCCCGCTCATGGAGGATGTGAAACGATCCCCACCGCGCCTTGTCGTCGGGGATCGCGGTGCGCTCCAGCCACGTCCCGTTGACATGCCGGAAGAGGTCGTCCTGGGGGCGGATCTCGGGGCTGAAGTCAGCGACCGCGAGACCCGAGGGCAGCGTCTGCGTCATGCCATCCAGGATAAGCGCCCCGGTCCGGCCCGCCTTCTTCGGGTGGAGACGGGTTGATGCGGGCCGGACCGGGAAGGTCCGGAGCGGATGCTGTCAGCGCGGGAAGCGGTCGACGTCCTCGCTGCTGGCGGTGCCGTCGAGCACACGGCACGCGCGGCCGAGGTCCTCGTCGGTGATGAGTCCGCCGATGCGCACGAGCGAGCGCAACGGGAGCTCTCGGCTGAACGCGTCGACGAGGCGATACTCAGGGCTGTCCGCGTCGTAGTCGCCGGAGCCACCCACGAACGTGTTGCGCAGGTCGCGCGCCCACGCGCCGAGCACCGGATGCTCGAGCAGGCTGCCCAGTGCCGTGTTCTGCCCGCGCAACAACGGCGCATCCGACGACCCGTGCACGACGACGCGCTCCGTGAACGCGATCGCGCGACTGGACGTGCCGACGCGGATCTCGAACGCGGCGTCGTCGACGACCCAGTCCTGAGAGCGGATGCCCCAGTACGCGAACGCCGTCCGGTCCAACTCGATCCGCACCGTCGTGCGCTCGCCCGGAGCGAGCGCCACCTTCTCGAACGCGACGAGCTCCTGCTCGGGACGCAGCGGCTGCCCGTCGACCTGGTGCACGTACACCTGCACGACCTGGCTGCCCGCGCGATCGCCCGTGTTGACGAGCTCGGCGGTCACGACGACCTTCTCCGTCTCGTCCAGCTCGGTGCGATCGACCGCGACGGCGGCGACCTCGATCGTGCTGTACCCGAGGCCATGTCCGAAGGGGAACAGAGGCTCGGTGCGCACGGTGTCGTAGTGGCGGTAGCCGACGAAGATGCCCTCGCGGTACTCGACGCGCTCGATCGTGCCGGGGAAGTTGAGGTATGCGGGGGTGTCCTCGATGCGCTGCGGGAAGGTCTCGGCGAGGCGTCCGGAGGGCTCGGCCGCACCGAGCAGCACATCGGCGAGCGCCGCGCCCGATGCCTGACCGCCCAGGTACGCCTCGAGCACGGTCGGCACGTCGGCGACCCACGGCATCTCGACCGGTGCGCCGTTGCTCAGCACGACGACGACGTTCTCGTTCGCGCTGCGCGCCGCCTCGACGAGCGCGTTGTGCGCCGCCGAGAGGCGCAAGTGTGACCGGTCGTATCCCTCGGACTCCTCCTGCGCCGTGAGCCCGACCATCACGATCACGACGTCCGCGCCGCCCGCGACCGAGCGCGCCTGCGCGAGCAGGGTCTCGTCGGGCTCGGAGTCGTTCAGGCTGTAGCCGGGGGCGTAGGCGACATCGCGCACCCCGTGCTCGATGAGGCCCTCGAGCAGCGTGTCCAGACGGGTCGGGTTGATCCGGGAGCTGCCGCCGCCCTGATAGCGCGGATGCTCCGCGAACGCCCCGACGACCGCGATGCGGGCGGTGGGCGCGATCGGCAGCAGCGCCCCTTCGTTCTTCAGCAGGACGGAACCCTCGGCCGCGGCACGGCGCGCGAGCGCCTGATGCGCCGCGTGATCGAAGTCGCCGGTGCGGGTGCGCGCCGCCTCAGCGACGGCGAGGTGGACGGCCACGAGCCGGGTGATCTCGCGGTCGAGGACGCTCTCGTCGAGCCGGCCCGCCCGGATCGCCTCGAGGATCTCGCGGTCGCCGAGGCCGCCGCTGCCCGGCATCTCCAGGCTCGTGCCGGCTTCGAGGCCGGCCACGCGATCGTCCTCGGCGCCCCAGTCGGTGACCACGATGCCCTCGTGACCCCACTGGGCGCGCAGCACCTCGGTGAGCAGCCAGGGGTCATCCGACGCGTACGTGCCGTTGAGCAGGTTGTAGGCGCTCATGACCGACCAGGGCTGCGTGCGCGTGACGGCCGCGTGGAACGCGCGCAGGTAGATCTCGCGGAGCGTCCGCTCGTCGACGACGACGTCCACCAGGAGTCGGTTCTTCTCCTGGTTGTTCGCGGCGAAGTGCTTGACGCTCGTGCCGACGCCCTCCGACTGCACGCCGTCGATGTAGGCGACGGCGAGCTCGCCGGTCAGGTACGGGTCCTCCGAGAAGTACTCGAAGCTGCGTCCCCCGAGCGGATGGCGCTTGATGTTGATCGCCGGTCCCAGCAGGATGCCCACGTTCTCCGCCGCCGCTTCCCGCCCGAGGGCGCGACCGACCTCGCCGAGCAGCTCGCGGTTCCAACTCGCCGCGAGGCCTGCGCCCGAGGGGAAGCAGGTCGCGGGGACCGAGTTGTTCAACCCGAGGTGATCGGTGTCGCTGGCCTGCTTGCGCAGACCGTGCGGTCCGTCGGTGAGCATGTACGGCTGGATGCCCAAACGCTCCACACCCTTGGTGTGCCAGAAGTCGGCGCCCGAGCACAGCGACGCCTTCTCCTCGAGCGTGAGCTCCGCCACGAGCTCGGCTGCCCGCGGCAGGAACCGCGCCGGCGAGATCCGCGTGGCCGTGTCCGCCGCGGGGGTCATGCTCACCATCCCTCGTCGTAGATGCGGGCCGCGCCGAGGAGGCCGTCGTCGCCGATCTCGTATGCGGAGACGCCCGCCTGCTCCGGAGCATCCGGGTCGTTCGGGCGGATGATCACGAACTCGAGGATCGTCGTGCGGCCGTCGTCGAACATGTTGCGGTGGTCGATGAACTCGCCGACGCTGACGCTGTCGGCGGCGTCCTCGTCGCCGTGACCCTCGATGTCGAACATCTGCTTGAGGCAGTAGCGGACGTCCTCGCGGCCCTCGTACAGGCCCATGCCGCGACCTTCCTTGAGGATGCGGCTCTCGCCGTGCCCGTCGAGGTAGCCGTCGGGCGAGAACACCGCGACCATCTCGTCGAGGTCGCCGGAGCGGAGCGTCTCCTGGTAGCGCTGGATGATGGGCTGGAAGACGAACTCTCCGTGCGTGTTCTCCTTGATCGACTGGCGCGGGTGCTGCTTCCCGTCGATCCACGCGCGGCGGTAGTAGATGCGGGTGCGGATGAACAAACCCGCCTCCTCGTCGAGCTCGCTGACGACGACCATGCGGCTCGTGACGCGGCGCCCGTCGTTCATCGCGTAGTCGACGGCAATCTCGGCGCCCGCGTGCCCGGAGGCCTGCGTGTAGTGCTCAAGGCGCACATCGGTCACGGTGCCGTGGTTGCGCGGCTCCCACGTCCGCACGATGTCGGCACCCGTCGTGCCCACACCGCGACCGTGGAACGGCTCGTCGATGTCGATGTGGCCGACATAGAGCGCGGCCACCCCGTCGACGTCACCGGCGGCCAGGTCCTTGATGAGCGTGACGCTGTTGTCGGCGAAGTGCCGCACGGCGGGGTCCTGGAACATCTCCGTGAGGCGGGCAGGGGTATCGATCATGGTGTTTCTCCTTGAGGTGGGCAGGGTGTTGCGTGCACATCGGGCACGCAAGGTCTGCGGTGCGGGTCTGGGTGTCGGAAGGGCTCAGTCGGATGCGGGTGGCACGCGCAGCGCATCCGCGAGGAGTGCGGAGATCGCCCGGAACGCGCCCGACATGCTGACCGACTCGTCGATCAGCCACTGGTACTGGAGGCCGTCCATGAGCGCGAGCAGCGCGGAGGCTAGCGCGTCGCAGTCGACGTCGGCCCGGATGACACCGCGAGCCTGCGCGTCGCCGAGCGAATCAGCCAGCAGCATCCGTGCCCGGCGATAGCGCGTGGCGAAGTACTCGTGGCTGGGGTGATCTTCCGCGACGCTCTCGGCGAGCAGCACGGAGAACAGGCGCACGTCGGCACGGTTGGTCTCGTTCTCTTCGACGATCTCGTCCAGGTGCTCCAGCAGTTCCGTGCCGTGCGGGTTCTCGGCGATCGCGAGGATCTCGTCGTCCTGACCGAACCGGCTCTCCAGCAGCGCCATCAGCAGGCCGGCCTTCGTCTGGAAGTGGTGGAGCAGCCCCGGGTCGGTGATGCCCGCTTCGGCGGCGATCGCGGCCGTGGAGACGCCGCGGTAGCCGCCGTTGCCGAAGTGCTCCTTCGCGATCTCGAGGATCTGGGCGCGCTTGATCCGACCGCGCGAGTTCGTGCTCGGTCGCTTCGCGGCGTTCTCGACGCCGACATCATCGGGGTTCGTCATGAGTTCGCACCTCCGTCGTTCGTCGTATCCACGGTTGTCTGCACAGCCGATTGCCGGGTCGTCTGCTGAGTGGTCTGCGAGGCACGCTGTGCGAGCCAGATCTCGCGCCGCCGCGCCTGTTCGATCGGGTCCGGCACGGGCGCCGCCAGCAGCAGTCGACGCGTGTACGGATGCTGCGGAGCGCTGCCGATCGCCTCGGGGTCGCCGGTTTCCATGACCTCGCCCCGGTAAAGCACGACGACCCGGTCGCTGAGGTTGCGCACGACGGACAGGTCGTGGCCGATGAAGAGGTACGACACCCCCGTGTCGCGCTGGATCTCGCGCAGCAGATCGACCACCCGAGCCTGCGTAGACAGGTCGAGCGCGGAGAGCGCTTCGTCGCACACGATCAGTCGCGGTCCCATCGCGAGCGCGCGGGCGATCGCGATGCGCTGGCGCTGCCCGCCGCTGAACTCGACGGGGCGGCGGTCGAGAGCATCCGCGGGCAGACGCACTTCGTCGAGGAGTTCGCGGATGCGCTGACGCGCTCGGGCGCCGCGGTAGATCCCGTGGGCACGCAACGGCTCTTCGAGGATCTGCCCGACGGTCAGCCTCGGGTCGAGCGAACTGTACGGGTCCTGGAACACGACCTGCAGCTGCGTGCTCAGTTCGCGGCGGGTCCGCGACGAGGCGTGCGTGATGTCCTGCCCGTCGAACGTGATCCGCCCGCCCGAGACCGGCACGAGACCGAGGACGGCGCGCCCGATCGTCGTCTTGCCGGAGCCGGACTCGCCGACGAGGCCGACCGTCTCGCCCGCGCGGACGTCGAGCGAGACGCCGTTCAGTGCGCGGAACACCGGTCGGCGCGGTCCCTGACCGAACGTGACCTGCAGGTCATCGATCCGCAGCAACTCCTCACCCAACGGCTGGTCGCGCATGTGCGCGGGCCACGCGTCGGGGACGGCCGCGAGCAGCGACTGCGTGTACGCGTGCTGCGGGCGGGCGAACAGGTTGCCTGCGTCGCCGCGTTCGACGACCTCGCCGTGCTGCATGACGACGATCTGGTCGCAGATGTCGGCGACGACCCCGAAGTTGTGGGTGACCATGAGGATCGCCATGTCGAGCTCGCGCTGCAGCGAACGCAGCAGTTCGAGGATCTCGGCCTGCACGGTGACGTCGAGCGCGGTCGTGGGTTCGTCGGCGACGAGGATGCGGGGGCGTCCGGTCAGCGCGACCGCGATCGCGACGCGCTGGGCCATACCGCCCGAGAGCTGGAACGGGTAGCGGCGGAGGACGGCGGCCGGGTCGGCGATCCCCACCTTCTCGAGCAGGGCGCGCGCCTCGGTCACCGCCTGCGCACGGCTCAGGCGCCGGTGCCGGCGGAGCGGTTCGACGAGCAGCGCGCGGACCGTGGACGACGGGTCCAGGGCGACCATCGGCTCCTGGGAGACGTAGGCGACGGTCGTGCCGCGCAGGGACTTCCACGTCGCGCGGTCCTCGGCCGTGATCGTCCGCCCCTCGACGGCGATCGAGCCGCCGGTGACCTCGACGCCGTCGGGCAGCAGCCCCAGCGCGGCGAGCGCCGTGAGCGTCTTGCCCGAGCCGGATTCGCCCACGAGCCCGAGCGTCTGCCCGGCGCGCAGCGAGAACGAGACGCCGTGCACGAGTTCTTTGCCCGAGGTCGCGGCGATCGTCAGGTCCGTGACCGCGAGCGCGACCCGCTCTCCGGCGGCGGTGTCCGCCGCATCCGTCACCGTTGCCGAGGCTGCCGCGCTGGACGCGGTCATTGCGGGGGCCGCGGCCGTTGAGGGGGCCGTCGCGCGGCGACGCCGGCGCGGGAGCGGTCGGATCGAGGTGGTGTCGACGAGCGCATCGCCGAGCGCGTTGAACGCGAGCGCCGTGATGATGATCGCGGCACCGGTGGGGACCATGAGCCACGGGAACCGGTAGATGGCCTCCGACGCCTCGCGCACCATGCTTCCCCACTGCGGGGACGGCGGCGGCGGGCCCTGCCCGAGGAAGCTGAGCCCGGCCTGCAGCAGCAGCGCGAGGGTCGCGGTGAGCGAGGCCTGCACGATCGCGGGCCGCAGGACATTGGGGAGCACGTGCCGGAAGAGGATCGCGAGCGCGCGAAGACCGGACACCGTCGCCGCGTCGATGTACAGCTCGCGCGCGACGATCGCGGCGCTGGAGCGCACGATGCGGAAGACGCCGGCGCTGAGCAGGATGCCCAGGGCGGCCATGCCGACCATCAGGTCTGTGCCGAAGATCGCGACGGCCAGCAGCATGACGATGATGCCCGGCAGGGTCTGCAGGATCTCGGCGATGGTCGAACCGATCGCATCCAGCACTCCGCCGAAGTACCCGGCGAGCAGACCCAGCAGCATTCCGAGGATCGTCGCGATCGCGACGCACACGAGCACCCCGGCGATCGCGCTGCCGCCGCCGAAGACGAGACGCGAGAGCACGTCCCGGCCCAGCGTGTCGGTGCCGAGCCAGTGCTCGGGCGAGGGCAGGGCGCCGACGTCGGCGAGGTTCTGAGCGAGTGGGTCGGGGATCCATCCCCACTCCACGAGCGGCAGGAACGACGCCGCGGCGCCGAGGACGACCACGAGCAGCAGCCATCCGGCGGCGATGAGGGCGAACGGGCTGCGCGTGAGCTCACGCCACGCGGAACGGCGCGACGTGGGGGCGAGGTCGACGCTGAGTCCGTCGAGTGTCTGTGCGCTCATGCGGTCCTCGCACGGGGGTTGAGGAGGGCGACGATGACGTCGACCAGGATGTTCACGATCAGCACGACGATCGCGCTCACGACGACGGCGCCCAGCAGCACCGGCAGGTCGCGCGTCGAGGCGGACTGCACGATGACGCGGCCGATGCCCGGCAGTGCGAACACCTGCTCGATGATCACGGCGCCGCCGAGCACGCCGACGAACAGGAGTCCGGCGGTGTTGACGACGGGTGCGGCCGCGTTGCGCAGGGTGTGCCGCCAGATGATGCTCGTGCGCGATGTGCCCGCGCCGTCGAGCGTGCGCACGTAGTCGCTGGAGAGCTGCTCGATCATGCCGGTGCGCGTCTGCCGGGCGAACGAGGCGACCATCGCGACCGCGAGCGTCGTCACAGGCAGCACGAGGTGCGCGGCCCACGCGCCCGGGTCACGCAGGAAGTCCACGTATCCGGTCGCGGGCAACCAGCCCAGCCGCAGGCTGAACAGCAGGACGAGGATCGACGCCAGCCAGAAGTTCGGCAGGGCCAGTCCGAAGCCCGAGGCCGCGGTCAGCACGCGGTCCACGGCACCGCCACGGACGGCGGCGGCCGTCCCGATCAGGATGCCGATGACCATCGCAACGAGGGTCGCGAGCACCGCGAGGCTCACGGTGACCGGCAATCGGGATGCGAGGAGGGATCCGACCGATTCGCGCGTGAGCCACGACTCGCCCAGGTTGAAGGTGATCAGGCGGCCCATGTACTCCGCGTACTGCACGAGGAGCGGCCGGTTCAGGCCGAGGCTCTCCTCGAAGCGGGCGATCGCCTCGGGGGTCGCCTGGGTCCCCAGCACCGCGGCGGCGGGGGACCCAGGCGTGAACTGCACGAGGAAGAACGCGACGGTGGCCACGACGAGCACCAACGGGATGCCCAGCAGCACCCGTCGTATGACCAGTCGGATCATCGTCGCGCTCCTCTCTTATGTGTTTCCGTGTGTGCGGTTCGGGTAAGGATTACTCGGCGGGGGCCCAGTGGTAGTACATCGGCGGCCGGAAGGTCGACCACTCGACGCCCGTCACCTTGTCCGAGAGCGCATAGCCGTACGCGTCGTTGAACATGGGCAGGAACCACGCCAGGTCCACGACACGCGCGTTGATCTGCTCAAGGAGCACGGCGCGGTCCTCGTCGTTGGTCGCCGCGCCCGCCTCCGCGTACAGCGCGTTGATCTCGTCGTCGCTCGAGCCCATCGGGTTGAACCCGCCGGTCGGGGTGACCAGCTGACCGAAGTCGAAGTACGCGTCGACCATGCCGTAGGGCAGGAACGCGGTCGGGTACTCGCCGCTCAGGATGCTCGGGATGTACTGGTCCGGCGGAACGTTGACGACGTTCAGCGTGATGCCCACTTCGGCAAGGTAGCCCACGAGCGCCTGCACCTGCGTGTCGGCGAGCGAGATGCTGACCGCATCCACGGAGAAGCCGTCCGCGAAGCCCGCCTCGGCGAGCAGCTCGCGCGCCTTATCGGGGTCGTAGGTGTAGACGTCGTTGAGGGACTCGTCGAATCCGTCCATGCCGGGCTTGACGAGCTGCGTCGTCGGGGTGCCCAGACCCTGGTTCACCGACTCGACGATCGCGGCGCGGTCGATCGCGAAGTTCATCGCCTGACGCACGCGAACATCGCCCAGCGCCGGCACGAGCTCGCCCACACGGTCCTCCAGGTGCAACGTCCACACGTTGTTCGACGCGCCGGTGAACCCGAGTCCCGCCGCCTCGACGCGCGCGATGTCGCCCGCCGTGCCGAGCTCGACCATGTCGACCTGGCCGGACTCCAGCGCGTTGACCGCGGCCGCCGCATCCGGGATGACCTTCACGACGATGCGGTCGTAGGGGTACGCATCCGTGTTCCAGTACTCGTCACGCTTCTCGTAGACGTACGTGTCGTTGCTGATCGACTCGTCCTCGATGTACGTGTAGGCGCCGGAACCGTCGGGCTGCGTCGAGAGAGTGCCCGCCTCGATGGCGGCCGGGTTCGCGATCATGCCCGAGACGCCGGAGAGCGTCAGCGGCAGTGACGGGTTCGGCGCCGACAGAGTCACGTGCACGGTGACGTCGTCGGTCGCCTCGATCGTGGAGACGGTGGCGAAGTCGGTCGCGAGCGGTCCCGTGCCGTTCTTGACGTTCTCGAGGTTCGCGACGACGGCCTCCGCATCCAGCGGCGTGCCGTCCGCGAACGTCACGTCGTCGCGCAGCGTGAGGCTGAACTCGGTGGGGCTCGCGTAGCCCCACTCGGTCGCGAGGTTGGGCTCGTAGCTGCCGTCGCTCAGGCGACGGATGAGGGTGTCGTAGACGGGGGCGAGATAGGTGGTGACCGTGATCGAGCCGACACCAGGATCGAAGTTGATCTGGGTGTTGCCGTCGTGGGCCATCGTCAGCGTGCTCGTGGCCTCGGGGTCGTCACCGCCTCCTGCGGTGCAGCCGCTGATCGCCAGGCCGACGGCTGTGAGGCCGGCGAGGACGACTGCGGCGGAGCGGGTCTGTGATCCGCGCATGGGCATTCTCCTTTGGATGCGTGTGCCCCGACTCGGGCGGGGCATGGCTGGTGCATGTGCCGGCACAGTCCCTCAGCATCGCGCACGGGAAAGGTCCGCGGCGAATCAAGTTACTTAGCTAGGCCTAGGTAAGTAAAGCTGTTCGCGTTGCGCGTGTCAAGCGGTTGTCGAGTTGGGCTCGCGGTCGCACCGCCGTCGGCTCGGCGTCGCGCCGACTTAGGCTCTCCGTCATGCCGCCATAGGCTCAATGGATGAGCACGCCCGGCGCATCCCGCAGCCTCAACCGCGAGATCCTGCGGCTGGCCGTTCCCGCGCTGGGCGCGCTCGTGGCCGAGCCGCTGTTCCTGATCGTCGACGCCGTTCTCGTCGGGCACCTGGGGGTGACCCCGCTCGCCGGTCTGGGCATCGCATCCGCCGTTCTGCAGACGATCGTCGGACTCATGGTCTTCCTCGCCTATGCGACGACGCCCGCGGTCGCGCGCCGGTTCGGCGCGGGCGAGAAGTCCGGCGCCGTGTCGGTCGGGATCGACGGGATGTGGCTCGCCCTGGGCATCGGGGCGATCATCGGGCTCGCCGGGTGGCTCGCCACCCCGACGCTGGTCGGCATGTTCGGCCCGACGGACGCGGTCGCCGAACAGGCCCGCACCTACCTGGGGCTGTCGATGGCCGGCATCCCCGCGATGCTCATCGTGTTCGCCGCGACGGGCCTGCTGCGGGGCATGCAGGACACCGTCACACCCCTGTGGATCGCCGGGCTCGGCTTCACCGCGAACGCCCTGCTGAACTGGCTGTTCATCTACGGCTTCGGGTGGGGCATCGCCGGCTCCGCAATCGGCACGGTCGTCGCCCAGTGGGGAATGGTCGCCGCGTACGTCGTCGTGATCGGGCGACTGGCGGCGCGGCACGACGCATCCGTGCTCCCCCAACGCGAGGGCCTCACCGGCTCGGCACGCTCCGGCGGCTGGTTGTTCCTGCGCACCCTGAGCCTGCGCATCGCCCTGCTCCTGCCCGTGGGCGCGGCGACCACGATGGGCACGACCGAGTTGGCCGGATACCAGATCGTGTTCACGATGTTCTCGACCGCCGCCTTCGCGCTGGACGCCCTCGCGATCGCCGCGCAGGCGCTCGTCGGCAAGGGTCTGGGCGGCGGTGATGTCGCCGCCGTGCGACACGTGCTCGGCCGCACGGTCGCGTGGGGGGTGTGGTTCGGCGTGATCGTGGGCGTCGTGATCGGCGCGCTCTCGGGCGTGATCGGACTCGCCTTCACCGGCTCGCCCGAGCTCGCGGCGCTCGTCCAGCCCGCGCTGCTTGTGCTCGCCGTCGCACAGCCGATCGCCGGCATCGTCTTCGTGCTCGACGGCGTCCTCATCGGCGCGGGGGATGCGAAGTACCTCGCGCTGACGGGCATCCTCAACCTCCTCGCCTACCTGCCGCTGCTCGGCATCGTCGCCTGGACCGGCGTCGACGGACCCTGGGGACTCGCCTGGCTCGCCGCATCCTGGTTCATCGGGTACCTCCTCGCGCGCCTCGCGACGCTGGCGTGGCGGGCTCGCGGCACCCACTGGATGCGCGTCGGCTCCCGCTGACCGCGGGTGCGCGAGGGCGCGTGTTGTCTGCACAACTGAGGATTTCTGCACCACTGCGGTGCGACACGCCGGGTCCTCGTCCTCAGACGTGCAGAAGTCCTCAGTTGTGCGACACTTCGCGGGGTGTGTGACTCCCCCGTAGCGCCCAGGTTCGGCGCGTACCGTGAGCGGCATGATCACGAGAACAGCACGGAGCACGAGACGACGCGCGGTCGCCGGGGCCATGCTGGCGGCGCTCGCCCTGACCGGCGCAGCCGTGACCGGATGCTCGACGACGGGCACCGGCGGCGACTCAGGTACCGGCGGCGATACCGGAACGGACGGCCTGCTCAAGGGTGCGGAACTCGACGCGTGGGCCGACGGCGCGATCCCCGAGAACGAGCTCGGCGGCGCGAGCTATCTCGTCCGGGAGGTCGGCTCACTCACCCCCGGAAGCGAGATCGGCGTGGATCTGGCCGACCTCTCCGGTGCCGCGACGCTGTCGATCTCGTGCCTCATGTCCGAGGGCGGCACGATCTCGGTAACGGTGCAGGCCCCGGGCGACAGCGGCACCGACACCGTCGCGTGCTCCCCGCTCGACAGCCCGGCCGCCGAAGTGGCCGGGCTCGTGCCCGTCTCCGACGCCGCGACGGTGAGCATCTCCGCCGACACCCCCGCGGTCTTCGTCTATGCGGTCACTCCCGCGACCGAGGGCACCCGCTGATCGGGAGCTACTGACTCGTCGTCACCGCGTGCCGGCGGCACCACTCGTACATGACGACGGCGGCGGCCGCACCCGCGTTGATCGAGCGGGTCGAACCGTACTGCGTGATCTCGACGGTGGTGGATGCGGCGGCCAGCGCCTCCGCGGACAGCCCCGGCCCCTCCTGCCCGAACAGGAGCACGCAGCGCGCGGGCAGCTCAGCGCGGTCGACGGGCACCGATCCGGGCACGTTGTCGACGGCAACGACGGGGAGTCCTCCCGCATCCGCCCACGCGACGAAGTCTTCCACCGTGTCGTGATGCACGACGTGCTGATACCGGTCGGTCACCATTGCGCCGCGCTTGTTCCAGCGTCGGCGCCCGATGATGTGCACGCTCTCGGCGAGGAACGCGTTCGCGCTGCGGACGATCGAGCCGATGTTGAGGTCGTGCTGCCAGTTCTCGATCGCGACGTGGAACGGGTGCCGACGTGCGTCGAGGTCGGCGACGATCGCATCCATGCTCCAGTACCGGTAGCCGTCGACGACGTTGCGAGTATCGCCGTGCTCGAGCAGCTCGCGATCGTAACGCGCATCCGTCGGCCACTGCGCGCGCCCGCCCGGCCACGGGCCGAC
>Ga0182739_1002655_pt1 | contig 16470 bp, 14 predicted proteins | sample eDN5th30CBELigBY_FD_128873 | JGI IMG/M metagenome (GOLD analysis project Ga0182739, IMG submission 128873) | Enriched backyard soil microbial communities from Emeryville, California, USA - eDNA 5th pass 30_C BE-Lig BY (version 2) (version 2) | ecosystem: Environmental > Terrestrial > Soil >... | reverse complement strand
TATCAGCTGATCCGCGACAATCGCGAGGATCTGGCGCGGCTGATGACCGCCGAGCAGGGCAAGCCGCTGTCGGAATCCCGGGGCGAGATCGACTATGCCGCGAGCTTCGTGGAGTTCTATGCCGAGGAGGCGAAGCGCCCGAATATCGAGAGCATCACCTCGCATCTCTCCACGGCCGAGATGGAGTTGTGGCGGGAACCGCTGGGCGTCGCGGCGCTGGTGACGCCGTGGAATTTTCCCTGCGCCATGATCACCCGCAAGGCGGCGGCCGCGCTGGCGGCGGGCTGCACGGTGGTGGTCCACCCCTCGGCCGAGACGCCGCTTTCGGCCACGGCGCTGGTGGAACTTGCGGACCGTGCGGGCATTCCGGCAGGCGTCTTCAATGTCGTGACCGGCGCGGCGCCCGAGATCGTCGCCGAATGGTGCGCCGATCCGCGCGTCCGCGCCCTCAGCTTCACCGGCTCGACCGAGATCGGCAAGCTGCTCTACCGCCAATCCTCGGACACGGTGAAGCAGCTGGTGCTGGAACTGGGCGGGCACGCGCCCTTCATCGCCTTTGCCGATTGCGACCTCGACCTTGCAATCGAGGAGGCGATCAAGGCCAAATTCGCGACCTCCGGGCAGGATTGCCTTGGCGCGAACCGCTTCCTGATCGAGCGTCCGATCTACGACGAATTCTGCCGCCGCTTTGCCGAGGCGACCGCCGCATTGACGCTGGGTCCGGGCATCGAGGATCGCGACCTTGGCCCCCTGATGAACGAGAACGCGGTCAGGAAGCAGGAGGAGCAGGTCCGCGACGCGCTGGACCTTGGCGCGCGGCTGCTGACCGGGGGTGATCGAGACGCGCAGGGGCCACTCTTCTATCAGGCGACCGTTTTGGCAGATGTCCCGCCCAACGCGCTGATTTTCCGCGAGGAAACCTTCGGCCCCGTCGCCGCCCTCGCCCCCTTCGAGACCGAGGCCGAGGCGCTTAGCATAGCCAATGCCACCGAATACGGGCTGGTCGCCTATCTGCACACGCAGGATCCGCGCCGCATCTATCGCCTGTCCCGCGCGCTGCAATTCGGCATGGTCGCCGTCAACCGCACCAAGGTCACCGGCGCGCCAATCCCCTTCGGCGGCATGAAACAATCCGGCCTTGGCCGCGAAGGCTCGCGCCACGGGCTCGAGGCTTTCACCGAGATCAAATACGTCTGCCGCGACTGGGCAGAGCAAGACAGGAGAGCGTGATGCTGACCAATGACGAGCTGTCCAAATGGGACCGCGAGAGCTTCTTTCACCCTTCGACCAATCTCGGTCCGTTTGCCCGGGGCGAGGGGGCGCAACGGATCATCCAGACAGCCGAAGGTGTCCATATCACCGATCGCGACGGCAACCGCCTGCTGGACGGCTTCGCCGGGCTTTATTGCGTGAACGTGGGCTATGGCCGGACCGAAATCGCCGAGGCCATCGCGAAGCAGGCGCAGGAACTGGCCTATTACCATTCCTATGCCGGGCATGGATCGGAGGCCTCGATCACGTTGGCGAAGATGGTGATGGATCGCGCGCCTGAAGGGATGGCGCGGGTCTATTTCGGCCTCGGCGGGTCGGATGCCAATGAAACGAACGTGAAAATCGTCTGGTATTACAATAATATTCGCGGACTTCCTCGGAAAAAGAAGATCATCTCGCGCTGGCGCGGCTATCACGGGTCCGGGCTGATGACGGGCTCGCTGACCGGGCTGGAGCTGTTTCACAAGAAGTTCGACCTGCCGCTGGCGCAGGTCATCCATACCGAGGCGCCCTATTACTTCCGTCGCAAGGAAGCTGGCATGACCGAGGAGCAGTTCAGCGCCCATTGCGCCGAGGAGCTGGAGAAGCTGATCGCGGCCGAGGGCGCGGACACCATCGCCGCCTTCATCGGCGAGCCGGTGCTGGGAACCGGCGGCATCGTCCCCCCGCCCAAGGGCTATTGGGAGGCGATCCAGAAGGTTCTGGCGCGCCACGACATCCTGCTGATCGCGGATGAGGTGGTGACGGGCTTCGGACGGCTTGGGTCGATGTTCGGCAGCGATCACTATGGCATCGCGCCCGACATCATCACCTGCGCCAAGGGCCTGACCTCTGCCTATGCGCCGCTTTCGGGCAGCATCGTCGGCCAGCGCGTCTGGGACGTGCTGATGCAGGGCAGCGACGAGTTCGGGGTCTTTGGCCACGGCTGGACCTATTCCGCCCATCCGATCGGCGCGTCGGCGGGCATCGCGAACCTGAAGCTGATCGACGAGCTTGGTCTTGTTGAAAATGCAGGAAAGACAGGAAAATACCTGAATAACCTCATGCAATCTGCATTGGCCGAGCACCCGAATGTCGGTGAGATCCGGGGTGAGGGTATGCTCTGTGCGGTCGAACTTGTCCGCGACCGCGACAGCCGCGCCTTCTTCGACCCGGCCGAGGGGATCGGGGCCAAGGTGGTCGGCGCGATGCTGAAGCGCGGGGTGATCGCGCGCGCCATGCCGCAGGGCGACATCATCGGACTCGCCCCGCCGCTTTGCCTGACCGAAGCCGAGGCGGGCGTCATCGTGGAAGCCGCCGCGGATGCCGTTCGCGAAGTCTTGGGCTGACCATGACCGGGATTCCGAAAACCATGTCCGCCATGATCCTGACCTGTCATGGCGGGACCGACCGGCTGAAATGGCGGCAGGACTGGCCGGTGCCTCGGCCCGGACCGGGCGAGGTTCTGGTCCGCATCACCGCCTGCGCCAAGAACAACACCGATCGCAAGGTGCGCGAGGGGCTTTACTCGACCGCCGAGGACGGAGGGATCACCTCCTTTGCCATGGCCGGGACGACGCTCAGCTTCCCTCGCATACAGGGCGCGGATACCGTCGGCCGGGTGGTTGCGGTCGGCGATGGCGTCCCGCCCGGCAGGATCGGCGAGCGCGGCCTGCTGGATTTCAACATCTATCCCGATGCGCGTCCCGACCTGAACCTCGCGCCGGATTACTACGGCCACGGCGCGGATGGCGGGTTCGCGGAATATGGCGCGTTTCCCGCCGACCAGTTCCACGCCATCGCCAACCCGGAGCTTTCCGATGCCGAGCTTGCGACGCTCGGGATGTGTTCCTGGCAGACGGGCTATCACATGCTGACCGCGGCGGGCGTCCGGGCGGGCGAGCATGTCCTCGTCACCGGCGCTTCAGGCGGGGTCGGCACCGCGCTGATCCAGCTTTGCCGCGTGATCGGGGCGATCCCCCATGCCGTTGCGAGCGCCGGGAAAGGCGCGGCCCTGCGCGAATTGGGGGCGGAAAGCGTCATCGACCGCCGCGCGGTCACGGACTGGGCGGATGCGATCGCCGAGGCGACGGGCGGGGCCACCCTCGACGCAGTGATGGACCTTGTCGGCGGCGCGATGACGGTTCCGCTGATCGAGGCGATGTGCCGGGACATGCGCCAGCGCCGCACGCCGCCGCGCCTCTCGATTGCCGGGGCGAGCGGCGGCAATGTCACCGCGCTGCCCTGGACTCTGATCTACCTCAATCAGGTGCAGATCTTCGGCGTCTCGCACGGCACACGCGACGAAGCCCGCCAGCTTGTCGCCTGGATCAGGGAGGGGCGGCTCCGCCCCGTGCTGGCGGGGATCGTGCCGCTTTCCCGCCTCCACGATGCCGAGCGTCTTTTTATCGAGCGCGGCCGGGATTTCATCGGCAAGCTGGTCGTCGTGCCCGATGCGGTCCTGCGTGAAGGGAACGGGACGGATCGGCAGAACCTCATGGCCGGGTTCGCCGCCGAGGAGCCGGTCCCTTAGACGGCTGCCGCTGCCCTAGCCCTGACGTAGCGCGGCGATCAGGTCGTGGAAACGGTCGCCCTGCACGATGACATGGTCGCGAAGCGCGCGGGCCGCTGCCTCGGCATCGCCGGCGCGGATGGCCTTGACCACCGCGTCATGCTCGGCAAATGACCGCCCCATGCGGTTTCTGACCTGAAGCTGCATCCGCCGGTAAGGTTGCAGCATCGCGTGCAGCCTTGAGGCCTCCTGCTCGAGAAACGCGTTATGCGTCGCGCGATAGATGCAGTGGTGGAACTCCGAGTTCCGCGCGTAATACCCCTCGACGTCGCCCTCCTCGGCGCGCTGGCGGCAGGCGTCATGGGCCGCCTCGAGGGCCGCCATCTCGCTGTCGAGGATACGCCGCGCGGCCAGTCGCCCACAGGTCGCCTCGACCTCCGCCATGACCTCGAAACGCTCGGCCAGTTCCTCGGGGCTCCATTCGGTGACGAAGGTTCCGCGCTTGGGCAGGACGCGCACCAGTCCCGAGGCCTCGAGCTGATGCAGAGCCTCGCGGATCGGTGTGCGCGAACAGTCAAACTCGCGCTCCAGCGCCTCGGGATCGAGGCGCGCGCCGGGCTGGTAGATGCCTTGGACAATGGCGTTTTCCAGCGCATTTCGGATCCGCAGCGTATTTGGAATCGTCGCCATGCCTTCCCCCGTCATCCTGCGGATTCCTTATAGCAGGACGGCAGGTGCGATTCATCAGGCTTTCTGTTATATACATCACAAAATCCAAAACGTATAACAATTGCGGGAGGGGATTCGCGCCCGGCGTGGATCCAAGGAGATTGCAAGGAGGGAGGAGCCGCGCATGACCCCGCATTTTCTATCCATTTACGCTCTGGTCGCTATGTTCGTGGTGGCCACGATCTGGCCGATCAACATGGGCGTCCTGGCTTTTGTCGGGGCGTTTCTGGTCGGCACGCTGCTGGCCGGTCAAAGCACCAACGACATCATCGGAGGTTTTCCGGGCGGGTTGTTCCTGACGCTGGTTGGCATCACCTGGCTGTTCGCCCTGGCGCAGAACAATGGCACCATCGACTGGCTGGTCCGCATGGCGGTGCGCGCGGTCAAGGGCCGCATCGCGGCGATCCCGTGGATCATGTTCGGCATCTCGGCCATGCTGACGGCCGTGGGCGCGGTCAGCCCCGGCGCGGTGGCGATCGTGGCGCCGATCGCGCTGGGTTTCGCCTTCCGTTATCACATCTCGCCCTTGTTGATGGGCCTGATGGTGGTGCATGGCGCGCAGGCCGGGGGCTTTTCGCCGATCAGCATCTATGGCGGCATCACCAATGGCGTCGTGGCAAAGGCGGGCCTGCCGCTCAGCCCGATGACGACCTTCGCGGCCAGCTTCGCCGTCAACGCGGCCGTCGCGCTGATCCTGTTCATGGTGCTGGGCGGACGGGCCCTGATGCAGATGCGCCAGCAGATCGAGCCGGTCGCCGTCCCCCATGTCGAGATCGCCCGCGCCGCCACCGGCCCGCAGATCTTTGGCGACAGCGAGGCCGAGGCGATCAGCCCGCGCATCGGGCGCGAGGGCGGCGGCCATTCCAACAAGCTGGTGGATGAGGTCGATGAGGGCAACCATCCCGACGGCAGCCTCTATCAGATCGTCACGCTTGCGGGTCTGGCGTTGCTCGCGGTGCTGGTTCTGGCCTTCAAGCTGGATATCGGCTTTGTCGCGCTGACCATCGGCCTGGGCCTCGCGCTCTGGGTGCCGACGATGCAGAAACGCGCCATGGCACAGGTCGCATGGCCCGAGATCATGCTGATCACCGGCGTTTCCACCTATGTCGCGGTGCTGGAAAACATGGGAACCATCGACTTTGTCGGCCATAGCGTCGCAGGCATGGCCTCGCCGCTTCTGGCCGCCTTGATGCTGTTCTTCATCGGCGCCGTGGTTTCGGCCTTTGCGTCCTCGACCGCGGTTCTGGGCTCGCTGATCCCGCTGGCCGTGCCGTTCCTGCAGGGCGACACCGGCGTTGGCGCCATCGGCTTCATCGCCGGCATGGCCGTCGCCTCGACCATCGTGGATGTCAGCCCGTTCTCGACCAATGGTGCGCTGGTGCTGGCCAATGCGTCGGGCGTGGACAAGCAGGTCTTCTTCCGCAGACTGCTGAACTATGGCGCGCTCGTCACGCTGATCGCGCCGGTGGTCCTGTGGCTCATCTTCGTCGTGCTGCCGGGATGATCCCGGTGGCCAGTTCCCAAAAGGAGGCCATGATGAAAGCACCCCGCGCCAACCGCCCCGCCTTTCTGGGCGAGCTGTTCGAGAGTCTGACCGAACGCAGCCGCCGCCTGTGGGGGCGGCGGGGCGCGGCGGGCCCCGCCATCGAGGCACCGGACCTGTCGGAACTGGCCGAGGCGCTGCTGTCGCGGCGGGGCGAGGCCTCGGGCGTGGCCATCGCCCGCGAATTGCTCGCGGCCTTCGATCGGGCCGACCCGCAGGCGCGGCTGGCTTTCCTTCTGGTGCTGGCCGACCGCTTCGGCCCCGATACCGACCGGGTCGAGGCGGCAATTGCCGCGCTTGGGCGCGACCCCGGCTCGGCCGAGGCGATCGAGGATTTGCACGCCGCCGCCGAACCCCGCCGGCAGGAGTTGATGCGCCGGCTGAACCTCGCGCCCGGTGGCACGGCCGCGTTGGTGCGCCTGCGCGAGGAATTGCTGGCGCATCTGCGCGACAGCCCGATGCTGAAGCGCGTGGATGACGATTTCGGGCATCTTTTCGGGTCATGGTTCAACAGGGGCTTTCTGGTGCTGCGCCATATCGACTGGAACACCCCCGCCGCGATCCTCGAAAAGATCATCCGCTATGAGGCCGTCCACGCCATCCAGAACTGGGACGACCTGCGCAACCGCCTGCAGCCGACCGACCGGCGCTGCTATGGGTTCTTCCATCCCCAATTGCTCGACGAGCCGCTGATCTTCGTCGAGGTGGCGCTGACCAAAGCCATTCCCGAGGCGGTCGGCGGGCTTCTGGACCTGAACCGCCAGCCGATCGAGGCCGAGGAGGCGACGACTGCCGTATTCTATTCGATCTCGAACACGCAGCGGGGCCTTGCCGGGGTGTCCTTCGGCAATTTCCTGATCAAGCAGGTGGTCGAGGAGCTGAAGGCCGAATTGCCCGATATCCGCACCTTCGTCACCCTCTCGCCGGTGCCGGGTTTCGCGTCATGGCTGGCGGCGCAGCGCAAGGACGAAACCTCGGAGATGATCGACGCCGACCAGCGCATCGCCTTCGCGCTGCTGGACGAGCCGGGCTGGCATGAGGATGCCGAGAAGGCCGAGGCCCTGCGCGCGCCCCTGCTGGCCGCCGCCGCCAGCTATTTCCTGCGCGCCCGGGACCGCAGGGGCCGGGTGCCCGATCCCGTCGCGCGTTTCCATCTGGGCAATGGCGCGCAGCTTGAACGCCTGAACCATCTCGGCGATGTATCGCCCAACGGGATGAAGCAGTCGCATGGGCTGATGGTCAATTATCTCTACGACCTCGACCGGATCGAGGCGAACCACGAGGCTTTCGCCGAGCGCGGCACCGTCACCGCCGCCCCGGCCGTGACCCGCGCCCTGCCGAACACGAACTGAAAGGAACCATGATGAGCGACAATCTTTTCGACATCCTTGTGCGCGGCATCACCGACCCCGACGCCACCGCCATCGAGACGTTTGCGGGCGAGCGCATCAGCTATGGCGACCTTGTTGCCCGCACGGGCCGCATGGCGAATGCGCTGGTCAGCCTGGGTGTCCGGCCCGGCGACCGGGTGGCCGTGCAGGTCGAGAAATCCGTCGAGGCGATCATCCTCTATCTGGCGACGGTGCGGGCGGGCGCGGTCTTTCTGCCGCTGAACACCGGCTATACCCCGGCCGAGATCGAATATTTCATCGGCGACGCGGGGCCTGCGGTCTTTGTTTGCGACCCCGCAAAGGCCGAGGCACTGGCCGAGGCCGCAGGCTCGGCCCGGCTGATGACGCTGGGCGCGGACGGGCAAGGCAGCCTGAGCGAGGCGACCAAAGGCCAACCCGAGGAGTTCGCGACCGTGCCGCGTGCGGCGGACGATCTGGCGGCGCTGCTTTACACTTCGGGGACCACGGGGCGGTCCAAGGGGGCGATGCTGACGCATGGCAACCTCGTCTCGAACACCCGCGCGCTAATCGAGGCCTGGGAATACGGCCCGACCGACGTGCTGATCCACGCCCTGCCGATCTTTCACACCCATGGCCTCTTCGTCGCGACCAATGTGACGCTGTTCTCGGGCGCGTCGATGATCTTCCTGCCGAAATTCGACGTCGACCGCATCTTCGAGGGGATGAGCCGCGCCACCGTGCTGATGGGTGTCCCGACCTTCTATACCCGGCTTCTTCAGGACGACATGCTGAACGTCGAGACCACGGCGGGGATGCGGCTTTTCATCTCGGGCTCGGCGCCGCTGCTGGCCGACACCCATCGCGAATGGCGCGAGCGGACCGGCCACGCGATCCTTGAACGCTACGGCATGACCGAGACGAACATGAACGCCTCGAACCCCTATCGCGGCGATCGGGTGGCGGGGACGGTCGGAACGCCCCTGCCCGGTGTCGAGATCATCGTGGCCGATCCCGAAACCGGCGCCGAACTGCCCAAGGGCGAGATCGGCATGATCGAGGTGCGCGGCCCGAACGTCTTTTCGGGTTATTGGCAAATGCCGGAAAAGACCGCCGCCGAATTGCGCGACAACGGCTTCTTCATCACCGGCGATCTGGGGCGCTTTGACGAAAACGGCTATCTGCACATCGTCGGGCGCGGCAAGGATCTGATCATCACGGGCGGCTACAACGTCTATCCGAAAGAGATCGAGACCGAAATCGACGCCCTGCCCGGCGTCACCGAATCCGCGGTGATCGGCCTGCCGCATCGCGATTTCGGCGAGGGTGTCACGGCGGTGATCGTCGGCCCTGCCCCGCCTTCGGAAGCCGAGGTTCTGGCCGCGCTCGAGGGGCGGCTGGCCAAGTTCAAGTTGCCGAAGCGGGTGCTGTTCGTCGATGACCTGCCCCGCAATACCATGGGCAAGGTGCAGAAGAACCTGCTGCGCGCCCAGTTCGGCGGGCTTTACGACTGAAGCACCCAACAGGCGGCGGGCACCGGCTTCGCCGCCTGGAATATACGCGCAAACCCACGACACCTCGCACACGCGCAGGGCGAAAATGGTTGATGGCGGGCCGGGTATCCGGTTTTATAGGATGATGGCTCAGTCCCTGAAATCAGCGGTCGGGCGGATCCGCATTCGCATCATTGCCGCGATAGGCCTTGTGGCCGCCATTGTCCTGACCTGGTGGATGAAGGTCGAGGATGCGCGCATACCGGACGCGCCGCCGCCAATTGCCTTTGGCCAACCTGTCAGCGTCGGTCGCTCGGTTTTCATCCCCGAGAAGCTTGCCCTTGCGAATGACGAGAACGGCGAGCGAAAGCTCGTCCTGACCGGATTGATCGAGAATGTGACGGGTTCGACCCAGGTGGCGGTATTCGGATTTCCCGAAATGCTGCCCGTCCTTTCGTCAGGCGATACGGAATTTCCCGCCCCGCGGGTCAATCTCGTTCGAGACGACGATTTCCTGAAACAGCTTGAACCGCGTATCCGCGAGGCTATCGCGATAATCTGGGATGTGCCCCCGGATTGGCAGGCGCAGGATGTGTTGATCGCCTTCAGCGCGCAGCAATTCAAGCTCAACGACAACCTCTATTCGAAATCCAGCTGGTTGCAGTTTCATCCGACAGGCAGGCTGACCGCGCGACCGGAGCAGGGGGCGTGATCTCCGTCGGGAATATCGCGGTGGTCCTCTTCGGTGCGGCGGCATTGGGTGGGATGATGAACACGGTTCCCGACTATAACAGCAGTTTCCAGCCATTCTCCATTTTCGCCGATCAGGACGGCATCGGAAAAGGCCGTCAGTTCACCGCTGAATTGACGGGGCTGAAGTCCGCCAAGGTCATCTCTTACGCACAATTCGGTCAGGAGGTTTCGCGCGACAGTTCCGCAACCTTTCTCATCGCCGAACTTTCGATTACCGGCCGGACTGAATCGCGCCAGCTCGAGGCGATCTGGCTTGGCGCGACAGGGCGGCAATACAGCCAGTCCGCCCGGCTGGAGGACGCGCCGCGCAACCTCTCCTCGGCCCGGTTCGAGCCGGGGCTGACCGATCGCACCATCGCCGTGTTCGAGATGCCCGAGGACGAGATCGTCGGCGGACGTCTGGTTCTGGCTCCGCGCGCCAGCATGGTGATGGATGGCGCGGTGTATTTTGCCGAAGCCGAGGCCGCGCCCGCAAACCACGAAATGCTGAGACTGGAGCCGTGAAAAACCTGGGTTGGCTTGCCGTCACACTCGCCCTTTTCATCGTCACGCTGGTCCTGACCGGCTGGCCCGCCTTCAAGGATCTGGGTCATCAACGCGAATGGAAGGCGGTCGCGGCGAGTTCGACCGAGGGGGAGCTTCACGGCATTCAGGTTGGCATCCGCGAGGTCAAGGCGGCCGTAGTCGATAACAGGCCGGACCGCGCCCTGCTTTTCCTGCGCATGGAGTTGCAGGGGCCGCAATCCGCCATGGAATCCTGGACCGACTGCCGCGCCAGCCTGCAATCGGCCAGCGGTGAGAGATGGTTGCCCATTGAGGGCTATTCGATCCGCGCGGCGATCCAGATCCTCGCGTCCGACGGGAAGGATAATGGCAACTGCAGCCCGGCAGGTGTGACCGGGAATGCCCCGGCCACCTTCGACCAGATCTATCGCCTGCCCGCCGGGGAGCTGGACAATCTGACCCTGAAGGTTTCGGGCTATGGAACGCGGCCTGAGGCCCTCGCTTTCCCGATCCGGCCGGAAGTGCGCAGGTTCCCTTCGCCTTAGCGCGTCCGGTTTTCGATGCTTCTAAGCCTCCGCAGCGTCTTTCTGTTGCGCGCGTCCGGCAAGTTCCAGTCCAGCCGCCAGAATGCAGAACTGGATGACCACGACGATCAATCCGGTCTGCGGCTGGCCGGGAAATCCGAACAGGATATTCTGCGGCTGCTCCAGCAAACGCCAGACCGCCGGATCCTGCGGACCAATAAGCTGCGCCGATCCGACCCATGCCCAGCGGCCCAGATAATCGGCCAGCCGCCACAGCACGATGACCGAGACCGTCAGCGCCACACCGGCCGAGGCGGCCAGCATGACGCCGTTCACGACCGCGTGCCAGCGCTTCACCGTCCCGCCCCAGAAATAGCCGAGGAAATCCGTGATCGGCTTTGGCAGGCCGGTCCAGCGTTTCAGTATCCCGCCGGTGACGCGCCGGGTCGTATCCGTCATCAGGTCGAGGTCATGGCCATAGATGATGGCGCCGAGGTTGAACCAGATCAGCGGCAGGGCCGAATACCAGAAGAGCGCGTTCAGCCATTGCAGCGGCTGGAACTCCGGCGCCCAGTCGATAGGGCGCGAGGCCGAACTCGTGACTTCGGCATTCGCGGCGGGGATCAGGTAATCCAGAAGCTCGCGCGGCGACGGCAATTCTGCCAGCCATCCGACAAGCTGATCCTTCCAGCCAGAGATCAGATAGAGGCCCAGCAGTGCCCAAGCCGTTTCGCAGGCCACGATCACCAGCGGCCATAAACGGTTGCCGGTCTTCTTGTGCAGCTTCTTGGCGGTGTGGCGCAGCAGCCAGATCAGCAGAACGGCAATGACGATCCACCACGAGCTTTGCACCTCCAGCGCCGTCGGTCCGTTATCGGAGGGCGCCAGAAAGTCGATCCGGCTGTTCTGCGTATCCAGAAACAGTTTCGAATAGTCGCGCAGCGTATTCGAAAGAAACCCCCAGCCCGCATAATAGCCGTAGAACGGGATGAGGACGGCAAGCAGCGCGGCGGCGAAAAAACCGCGCTCGGGGGGCGTGGCGGCTTCGGGCGCGTCCGCGTCCTCGGCGGTCGAGCTTCGCCGATGCCGCAGCAGCGGCAGCCCGTCGCGCAGAACCAGGAACATCGCCGCGAAGACCAGCAGTTGCAGCAGGATGATCGGAGCAAGCGCAACCAGCCCCGCGAAGCGACTGACAAGGCCGATCTCGACCGCGGCGCGCAGCAGCAGGATGTTCAGCAGATAGCTGCCCATCCAGATGGCGCCCAGCGGCGCGCCGAAACGCAGAAGAAGCCGTGCCGCAAGCCTGAAATGGGCACCCATGATATGCAGGGATTCGGGCATCGTATCAGATCAACAGACCTCCGGCCTGCTGCTGCGTTGTTTCCGGGGCGTCAGGGACCATTCTGGCCGCTCGCACCCGATGTGGCAACCCGGTAGCCCTTCCGGCGGTCCTCCAGCCGCCGGGCGTCACCTCTCAAACCCGAAGCTGTGCGCAGGCGCGGCAGCTGGGGGCAGCCCTGCAGCTACCCTCGTGCCCGGCTGGCGGTCAGGCCGCGGCCCCCGCCTTTGCCGCCGCCCGAAGGTCGAGGTCATGGGCCTGAAGTTCGGCAAGCGGCATTCCGATCAACTTGCGGCCCGCCATGTGGATACCCGGCGCGTTCACCGTCTCGACCGCCAGCAGCCTGCCTTGTCCGAACAGCAGGACCGTGGGGCCGGTGGGTTCGTCGCGCAGGATTGCCTGATCGGCGCCCTGCCCCAGCCCGGCGATCTGCAGCTTGGTCTTGCCCTGATCGGACCAGAACCACGGCACGGCCGAGTAAGGCGCATCCTCGCCCCGGACCAGCCGGCGCGCGATGTGGCGGGCGTGATCCACCGCCGCCTGAACCGATTCCAGCCGGAGAGGCGCGCCGAGCGGACCCGGAAAGCTTGCTACGTCGCCAAGCGCCGAGATTGCCGGGTCCGAGGTCACAAGCCCGCCATCCACGGAAATGCCGTTGTCGCAGTCCAGCCCGGCCTCGACGGCAAGCTCGACATTCGGACGCACTCCGGTCGCGATCAGGACCATGTCGCCCAGAATCTCGCGCCCATCGGCCAGCGCCACGCCCGAGGCCTGCCCCTGCGCATCGGTCAGCACCCGCGCGGCCATCGCGCCCAGCACCACCTCGGTCCCCATCTGGCGATGCAGGTCCAGAAAGTGCCCGGACATCTGCGGCGACAGGGCGCGCGACATCAGGCGAGGCGCGGCCTCGACCACCGTGACGGCGACGCCTGCGGCACGCGCCATCGCCGCGAATTCAAGCCCGATGAAGCCGCCGCCGACGACCACGGCATGGCGCGTGCCGGCCAGCCGAAGGCGGATAGCCTCGGCATCGGCAAGGGTGCGCAGCTCGACCGTGCCCGGCGCGTCGATCCCCGGCACCGGGGGCCGAAAGTTCCGCGCGCCCGTCGCCAGCACCAGATGGTCATAGCCATGCCGCGTGCCGTCCTCGGTCTCCACCTCGCGCGCAAGGCGGTCGATGCGGGCCACGCGGGTCGTGTCGCGAAGGGTGATTTCGGACCGCTCATAGAAGCTGGCGGGCTTCAGGGTCAGGGCAGCCGCATCGCCGCTGGCCATATAGGCCTTGGACAAAGGCGGGCGCTGATAGGGCAACCCCGGCTCGTCCCCGATCATCAGGATCTCGCCCGCGAAGCCCTCTTGCCGCAGGCTGGCCGCCATCTGCTGCCCGCCCTGCCCCGTGCCGATGATGACGATGCGCTGCATCCCTGCCTCCTTACAACTGGGCTTCCGGCAGGTGGATGGTCAGCCCGTCCAGCTCGGGGCGCATCCTGATCTGGCAGGACAGGCGGCTGGTCGGCTTCACCTCGGACGCGGCGCAATCCAGAAGGTCGCTTTCCCCATCCTCCTGCGGGCCGACCGCATCGGCCCAGGCGTCGTCGACATAGCAATGGCAGGTCGCGCACATCATCGAGCCGCCGCATTCGCCGATGATCCCGTCCACGTCGTTCTGGACCGCGGCGCGCATGATGCTTTCGCCCTCGGCCACCTCGATGCGGGTCTCGGTGCCATCGGCGGCAATGAAGGTGATGTTCATGTAGTCTCTCCTTGCGTATTGCTGGGTCAGCCCAGACGGACGGGCAGGTTGATCGGCCCGCGGAAGCCGAAGCCGCGCCACAGCACGGCCTCGGGGTCGGGCAGGCTCATGTTCGGGAAACGCTCGAACAGCGCCTCCAGCATGATCGCGCCCACGGTCCGGCGGGCGATATGGGCGCCGCCGCAGTGATGGGGGCCCGAGCCGAAGGCCTGATGCGGGTTCTTGGCGCGGAAGACGTCGAAGCGCTCGGGGTGGTCGAACAGCTCCTCGTCGTGATTGGCCGAGGCCTGGAGGGTCATCACCGTATCGCCCTTGGGGATGTGGAAGCCGCGGATCTCGACATCCTCCATCACCAGCCGGGACGAGGCCTGGATCGGCGCGACCCAGCGGATGCCCTCCTCGAAGGCCGCGCCCCATTTGGCGGTGCGGCGCACCTCCTCAAGCTGCCCCGGCTCGGTCAGGAAGCCATAGACGATCGTTGACAGCGCATCGCGCGGCTCGTTGATGCCGCCGCCGATGGCGATCTTGATATTCGCGATGATCTGGCTTTCCGCGATCGGGTTCTCGGCATTGACCATGACCGACAGGGCCGAGCGGTCGGGTTCCGCCCGGACCCGCGCGATGGCCTTGCCGAGCAGTTGGTCCATTTCCGCATTGGCCCGGTCCGAGATCTCGAACGGTCCCGGCAGCCAGCCGAAATTCCCCGCGCCGTCAATCAGCGCCTGCGACCAGAAGATCATCTGTTCGTCCGTCGCCTCGGGGATGCCGAGGATATGGGCAAGGATCCGCGCCGCGATCGGGGCCGACAGGTCGCGATGCAGGTCCACCACCTCGCCCGCCGGCAACCGGTCCAGATATTCGTCGGCGAATTGACGATAAAGCGGCGCCCAGACCTCCTGAATGGTCTTGGGCATCAGGGCGGGGGCCATCGCCATGCGCTCGGCCAGATGCTCCTTGCCGTCCTTGCGCATCAGCGTATGGGCCAGAAAGGCGCGTTTCATCGGCGTGTTCGGATCGTCCGAGGAAAAGATCTCGGGCGTGTCTTTTACCCATTTGCAATCCGCGGCCTTGGTCAGAAAGGTGCGCCCGACCGATTTCACGCGCAGCACCGGCGCTTCGGCCCGCAGCCGGCGATAGATCGGATAGGGCGCGACCGTCAGTTGGTCGATGGTGATCCCTTCGTCCAGCGGCGCGAGTTGATGGTCCAGCATCGTGGAACTCCTTACGAGATGCGCAGCGGCAGGCTTTTCAGCCCGCGCAGCGTGTTGTTATAGGCGCGGACCGGCTGGCCCGTGATCTCGATCGAGGTGGCATGGCGGGCCAGCGCCTCCAGCACCACCTCGCCCTCGAGGCGCGCGACAAGCTGACCCACGCACATGTGGATGCCCGAGCCGAAGCCGACATGGCCGCTGGTCTTGCGGGTGATGTCATAGGCATCGGCCCGGTCCCAGCGGCGCGGGTCGCGATTGGCCGAGGCGAGGAACATCAGCACCTTCGCGCCTTCGGGGATGGTGGTGCCGGACAGCTCGACCTCGCGCGTGGTGGTGCGGAAAAAGGTCTGGACCGGGCTTTCAAAGCGCACCGCCTCCTCGAAGGCATTGCGGGCCAGCTTCGGATCGGCGCGCAATGCCTGAAACTGCTCAGGGAAACGCGCAAGGCAGTAAAGCGCCGCGCCAATCCCGTTGACCGTGGTGTCGATCCCCGCCGTCAGCAGTGATCGGACCAGAAGCGTCGCCTCGTCCGAGGTGATCTCGCCCGTGTCGGCGGCGGCATGGATGCGGGCGCCGAGGCTGTCGGGGGCAAGGTTCTCGCGCCGGCATTGTTCCGTCACCCACGCGACATGGGGCATGGCGCGTTCCATCGCCTCGCGCCGCAGCGCGTTGTCGGGACCGAAGGCGTTGAAGGCGAGCCCGGCATAGGGCAGCAGGTGTTCGCGCCCGTCCTGACGAAGGCCGATCCGGTCGGGAAAGACCGACAGGGGGAAAGCCTCCGCCAGATCGGCCATGCCGTCGATCTCGCGCCCGATGACGCCGCGCAGCAGCGCATCCGCAGCCTCGGCAAAGCCGTCGCGCAATTCGCGCATGGTGACGGGCGACAGCACGCGGGCCAGCACCTTGCGGGCGCGGTCATGTTCGGGCGGATCGGTTTCGAGGACGAGGCTGGGCTGACGCCACGGCTTTTCGCGGCTGAAATCCTGAAGCCCCACCCCGCGCGAGGAACAGAAGGTCGCCCAGTCGTTCAGAACCTGATGCACCTCGGCGTAGCGGGCGACGCCGTAGATGCCATAGCGTTCCAGCCAGACCACCGGCCCGGCCTCGCGCAGCCTTTCGTGATCGGGAAAGGGATCGTCGAAGAACGCGATGCTGAACGGGTCCAGATCGGAATGCGGAAGCGGCAGGGTATCGAGGCTCATGCGGCGGCTCCTTTCGCGATCACGCCGAGATGCTGTTCCAGAGGTCCGGGGTCAGCCAGCAGATCGGCGCTTGGCGCTTGGTGGACGATCTCGCCACGATCGAGGATCAGGGCGCGATCGGTGACTTTCAGGATCTTGCGGGCATGCTGCTCGACGATGATCGTCGCCATCCCGTCCTCGCGGATGATGCGGCGGATCGAGGTCAGCAATTGCTCGACGATGATCGGGGCCAGCCCCTCGGTCGGCTCGTCCAGAAGCAGCAGGCGCGGGTTCAGCATCAATGCGCGGCCCACGGCCAGCATCTGCT
>Ga0182739_1002654_pt1 | contig 16474 bp, 19 predicted proteins | sample eDN5th30CBELigBY_FD_128873 | JGI IMG/M metagenome (GOLD analysis project Ga0182739, IMG submission 128873) | Enriched backyard soil microbial communities from Emeryville, California, USA - eDNA 5th pass 30_C BE-Lig BY (version 2) (version 2) | ecosystem: Environmental > Terrestrial > Soil >... | reverse complement strand
GGCTGGACAGCGGCCTGACGCACCTTTCCGCCGCGCTGGGCCGCCCGACCATCGGCATCTACCGCGCCTCCACGCCCGTGCGCACTCCCTTGGTCGGCTCCAACTACACCGCCAGCCTGGGCGACCGCGGCGCCTCGCCGTCGCGCGAGGCCGTCATGGCCTCGGTCGAGCAGGCGCTGGCCGCGCAGTGACATGAACCGCGGCGTCTATACGCTCGCGCTCCGGGCCCTCGCGCCCCTGATCTGGCTGTGGATGGCCCATCGTGCCCGGCGCGCGGGCGGCCGCTGGGAAATCTTTTCTCCCGAGCGTTTCGGCCATGCCGCGCCGTCGTCCAAGTCGTCCCCAGGATCGCTCGCCCGTCCCGTGTGGGTTCACGCCGTCAGCCTGGGGGAGACCCGGGCGGCGCTACCGCTTCTGAACGCACTGCTGGAACGTGGCCTGCCGGTGTTGTTGACCCATGTGACGGCCACGGGCCGCGCGGAGGGCGAGCGCCTGTTCCAGGACGCCATCGCGCGCGGCCAATTGCGCCAAGCCTGGCTCCCGTACGATTTTCCCGGCGCGACGCGCCGCTTCATGGCGGCCCACCGGCCGCGCTGCGGCCTGCTGATGGAGCGCGAGATCTGGCCCAATCTGCTGGCCGCGGCGCGCCAGGCGCGGGTGCCGATGGCGCTGGTCAGCGCCCGTTATTCCGAGTCGTCCCTGCGGCAGGCGCGCAGGATGGGCGGCGTGATGCGCGAGGCGCTGGCGGGGCTGGACGTCGTGCTGGCGCAGACCGCCGAGGACGCCGGCCGGCTGGCCCAGGCGGGCGCGCCGCCGGCCCAGGTGACCGGCAATCTCAAGTTCGACCTCGTCTTGCCGCCCGCGCAGGTGCAGGCGGGACGGGCGTGGCGCGCCCAGCTGGGCCGGCGTGTCGTCGCCGTGGCCAGCACCCGCGAGGGCGAGGATGCCCCGTTCCTTGACGCGATCAAGCGCCACGCCGCCGCGCCGGACGCGCCGCTCTTCCTGCTGATTCCGCGCCATCCCCAGCGCTTTGACGAAGCGGCCCGGCTGCTGACGGACGCAAAGCTGGCGTTCGTGCGCCGCTCGGCGGGCACGGCCCCCGCGCCGCAGGCCGCCGTGCTGCTGGGCGACACGCTGGGCGAGATGGCCTTTTATTACGCCGCGTCGGACGTGGCGATCGTGGCGGGCAGCTTTGCGCCGCTGGGCGGCCAGAACCTCATCGAGGCCTGCGCCGCAGGCGTGCCCGTCATCGTCGGGCCGCACACGTTCAACTTCAAGCAGGCGGCCGAGGACGCCATCGCGGCGGGCGCGGCGTGCCGCGCCGAGCGCGAAGGCGCGGCGGTGGACGCCGCCATGGCGTTGCTGGCCGATGAGGCGCGGCGCGAGGCCATGGGCGCGGCGGCGGCGCGATGGTTCCGCAGCCATGCCGGCGCCACGGCGCGCACGATGCAGGCGCTGGACGGGCTGTTGCGCTGAAGCGATCCCTTCAGGATTCGTCGTGGCGGCCGGGGCGGAACACCAGCCATGCCGACAGCACGTACATTGCGCCGCTGTAGGTGGCCGCCGCCGCCAGCTGCGCAAGTACCGGTCTCACGTCGTAGGCCAGCAGGATCTTCAGGATCGCCAGGTTCAATAGAAAACAGACGGCGAAGGTGTAGAAAAAGCGGACGCCCTCGCTGGCCAACCCGCCCTCGCTGCGGAACACGAACTTCTTGGAAAAGAAGAAGCTCTGAATGAACCCGACGGTGTAGCCGATGATGTTTGCCAGGACGGCCGAGACGCCCAGGGCCATCAGGACGAAGATGACGCCAAAGCCGACCAGGGTGTTCAAACCACCGCCCAGCGCAAATCTCGCCAGGCGATGCGCTTCGTTCTTCAATCTAGACATGATGCTCGGGGTTGCTCGCGCTCGAACGGTTTTGCGGCGGCATACCGAACGTCGTGCCTGCGATGACGAATTGCGGCTTGCGATTGACCTTGAGATACGCTCGGCCCAGGTATTCGCCGATCAGGCCCAGGCAAAGAGTTTGAATGCCGCCCACCATCAGAATGGTGGCAATGAGCGAGGTCCAGCCTCTGGGATAGTCCGTATGCAGGAACTCCTGGACGGTGATCACCAGGATCATGATCAGGCTGAAAACAGACATGCAGAAGCCGATACCCGTGGCCAGGCGCAGGGGTAGGATCGAAAAGCTGGTCAGCATCTTGAGCCACAGCGATAGCGACAGCCGCAGGTTGTAGTTGCCTTCCCCGTCGGCCCGCGCCTGATGTTCGATGTCCACCGAGGTGATCGACGCAGTGACGTCCAGGATGAGCCCGTCCACGTACGCGTACGGCCCGTCGTAACGGATCACTTCCTGCACCACTTCCTGGCGCAGCCCCTTGAAAGAGGATAGGTATAGTCCCTTGGGTTTGCGCAGCGCGTACGTGGCGACCATGTCGTTGAACCTGCTGCCCAGCCGCTTCCACAGCGCGTGTTGACGACCGACATACCTCGTATAACAGACGTCGTAGCCGCTGCGCAGCGCTTCGAGCAGTTTTCCGATGGACTCCGGAGGGTGCTGCAGGTCATCGTCCATCAGGATGACATAGCGACCCCTGGCGTAATGCAGGCCGGCCATCACGGCGTTGTGCTGGCCGAAATTCCTGCGCAATGTAATGCCTTTGACAAAGGGGTGGAGGCGGGCGTTGTCGGTAATGGCTTTCCAGCTGTCGTCCGGGCTGCAATCGTTGACCAGCACCAGCTCGAAACGGTTGGACAGGTGCAGCGTGTGCATGGCGTCGGCCACTTTGGCCACGAGCTTGGGCACGATGGTCTCGCTGCGATACACAGGAATGACGATCGACACTTCAAGGCCCTCGCTCTCGGATCGAGCGTCGGCGTCGAATGAGTCAGGATCTTGTCGAGTCGAGCTTGTCATTTCCGAAGTGTTGACTTCTTCCTGTGCTGCTTGTCGTTCGTTATCCAAAGTACCAAGCCGGTGAGCGCCATCAGGGTCGCGTACAGCTTGCCGAAATAAAAGTACCGGACCTCATACTGGTGGACCATGAATATGAGGTAGTAAGCCGATAGGACGGTGACATTGAGCCAGTTGAGCAACGGTGCGAAAACCGACCCCCGCCGCGCCAACGCAATACCCAAGAGGATGGCACCGATGATCGAGGCCAGGAAGTAAATGTTCGTGACGTAATCCGTCACGCTCCGCGGTGATCCCGCCTGGTCCATATCTTGCTGGCTGGCGAAGAAATACTTACCGATGATTCCGAACTTCATCGCATGCCACTGGATGGGATGGGTCAGCAGCGTACGGATGAACAGCTTGGCTGCCTCGTCGACCCGTCCGCACGTGCTGGGGTCGATGCGGCATGTCAGGCCTCCGCCCCCCTCGACAATGAATCCCCCTCCCTTGCTCAGCAACTCCTCACGAGTCGTTACCGACGTGGAAAAAGACAATTGCTCGGTATAGACCCACTTGGGACTGCCCATCGTCACCTGGTGGTAGACACGCCACGGCAGCATCAGCACGTGAGCGGAAAGGACGATGACCAGCGCGACGCCCATCCAGCGCGCGCTTGCCGGCTCCTGCTTGCGACGCATCAGATGCCAGAGCCATGCTATCAGCAACCAAAACGTCAAACCGAGTACAAACAATTCGAACTGCGACCGAAAATATGCGGCGAATCCCAGGCTCATGCCCGCCAGGACGGCGAGCTTTCGGGGACGAATCGCGGCGAACGCTTGCAGGGCATACAGCACGCCCAGAAAGAAGAAGGCGATGGAAAACGTTTCCCCGAAGATGACGCGACCGGGCTCCAGGAGGAATGAGCGCGCCACGGGCGGGACGAAGAGCGCCAGGGGCAGCAGCCAGGCGAGGGGCGCTGATACCCAGTCGCGCAGCGTCCGATTGAACTGGCACAGGACCAGGGCCCACGCCGCACAGGCCAGTAACTGGATGGCATAGACGAAATGGGGGGTATCCAGCCCCATTACCTTGATCAGGCCCGCTTCGATCAGCAGGAAACCGGGCGGCCAGAAACTGATGATCCAGTTGTTGCTCGGCGCAATCCATCCCTTGTCTGCGATGTCCATGGCCCCCGTGATAAAGCTGCCCGGATCGGAAGGAACGAATTTGAGCAGGTCGCGGGCGGTAGTGTTAAAGGCGTCGATCTGTCCTGCGGGCTGGTGCACTAAGGTGGCGTAGGCGCCGAGAATCAGGAAGTAGCACAGGTACACGAGCAGGATGTGCGGAGCTTGCTCCTGGCTGACCGGGGTGGCTTGGTTCATTTCACTCCTTGATGGCGGCCTGCTTGGCGACCCTGCAACGCAGGCACGCGGGCCGTGGGCTCCTCGGGCGAGCGCAAGCTGGGAGAGGGCGCGTATAAGGCGCAGGAAAGCGCACCGTCACGGATCGTTCCGGGCGGGGCTTTCCAACGCAACGTACAGCAATCTTAGGGGTTCTGCTTGGGCGTCAGCGTGACCGCGCCAGGATTCAATTCCTGGCTGAAGCGCCGCGGGTCCCGGCCTTCGTCTTCGGGCCTGGCGCCGAGCCAGCCCTGTCCCAGCGCATAGACGCCCAGGTTCGCAAGCAGAATCAGGATCAATAGCACGCGCATGCCGGGCCTGCGTCAGGGATGAGGGGTCAGCGTGGCGCGCGCGACGGCGGCCAGCCCGTCGAGCACGGGGTGGTCCAGGTAGACCGGCACCGGCGCCGCGCCGAAGGCGCCGCCCGCGTCGGCGAGCAACCGTTCGATCTCCTGGTGGACCTCGGGCCATCCGCCGCCGGCCGCGTAGATCTGCGGGGTCTGGCCGTAGCGCTGGCGGCCCGCCAGCCATTGGCGCACCACGGCGCCGGCCTGGGCGGCGGCGATGCCGGATGCGATGGCCTCGTGCGTGTCCGTGGGGTAGGGCACGACCTGGCCGTTGGCGATGGGCAGGTTGGCCGTGCCATGGGCCAGCGAGGTGCGCATCATGGCCGGGCCCGGCAGGATCAGGCCGCCCGCGAAGACGTTGTCGGGTCCGACGGTGTCGATGGTGGTCGCGGTGCCGAAGCTGGCCAGCACGAAGGGCGGGTGGGTGCCCGGCAGGCGCGACAGCACGCCCAGCAGCGAGGCCCAGCGGTCCGCGCCCAACTGGGTGGGGTTGCGATAGCTGTTGACCAGGCCCAGCGTCGTGGCCTGTGATGGCGACCACGTCACCGCGCAGCCGCGTTTTTGCAGGATGGCCGCGATGGCATCGCCGCGCGCCGCGCCGGCCACGTTCACGCCCAGCGCGCGCCGCGGCGCTTGAGGCAAGCCCGCCAGCCAGCTGTCCAGCGCGTCCAGGTCCAGGCCGTCGAACGCGACGACCGCGGGTTCGCGCGGCATGTCCGGATTGCTGGCGTCCAGCCAACCCACTTTGAGGCGGCTGTTGCCGGAGTCGATGAGAATAATCATGCTTGGCGTCGAATCGAAATTTCACCGACCGAGATCGGTGTGGCGCCTTCGGGCGTCTGCACCAGCAGGCGGCCTTGCTCGTCCACGCCACAGGCGGTTCCGCTGAAAAGAATAGCGCCCTTGTCCAGCACGTTCACCTTGCGGCCCGCCAGCGCGTCCACCTGGTCGAAACGCTGCCGGAAGGCGCCGAAGCCCTCGTGCTCGAGCGTGCGCACCGCGTCGTGCCACGCCGTGGCGCTGGCGCAGACCAGGTCGGCGGCGGCCGCGGCGTGCGCGGACGCGGCCTGCACCTGGGTCCAGTCGGCGACCTCGCGGCCCAGCGCGCGCGACAGTTCGGGGGCGTCGACCAGGTTCACGCCCATGCCGATCACCACGGTGTAGCCGGCGTCGCGGCCGCCGGGATTGCGGGTGGTCTCGACCAGGATGCCCGCCAGCTTGGCGTCGTGCCATTGCACGTCGTTGGGCCATTTCATGCACAGCGCGCGCGCATCGCGGCCGGCAACGGCGCGCAGGGCTTCGCACGCGGCCACGCCGGCCAGCGGCGACAGCGCCGCCAGTTGCATGGCGGGCAGGTGCACGTCAAACGCGCACGAAAACATGAGCGTGGAGCCCGAGCGGTTCTGCCAGGGACGGCCGGCGCGGCCGCGGCCGGTTTCCTGCAGGTGCGTGCCCAGCAGCCATGGCTTGCCCGGGCCGGCCCCCGACCGCGCGCGGGCAAGCAGGTCGGCGTTGGTCGATCCGGTGCTGGCGGTCCAGGCGATGTCCTGGAAGGCGGGCAGGCGGTCGCCCAGCGTCCGGGCGAGGATTTCCGGGGCGGGCAGGTCGATGGGGCGGACTTGGTCGAGCATGGCGGCGATTGTAGGGCACGCGGGCCGCGCTCGCGGCCGCGCAGCCCCTGCGTATATGATTGACGACACATTTTGCATCGATAACCGGACGACATGCCGCATTCCGCCTTGCTTGCGACCGCCGCCGCGCCTTTTCGCCACGAGGGCGGGGTTTGCCACGTCGGCGGCGACTGGAGCGTGCTGGCGCTGGCCGAGCCGGGCGAGGTCGACCGTCGGCGCGCGGCGCTGGCCCGGGCGGCCCAGGCCGGCGCGCGCTGGGACATGCACGGCATCGACCGGCTGGATACGATCGGCGCGCTGATCATCTGGCAGGCCTGGGGCGAGAAGCTGCCCGAGCGCGTGCGCTGGGGCGCCGGACAGCAGGACGTCTTCAACGCCCTGGCGATGAACAAGGGCGAGGCGCTGACCGCGGCGCCCAGGCCCGAGTCCTGGGCGTGGGTGCGCGCCATGGGCGGCGGAATCCTGCGGGCGGCCGAAAACGGCAAGGCCCTGCTCATCATGCTGGGCCAGCTGGTGCTGGACGTGGGCGCGATGCTGCGCCGGCCGCGGCTGGGGCCGTGGCGCGAGATCTCGGCGCAGGTGTACCGCACCGGCGCGCAGGCGCTGGGCATCACCGCGCTGGTGGGTTTTCTGATCGGCGTGGTGCTGTCCTACCTGTCTGCGCAGCAACTCCAGATGTTCGGCGCGGACCGCTTCATCGTGCGCCTGCTGGGCGTATCCATCGTGCGCGAACTGGGCCCGGTGCTGGCGGCCATCCTGGTGGCGGGCCGCTCCGGTTCGGCCATCACGGCGCAGATCGGCGTCATGCGGGTCACGCAGGAACTGGACGCCATGCTGGTCATGGGCATCTCGCACGGGCAGCGCCTGATCCTGCCGCGCGTGGTGGCGCTGGCGGTCACCATGCCCCTGCTGGTGCTGTGGACCAGCGCCATGGCGCTGCTGGGCGGCATGCTGGCCGCGCAGGCGCAGCTTGGCGTGTCCGCGCAGTGGTTCCTGCAGTCGCTGCCCGACGCCATCACCCTGACCAATTACTGGATCGGCATGCTCAAGGGCGTGACCTTCGGCATCCTGATCGCGCTCATCGCCTGCCACTTCGGCCTGCGCATCCAGCCCAACACCGAGAGCCTGGGCCGCGGCACCACCACCTCGGTGGTCACCTCGATCACCGGCGTCATCCTGCTCGACGCGGTGTACGCGGTCATTTTCAGCACGGTGGGCATCTGATGAACAACGCCACCCAGAATCGGCTGTTCACCGAAGAAGGCGTCACCGTCGAGCCGGTCATCACCGTGCGGGGCCTGCGCACCGCCTTCGGCGACCACGTCGTGCACGACAACCTGGACCTGACCGTGTTCCCCGGAGAAATCCTGGTGCTGGTTGGCGGCTCGGGCACGGGCAAGACGGTGCTGCTGCGCCAGATCATCGGGCTGGACGTGCCGGCGGCGGGCACCGTGAAGGTGCTGGGCCACACGCTGTCCGAACTGACGCCCGGCGAACGCCGCCGCCTGTCATACCGGTGGGGCATGCTGTTCCAGGCCGGCGCGCTTTTCTCCGCGCTGTCGGTATTCGACAATGTGGCCTTGCCCCTGCGGGAACTGCGCACGGTGCCCGAGGACCTGGTGCGCGACGTCGTCATGTGCCGGCTGGCCATGGTGGGCCTGTCGTCGCGCGACGCCGACAAGCGCCCGTCCGACCTGTCCGGCGGCATGGTCAAGCGCGTGGCGCTCGCGCGCGCGCTGTCGCTGGACCCGGAATTGCTGTTCCTGGACGAGCCCACGGCCGGGCTCGATCCGCTGCGATCCGACGAGTTCGTGGACCTGGTGCGCAGTCTGCACCGGCAGCTCGGCTTTACCGTCGTCATGGTGACGCACGACCTGGACACGCTGCTGGCGCTGGCCACGCGCGTCGCGGTGCTGGCGGAAAAGCGGGTGATCATTTGCGACACGGTGCCTGAAGTGCTGAAGTTCGATCACCCGTTCATTCATACGTTCTTCCTGGGCGAGCGCGGCCTGCGCGCGCTGGGGGACTTGGCACCGAAGGGAATGCAACATGGAAAACCGTAGTCATGCGCTCATGGCCGGCATCTTCACGCTGGTCCTGCTGGCCGCAGCGGTATTGACGGCCATCCTGATCGGCCGCGACCGGACGCAGTTGCAGCCATACGAGATCATCTCGGCCACGGCCGTCACCGGCCTGAATCCGCAATCGGCCGTGCGCTACCAGGGGGTGCCCGTGGGCCGGGTGCAGTCGCTCGCGCTCAATCCCAACAAGCCGGGCCAGGTGCGCATCCGCATCGGCGTGGCTCCCAATACGCCGATCACCGAATCGACTTGGGCCGAACTGGGCGTGCAGGGGGTGACCGGCATGGCCAACGTGGATCTGCGCGATGACGGCTCTTCGCTCAAGCGCCTGACCTCCACCGCCGAGAATCCGGCCGCCATTCCGCTGCGGCCCGGCTTCCTGGACCGCGTGGAGCAGCGCGGCGACAAGCTGATTTCCAACGTCGAGGTCGCCACCGAGCAATTGAAGCGCGTGCTCAGCGAACAGAACGTGCAGGCGCTCACCGCCAGCCTGCAGAACGCCACCGATATCTCTCAATCCCTGAAAGAGGCCAGCCGCACCCTGACGCCGACGCTGGCCAAGCTCGGGCCGCTCATGGAGTCGCTGGACCGCACCTCGCGCCAGGCCGACCGCGCCGCCCGCGAAATCGGCGACCTGGCCCAGCAGGCCCGCCAGTCGCTGGCGCGCCTGAATGCGCCGGACGGCCCGCTGGCTGTGGCCACGCGCAGCCTCAACGACATCGCCCTGGCCGCCGCGCGCCTGGATGGCGAGACCCTGCCGGCGATCACCGGCATGGCGACGGACGTCGGCGCGGCCGCGCGCGGCGCCGCCAATACCCTGCGCCGTGTGGACAGCACGCCGCAATCGTTCCTGTTCGGTCCCGCGCCCATGGCGCCGGGACCCGGCGAACCCGGCTTTGCCGGATTCGGGAGATAGCCGAAATGAAGATGCGCAGCGCCCTCCTTATCCTGACCCTGACCCTGGCGGGCTGCGGCATCGGCCGCGTCGACGCGCCGCCCAAGGTGTTCGACCTGGGGCTGGACGCCAGGCCCGTGCCCGCCTTGCCGGCGCGCGACCCGATTGCGCTGACGTTCCAGTCCGCGCCCGGCCTGTCGGATACCGGCATGATCTGGCGCGTGGGCGACAGCGCCGCGCCGCGGTCCTATGCGACGTATCGCTGGGCCGCGTCGCCCGCCGACCTGGTGCGCCAGCGCATCGTCGACCGCCTGTCGCGCCAGGGCCCGGTGCTCAACGATCGCGTCACCTTGCAGACGCCGCAGCTGCAACTATCGCTGGCGCAGTTCGAACAGGTCTTCAGCGAAGACGGGCAGTCCAGCCAGGGGCGCATCCTGTTGCAGGCCGTGCTGCTGAACGGCCGCGCCGTGGTGGACCAGAAACGCATCCTGGTGACGGCGCCCGCGCCCACGCAGGACGCCGAAGGCGGCGTCGCGGCCCTGCGCGAGGCCACCGACCAGGCCAGCGACCAGCTCGCGCAATGGCTCGGCGCCACGCTGGCAGCGCCGGCGCAGGCGGCCCGCACGAGATGAGCGGTTAACATCGTTCCTTTTTCCGCACGCTGAGTCACGCCATGTCCGCACGCACTGAAACCCACGCTTTCGTCGGCGCCGCCGGCCGCATCGACTGCGCCATCGACTGGCCCGCCGGATCGCCGCGCGGATGGGCGCTGGTGCTGCATCCGCATCCGTTGCAGGGCGGCGCGCGCGAGAACAAGGTGGTCACGACGCTGTCGCGCGCGTGCGTGCAGCACGGGCTGGTGGCGGTGCGGCCCAACTTCCGTGGCGTGGGCCAGTCCGAAGGCGAGTTCGACAAATCCGTGGGCGAAACCCAGGACATGCTGGCCGTCGTGGCGCAGATGCGCGAACGCCATCCCGAACTGGCGCAGGCGCCTTGGGTGCTCGCGGGCTTTTCGTTCGGCACGGCCGTCGCGGCGCAGACTTACGCCGCGCTGGCCGAGCAGGGCGAGCCCGTCCTGCCGTCGGCCCTGATGCTGATGGGCCCCGCCGTCAACCGCTTTCAGTCGCACGAAGTGCAGGTCCCCGACGACACGCTCATGGTGCACGGCGAAGAGGACGAGGTGGTGCCGCTGTCCGAGGCCATGGACTGGGCGCGTCCGCGCTCGATCCCTGTCGTGGTGGTGCCGGGCGCCTCGCACTTCTTTCACGGAAAGCTGCTCGTGCTGCGCCAATTGGTGCAGGCCCGCCTGAAGGTCGCGCTGGACTGAACGGTCCGCGCGGCACGCCGCAGGTTGCATCAGGTTGCATGTTTTAGGCGCGCGGGGAACCCCGTGTGGCCGGGATGGGTCTGATCGACTGCCTATAATTGTCAGCCACTTGCCCCGCGCCGGCGGGCGTCATTCCTGGACCCACGTTGCCGATGAAGAAATTGCCTCACTCCGCTCAATCCCCCGTTGTCTTTACCCGCCGCCTCGTTTCAGGCGCCGTGTTGTCGGCGATGCTGGCGGCCTCCATGCCGGCTTGGGCGCAGCAGGCGCCCGCCACTCCCGCCGCCGCGCCGGCCGCGACGGCCCCGGCCCCCACGCCTGCGGGCGCGATCCCTGTCGGCGACGTGTCGGCCGTCCCGGCGCCCACGATCGCGGCCAAGGCCTGGATCGTCGTCGATGTGAACAGCGGCCAGACGCTGGCCGCTTCCAATCCCGACATGAAGGTCGAGCCGGCTTCGCTCACCAAGATCATGACGGCCTATGTGGTCTTCAACGCGCTGGAAGAAAAGCGCCTGACGCTGGAACAGACGGTCCCGGTGTCCGAACATGCCTGGCGCACCGGCGGTTCCCGCATGTTCATCGAGCCGCGCAAGCCGGTCACCGTGGATGAACTGAACCAGGGCATGATCGTGCAGTCCGGCAACGATGCGTCCGTGGCGCTGGCCGAGGCCGTGGGCGGCAGCGAGTCCGCCTTCGCCGCCTTGATGAACCAGGAGGCCGAGCGCCTGGGCATGAAGAACACGCACTTCATGAACGCCACCGGCCTGCCCGACCCGCAGCACATGACGTCCGTGCGCGACCTCGCCACGATGTCCGCCCACCTGATCACCGATCACCCGGACTACTTCCACTACTACAAGCAGAAAAGCTACACGTACAACAAGATCACGCAGCCCAACCGCAACCGCCTGCTGTGGGCCGATCCCTCGGTCGACGGCATGAAGACCGGCCACACCGAATCGGCCGGCTACTGCCTGGTGTCGACGGCCGTGCGCGGCGACCGCCGCATCCTCGTGGTCGTGGTGGGCACCGACAGCGAAGCCACGCGCGCCGAAGAAAGCCTGAAGCTCCTGAACTGGAGCTTCCAGAACTTCGACACGGTCAAGCTGTTCGACAAGAGCCAGCCCGGCATCGACGCCCGCGTCTGGGAAGGCACCGCCGAAAACGTCAAGCTCGGCCCGCCCAACCCCGTCTCCATCGCCGTGCCGCGCGGCAAGGCCGGCGAACTCAAGCCGGTCGCGCAGCGCTCCGATCCGCTGATTGCGCCGCTGGCCAAGGGCCAGCAGGTCGGCACGCTGCAATTCACGCTGGACGGCAAGGTGCTGCGCACCGAACCGCTGGTGGTGCAGGACGCCGTCGAGCGCGCCGGCTTCTTCGGCCGCATGGTCGACACCGTCAAGCGCTGGTTCCAGTAAATCGGACACCGCGGCCCCTGCCGCGGGTGTAAGCTAGCAGCGGGCGTTTCGTGCGCGAAACGCCCGTTTTGCATTCTTCGGGGGCGGGCCGGGCGGCTCGTCCCTGTTCCATTTCAAATTCAGGAGTGCCTCATGATTCCGGGCGTGCCGGGCGAAAGCCAGGTGTATCTCAACGGTGAATTCCTGCGCGTGGACGAGGCCAAGGTCTCCGTCCTGGACCGCGGCTTCATTTTCGGCGACGGCATCTACGAAGTCGTCCCCGTGTACCAAGGCAATGCATTCCGCATGGCCGAACACCTCGACCGTCTCGACCGCAGCCTGGCCGCCTTGCGCATCGCGCAGCCGTTCGACCGCAGCGGGTGGATCGACCTGATCCAGCAATTGCTGGACCGTTCCAACCTGGAAACCTGCATCGTGTACCTGCAGGTGACGCGCGGCGTGGCCAAGCGCGACCACCAGTTCCCGTCGCCCGCCGTGCCCCCGACGGTGTTCGGCATGATCTCGGCCTGGGCGCCGCCGGCGGCCGCGCAGCGCGACCAGGGCCTGTTCGCGATCAGCATCCCCGACGAGCGCTGGCTGCACTGCGAAATCAAGTCCGTGTCGCTGCTGGGCAATGTGCTGGCCAAGCAGCAGGCGGTGGACGCCCACGTCGACGAAGTCCTGCAGTTCCGCGACGGCTACCTGACCGAAGGTTCCTCCACCAATATCTGGGTCGTCTCGGGCGGCAAGCTGCTGGCCCCGCCCAAGAACAACCTGATCCTCGAGGGCATCCGCTACGGGCTGATGGGTGAACTGGCCGCCGAGGCCGGCATCCCGTTCGAAGCACGCCGCATCTCGCAGCAAGAGGTGGAGCAGGCCGACGAACTGATGCTGTCGTCCGCCACCAAGGAAGTGCTGGCCATCGTCTCGCTGGACGGCAAACCCGTGGGAACCGGCAAGCCCGGCCCTGTTTTTGAGCAATTGCGTGCGGGTTATGATGCCCGCATCGCCGCGCTGTAGTCCCGGCGCGGGGCGGCCCCGGGGCCGCCCGCCCGGCGCCCGCCGGCCCTTGCCGGCGCGCCGCTTGCCCCCATATAAGAACATTCAGGGGCAACTCTTTTTAGGCACATCATGCACATTCCGCCCGAAGATTCTTTGATCGAATATCCCAGCGACTTTCCCATCAAGGTCATGGGCAAGCATCATCCCGAATTCGCGCAGACGCTGACCGAGGTCGTGCTGCAGTTCGATCCGGGATTCGACGCCGCGACCGTGGAAATGCGCCCCAGCAAGGGGGGCAACTACCTGGGACTGACCTTCACCGTGCGCGCGACCTCCCGCGAGCAGCTCGACGCCCTGTATCGGGCGCTGCATGGCCACCCCATGGTGTCCATCGTCCTGTAAGGCAAGATCGCCGTGATCAAGTGGCTCGCGCGGCCGGTGGACTACCTGCCGGTCTGGCAGGACATGCAGGCCTACACCAGCCAGCGCGACGCCGACACGCCGGATGAGATCTGGCTGTGCGAGCACACGCCGGTCTATACGCTGGGCCAGGCCGGCCTGCCCCAGCATGTGCTCAACCCCGGCAACATCCCCATCGTCCATTGCGACCGAGGCGGCCAGGTGACCTACCACGGCCCAGGCCAGGTCATGGCCTATGCGCTGTTCGACCTGCGCCGCGCCGACATGTACGTCAAGGAATACGTCGCCTTGCTGGAATCCGCCGTCATCGACACGCTGGCTCGGTTCGGCGTGAGCGGCGCCTGTCGCAAGCCGGGCGCGCCCGGCGTCTACGTGCCCGACCCCGCCGGCGGCGAACTCGCCAAGATCGCGGCCCTGGGCATCAAGATCCGCAATGGCAGGGCTTATCACGGCGTGTCGCTGAACGTCGAGATGGATCTTGCGCCATTCCTCGGCATCAACCCCTGCGGCTACGAAGGGCTGCGCACCGTCGACATGGCGGCCTGTGGCGCGCGCTGCTCGCCCACCGAGGCGGGCGACGCGCTGGCCCAGAACCTGGCGCAGGCATGGCGTCGTCGAAGGAACCCGAATTGAAGACCTACACCGCGGCCGAGGTCGCCGCCACCACGCCCGAACAGCTCGCGCGCCTGCGCGAATCCGGCCCGCCCGAGGAATACGCCGCGTGGATCCACACCGCGGCCGAATTGGGCCTGACCGAGGCCCAGACGATCTACGGGCAGATGCTGCTGGACGGCGTGGGCGTCGAACGCCAGCCCGCGGAGGGACTGGCGTGGTTCAAGCGCGCCGCCCATGCCGATCACCCCATGGCCATCAACATGGTGGGACGCTGCTACGAAAACGGATGGGGCGTGCCGGCCGACGACACCGTCGCGGCGTACTGGTTTCGCCGGGCCGCCGATGCCGGGCTCGACTGGGGCCTGTACAACTATGCCCACATGCTGCGCAGCGGGCGCGGCGGCGTCACGCAGAACCCCGCCGCGGCGCTGGCCCTGTACCAGCAGGCCGCGCAGGCGGGCCACGTGAAGTCCATCGGCGTGGTCGGCCGCTACTACGAGGCGGGCGACGTGATCCCGCAGGACATGGCGCGCGCGTTCGACTGCTACCAGCGCTGCGCCGAAGGCGGCGACTTCCGGGGCATGTTCCACCTGGGCCGCCTGCTGCTCCTGCAAGGCAAAAAGGAAGAAGCCGTCCAATGGCTCGTCCGCGTGCCTGAAACCGCCACGCCGGCCTTCCTGAAGGAAGCCAACGGCATGCTGCAGGACTGCGGCTTTCCGGCGCTGTATGAGATCTGAGATGTAGGCGTGAGTCGACAGGTGCCCGGCGCCACCAGACCTGTCGCGCAGGTCCGGGCGGATATTTGCACCTGCTTGTTCACGCGAGTATCAATGAATAGTTGTTGCCGTAAATTTTGATGGGAATGATTGTATGAAGGGTCCTGTCCGTGGGAAATCCATATCGTTTCGCTATGCGACGCCAGATGATGCCGCTTTCGTATTCGGCCTCAGAACGGATTCGAGTCGAAATAAGTTTGTTTCCACGGTAACGGGAGAGGTCGAGGATCAGCGTCGCTGGCTGGAAAGCTACAAGCTTCGGGAGCAGCGAGATGAAGAGCACTATTTTATTGTCGAACAAAATGGAGAGCAGGTCGGGACAGTGCGCATCTATGATTTGCGACCGACTTCGTTTTGTTGGGGAAGCTGGATGATGAAGCCGGGGGTTTCGGGCACAACGGCTTTGGAGTCCGCAATTCTTTTATACGAGTTTGCTTTTTTCGAATTGGGTTTTTCTCATTCGCACTTTGATGTGAGGATAGAGAATGAGCGAGTCGTTGCGTTTCATAAACGATTCGGGGCAAAAATTGTTCGCACCACGACGTTGGATCATTTTTTCGAATATTCAAAATCGGATTACGAAAAGATTCGACCCAAGTACGCGAAGTTCTTGGTCACGTAGTTAACTGCGCTGACCTGATTTGAGCGTACGAATGCCCCGGTGTGGCTCAAGTACCGGTGTGGCTCAAGTACCGGTGTGGCTCAAGTACTTAAGCGAATCTCGAACACCACTTCCAGCATGTCGCGCTGGCCGGGCCCACGCTCGCCGTCCAGCCGGTCCAGCAGCAACTGACCCGCGCGCCGGCCCAGGTCGGCGGCGTCCACGCCCAGCGTCGTCAGCCCCTGCACCCATTGCACGGCGCTGCCGTCGTCCGTGAATCCCAGCACCGCCAGGTCCTGCGGCACATGCAGGTCGCGGTTGTGCGCTTCCGACACGGCGGCGGCGGCCAGCAGGTCGGACGTGCAGAACACGGCATCGAAGATCGTATTGGTGGCCAGCAGGCGCAGAAAGGCCATGCGGCCGTCGTTCATGTGCTGGACCTCGGGCTGCACGATGTCCGCGACCAGTTCCAGCCCCAGCGCGGCGGCGCCGTGGATGAAGCCCTCGCGCCGGGCACGTTCCCATGGATTGTCGGCGCTGACGCAGGCGACCCGCGGGTGGCGCTTGTCGGCCAGGTGCCGGGCGGCCAGGCGGCCGGCCTCGGCGTTGTCGATCGCCACGGCGCTGTCCAGCGTCTGCGGGGACGCGCTCCAGGTCTCGACGACCGGAATCTCCATCGCGGTGAGCGCGGCGCGCAGCGCGGCGTCCTCCAGCGGCCCGATGACCAGGGCCGCGGCGGGGCGCAAGGCCTCCAGCAGGGGCAGCGTACCGGCGTCCTGCCAGGGCGCGGCCGCCAGGAAATAGCCGGCGGGAGCGAGCCGTTCGCCGCAGGCCTGGAGGGCGCGGGCGGCCGGGCCGGCATCCAGACGGGGGGCAATCACGGCGACGGGGGCGGGCGAGGGCAGGGCGGGCATGGAAAAGTCGGGAAATACGCCAGGCCAGACGATAACCCAGGCCCGCGGGCTGCCGGGGGGGCGATCGGGCGGGCAATCGGGCGGCGGATCGGGCCGCGAAGGGTAAAATGCCCTTTTTCTCCCAGACCCGGCCGTCCTGCGCGCCGGTCATGAAGGTGTCCCATGTCT
>Ga0182739_1002653_pt1 | contig 16476 bp, 15 predicted proteins | sample eDN5th30CBELigBY_FD_128873 | JGI IMG/M metagenome (GOLD analysis project Ga0182739, IMG submission 128873) | Enriched backyard soil microbial communities from Emeryville, California, USA - eDNA 5th pass 30_C BE-Lig BY (version 2) (version 2) | ecosystem: Environmental > Terrestrial > Soil >... | reverse complement strand
CTGTGTGAAGGCTATGAACCCGGATGCACCCAGCGTTGAGTTGCCTCACCGCTCAAACTACGCGGCCCCGTCGAACATGCTCGTGACCGAGCCATCCTCGAAGACCTCCTGGATCGCGCGCGCGAGCAGCGGCGCGATGGGCAGGATCGTCAGCCCCGGGAAGCGCTTCTCCTCGGGCACCGGGATCGTGTCGGTGACGACGACCTCGTCGATCGCGTCGTCCTGCAGGCGCTGCGCGGCGGGATCGCTGAAGACCGCGTGCGTCGCGGCGACGATGACCTTCTCCGCCCCGTTGGTCTTGAGCGCCTGTGCGGCCTTGACGATCGTGCCGCCCGTGTCGATCATGTCGTCGACGATGAGGCACACCCGCCCCTCGACGTGACCGACGATCTCGTTGACCGTGACCTGATTGGCGACGTTCGGGTCGCGACGCTTGTGGATGATCGCGAGTGGCGCGCCCAGGCTGTCCGACCACGTGTCCGCGACGCGCACGCGACCCGTGTCGGGCGAGACGACCGTGAGCTTCTCGCGGTCCTCGGGAGTGAGCGTCTCCTGGAAGTACTCCAGGAGCACGGGCTTGGCGAACAGGTGATCGACGGGACCGTCGAAGAAGCCCTGGATCTGCGCGGCGTGCAGATCCACGCTCATGATGCGATCGGCCCCCGCGGCCTTCCACAGGTCCGCGACCAGACGGGCGCTGATCGGCTCGCGGCCGCGCCCCTTCTTGTCCTGCCGCGAATACGGGTAGTACGGTGCGACGACGGTGATCCGCTTCGCCGACGCACGCTTCGCCGCATCCAGCATGATGAGCGTCTCCATGAGCCACTCGTTGACCGGCGGACCGAACGACTGGATGAGGAAGAAGTCGCATCCGCGGATCGACACCTCGAACCGGGTCAAGATCTCGCCCGACGCGAACGTGCGATACTCCGTGGGCACGAGCTCCGTGCCCAGCGACGCCGCCACCTCGCCCGCGAGCGCGGTGTGCGAACGCCCGCCACCGACCACGAGCCGCTTCTTCGTCTTCGCGATCAGCCCCGGTGCGATGCCGCCTTCGCGGTCGAGGTCAGTCGTCTTCTTCTTGCGTGCCATGGGCCGCCTTCTCTGCGGCCTCGGCCGCTGCCGTGCCGGGGCGATTGCTCACAACCCAGCCCTCGACGTTGCGTTGCGAGGCCGCCGTGACCGCGAGAGCGCCGGGCGGAACATCCTTCCGCACGACGGTTCCGGCGCCCGTGTAGGCCCCGTCTCCGATCCTAACGGGAGCGACGAAGACGTTGTGCGCACCGGTCTTGGCGTAGTCGCCGACGATCGTGCGGTGCTTGTGGACACCGTCGTAGTTCGCTGTGATCGTGCCGGCGCCGATGTTGGAGCCGACACCCACTTCGGCATCGCCCAGGTAGATGAAGTGCGGCACCTTCGTGCCCTCGCCGATTTGCGCGTTCTTCGTCTCCACGAACGCGCCGACGCTCACGCCCTCGCCGAGGACCGTGCCCGGCCGCAGGTGGGCGAACGGGCCGACGGATGCTCGTGCACCGACCACCGCGAGCGTAGCCTCGGTCCGTACGAGGGTCGCGTCCTCCCCCACTTCGCAGTCCGTCAGCGTCGTGTCGGGGCCGATCGTCGCGCCCTCCGCGACGATCGTCGCGCGCCGCAGGTGCGACCCGGGGAGGATCGTGACGTCACGGGCGAGCGTGACGGTGACATCGATCCACGTCGTTGCGGGGTCCATGATCGTGACACCCTCGAGTTGCCACCGCCGCACGACGCGGGCGTTGAGCACGCGGGCCGCCTCGGCGAGCTGGACGCGGTCGTTGACGCCGAGTGCCGCGGTCGCGTCGGGCGCCGTCGCCGCGGCGACGCTCAGGCGGGAGTCGCGCAGCAGCCGGACGACGTCGGTGAGGTAGCGCTCGCCCTGCGCGTTGGCCTCACCCACGAGACCGAGGTGGGAGCGCAGCGGCTCGGCGCGGAAGACGTAGACACCGGCATTGATCTCGGTGACGGCGGCCTCTTCGTCCGACGCATCCTTCTGCTCGACGATGCGCGCGACGGTGCCGTCCTCGTCGCGGATGACCCGGCCGTAACCGGTGGCGTCGTCAACGACGGCGCTCAGCACGGTCGCCGCGGCACCGGACTCGCGGTGCGCACTGATCAGCGCGGCGAGCGTGTCGGACTCGAGCAGCGGCACATCGCCGGAGAGGACGAGCACGTCACCGGAGTAGTCGGGGATCGTCTCCAACGCGACCTGGACGGCGCGCCCCGTGCCGGGGATCTCGTCCTGGTCGACGACGATGACCTCCTCGCCCGCGCCCTCGACGGCGCCGGCGACCTGGTCACGTTCATGCCGCACGACCACGAGTACGCGCCCCGGCTCGAGAACGCGCGCGGTGTCCAGGACGTGCCCCACGAGTGGGCGGCCCGCGAGCGGGTGCAGCACTTTGGGAAGTCGCGAGCGCATGCGGGTGCCCTGCCCCGCAGCGAGGATGACGACGACGAGATCGGTGTCGAGTTCGTTCATGCTCCGCCGCCAGGATTCGAACCTGGGCCTCACAGCTCCAAAGGCTGTCGTGCTGCCGTTACACCACGGCGGACCACACGGTCATCGACCGCGCAGGGTCAAGTCTGCCAGGTGGGATGATGGAGGGATGCCCAACTCGAGCGACGAAGTCGACCGGATCGTGGATGCGTGGAGCTCCCAGCGGCCCGATCTCGACTTCTCGCCCCTCGAAGTTCTCTCGCGTGTCGACCGGCTCTCCCGGCACCTCGACCGCGCCCGGCGTACCGCTTTCCGGCGCAGCGACATCGAAGCGTGGGAGTGGGATGTCCTGTCGGCTCTGCGCCGCGCGGGCGAGCCGTTCCAGCTCAGCCCCAAGCAGCTCCTGCAGCAGACACTGGTCTCTTCGGGCACGATGACCAACCGCATCGACCGACTCGTCGCGAGGCGTCTCGTGCGGCGCGAAGCCGACCCCGGCGATGGGCGCAGCGTGCTCGTGACCCTGACCGACGACGGTCGGATGCGGGTGGATGCGGCGATCACCCGACTCGTCGACGCGGAGTCGCAACTGTTGGCCTCGCTCGGCCGCGGCGACCGCGACCGGCTCGCGGGGCTGTTGCGCAAGCTGAGTCTCGGGTTCGACGCGACGGGATCCCCGGCCTGATGGCGCACCTGCTCGGGGCGGAGTCCCTGCATCTGGAATTTCCCACGAAGGTCGTCTTCGACGCCGTCTCGCTCGGCGTGGACGAGGGCGACCGCATCGGCATCGTCGGCCGCAACGGCGACGGCAAATCGAGCCTGCTCGCGATGCTCGCGGGCCGCCTGGACCCCGACGGTGGACGCGTCACGGTCCGCGGCGGCGTGCGCGTCGGCGTTCTCGATCAGGGCGACACCCTCGATGACGATCTCACCGTGCGCGAGGCCGTCGTGGGCGACGCCGCCGACCACGAGTGGGCCGGGGATGCCCGCATCCGCGACGTCATCCGGGGGCTGCTCGCCGACCTCGACTGGGACGGGCCCGTCGCCGGTCTCTCCGGCGGGCAGCGTCGCCGCGTCGCGCTCGCGCACCTGCTCGTCGGCGACTGGGACGTGCTCGCGCTGGACGAGCCGACCAACCACCTCGACGTCGAGGCGATCGCGTGGCTCGCCGCGCACCTGAAGCGCCGGTGGACTCCCGGCGCGGGTGCCTTGCTCGTCGTCACGCACGACCGGTGGTTCCTCGACGAGGTGTGCACGACGACGTGGGAGGTGCACGACCGGCTCGTGGAGCCGTTCGACGGCGGCTACGCGGCGTACATCCTGCAGCGCGTCGAACGCGACCGGCAGGCGGCGGCGATCGAGCAGCGCCGCCAGAACCTCGCGCGCAAGGAACTCGCGTGGCTGCGCCGGGGAGCCCCGGCCCGCACGTCGAAGCCGAAGTTCCGCATCGACGCCGCCAACGAGCTGATCGCCGATGTGCCCGAGCTGCGCGACCCGGTCGCGCTGCAGTCGCTCGCCGTCGCCCGCCTGGGCAAGGACGTCGTGGATCTGCTCGACGCGGGCGTGTCCTTCGACGACCGACCGGTGCTCACGGGCATCGAGTGGCGGCTCGCGCCGGGCGAGCGCACGGGCATCCTCGGCGTCAACGGCGCGGGAAAGTCCACGCTGCTCGGCCTCATCTCGGGCGCGCTGGAGCCCACGAGCGGACGCGTGAAGCGCGGAAAGACGGTCAAGGTCGCGACCCTGACGCAGCAGACGAGCGAGCTCGACCCGTTCCTGGACGACCCGGTGCGCACGGTGATCGCACGGTTGCGCACGACGTACACGTTCGGGACCGGGTCCAGGGCGCAGGAGCTCACGCCGGGCCAACTGCTGGAGCGTCTGGGCTTCTCCAGTGCGCAGCTCTCCACCCCCGTCAAGGACCTCTCGGGAGGTCAGCAGCGTCGACTGCAACTGCTGCTGATCCTGCTGGAGCAGCCGAACGTGCTCATCCTCGACGAGCCGACGAACGACCTCGACACCGACATGCTCGCGGCGCTCGAGGACCTGCTCGACTCGTGGCCGGGCACCCTCGTCGTCGTGTCCCACGACCGGTACTTCCTGGAGCGGGTCACCGACGACCAGCGTGCCCTGCTCGGCGGGCGGCTGCGACACCTGCCTGGCGGGGTCGACGAGTACCTCGCGCTGCGCGCATCCGACACCAACCTCGGAGATTCACGCGAACCTCGGACGATTCCCGCCGAATCCTCCGAGGGCGGCGCCAAAGTCCGAGTTTCGGGCGCCGAGTTGCGCGCGGCCGAGAAGGAACTCGCGTCGCTGGAGCGGCGCATCGAACGTCTGCACCGGCAGGCGGCGGATGCTCGGACGAAGCTCGCCGACCTCGACCAGTCCGACTACGCGCGCCTGGGCGCGGAGATGGCCGCCATCACCGCCATGGACGATGAGGCGGCCACCCTGGAGGAGCGCTGGCTCGAACTCTCCACGCTGCTGGAGTAGCGCAGCGCGGGTCAGCTCAAGCCGTTCTCCTCGAGGAACGCCTTCGCGATGTCGGCGGGCGACTTCTTGTCCTCGGTGCTCTGCACGTTGAGGGCCACGAGCGCCTCGGGCGTCAGCGCGGCCGAGACCGCGTTGATGACGTCGGCGATGTCGTCCGCGATCGCGGCGTTGACGACGGGCACGACGTTGGATGCGAGGAAAAGGCCCTCGGGATCCTCGAGCACGACGAGATCCTGCGTCTGGATGCGCGGATCTGCCGTGTACACGTTCGCGATGTTCACCGTGCCGGCCACGAGGTCCTCGACCGTCGTATCGCCCGTCGCGGAGAAGCCGACCTCGACGCCGTACACCTCGGCCAGCCCCGTCGGACCGTACGGACGCTCGGCCAGCTCGAGCGGGCCACCCAGAGTGAGCGGCTCGTCGACGTTCGCGAGGTCGGCGATCGAGACGAGCGAGTGCGCATCGGCGAAGTCCCTCGTGACCGTGTAGGAGTCCTGGTCGGTCGCCGTCGCCTGCTCCAGGACGGTCAGACCCTCGGGCAGCGCGTCGGGAAGTGCCGCGAACACCTCATCCGCGGTGCGCGCGGTCGTCTCCTCGTCGAAGAACTGCAGAAGGTTCCCCGTGTATTCGGGGAACAGGTCGATCGCGCCGGACTCGAGTTCGGGGATGTACGCGTCGCGCTGCCCGATGTTGAAGGAACGCTCGACGGCGAAGCCGGCGCCCTCGAGTGCCTGCGCGTAGATCTCGGCGATGATCTCGTTCGAGTAGTAGGCCTGCGATCCGATGACGATCGTCTTGCCGCCGCTGTCGCTGCCGCCCGGGGTCTCGCTGGGGCCTTCGATCGGGCTGCTCGACGAGCATCCGGCGAAGATCAGGGATGCGCCGGCGAGTGCGGCCGCGGTCAGGACGAGGCGCGAACGCTTCCCGCCGGACGTGTTCCGTGCTGTGAACATGGGGTCTTCCTCTCTGGTGGTCAGGATGTCTCTGGTGGTCGAGATGTCTGTGGTCTGGGGTGTCTGCCAGGGTCAGGCCGTGCTCCCGGCGAACGTGCGCCGCGCGCTGCGGCCACGCTCCGCGTCCCGGCTCGGGCGCGACTCCCCCGGCGTCGCCGCGCGCCCCTCGCGCAGACCGCGCGGCACGCTCGCGTGCTGCGCGATCGCGAGGAGCGCGTCGAGCACGAGGGCGAGAGCCGCGACGAGGATCGCCCCGCCCAGCACCTGTGCGAAGTTGCGCAGCTGCAGGCCCTGGATGATCGGCAGCCCGAGTCCGCCGAGGTTGACGTAGGCGGCGATCGTGACGGTCGCGACGACCTGGAGCGTCGCGGCGCGGATGCCGGCGACCAGGAGCGGGAACCCGAGGGGAACCTCGACGCGCCACAGGATCTGCCACTCGGTCATGCCCATCGCACGCGCGGCGTCGATCGTGCGGCGATCGATCGCCTCAAAGCCCGTGTAGGCGCCCGCCAGTAGCGAAGGGATCGCCAGCAGCACGAACGTCACGATCGCGGCCTCGGGCCTGTGCAGCACACCGAACAGCAGCACGAGCAGGATCAGAAGGCCGAAGGAGGGGATGGCGCGTGCGGCACCCGAGATCGCGACGGCGACCTCGCGTCCACGGCCGGTGTGACCGATCGCCCATCCCGCCGGGATCGCGATCGCCGCCGCGATCAGCACCGAGACGAACGTGTACAGCAACTGCTGACCGACGAGGATCTGCAGCGAGTACGGTCCCTCGAACCGCTCGGGGGCGAAGATCCAGGCGAGGGCGTCGGCGAAGAGGTTCATGCCGCCACCCCCTGAGCCAGCCGTGGGCGGCGCAGCGAGCGCGGTGCCGGGTTCTTGCGCGTCCAGGGCATGAGCATCCGCCCCAGCAGCACGAGGATCAGGTCGATCACGAGAGCGACGACCGCGACGGCGACGATGCCGGCGAAGACCTCTTCGATGATGCGACGCTGGAGCCCGTTCGTGAAGAGGTAGCCGAGATTGGTGACGCCGACCAGGATGCCGACGGTCGCGAGCGAGATCGTGCTGACGGCCGTCACCCGCAGACCCGCGAGGATCACCGGACCGGCGAGAGGGAACTCGACCTCCCAGAACCGCCGTCCCCCGCCGAAACCGACGGCGGTCGCCGCCTGCCGGACGGCGGGATCGACCGAGTCCAGACCGTCGGCGACCGATCGCACCATGATGGCGATCGCGTAGATCGTGAGCGCGATGATCAGATTGAGCTCGCTGATGGCGCTGTAGCCGAAGATCGTGGGCAGCAGGATCAGCAGCGCGAGCGAGGGGATCGTGTAGAGCAGCCCCGTCACGGTGATGACCCAGCCCCGCAGCAGCCGGTAACGCCACGCGACCCACCCCAGCGGGATCGACAGGACGAACCCCAGGGCTATCGCGATGAGGCTCTGCTTCAGATGCACGAGCGTCAGGGAGCCGATCAGCCCGAGGTTGTCGATGATCCAGGTCACGGCGACAGGCCCTCCGCGGCCGCCCGGCCCCCGTCATCGGGCTCCGCGGCACCGCGATCCACGAGCGCGCCATGCGTACGACCCTCGGCGTCGACGACGACGGTGCCGTGCGGTGTCTGCTTGAGGTGCAACGCGCGCTTGCCGCGGTCGGCGCCGATGAACGCCGCGACGAAATCGTCCGCGGGGTTCTCGGTGATCTCGCTGGGACTGCCCACCTGCAGCGTGTGTGCGCCCTTGGCAAGAATGACGACCTGGTCGCCCAGCAGGAACGCCTCGTCGATGTCGTGCGTCACGAAGACGACGGTCTTGTCGAGTTCGCGCTGCAGCCGGATCAGTTCCTCCTGCAGTTCGGCGCGGACGATCGGGTCCACGGCGCCGAACGGCTCGTCCATCAAGAGGATGTTGGGATCGGCCGCGAGGCCCCGGGCGACCCCGACGCGCTGCTGCTGTCCGCCGGAGAGCTGGCTCGGGTACCGGTCGGCCATCTTCGTATCCAGCCCGACGGTCTCCATGAGCTCGAGCGCCCGTGTGCGCGCCACGTGCCGCGGCGTGCCCTTGAGCACCGGGACGGTCGCGATGTTCTCGGCGACCGTGAAGTGCGGCAGCAACCCGGCGTTCTGCATGACGTACCCGATGCCGCGACGCAACTGGACGGCGGGCTTGCCGCGCACGTCCTCGCCGTCGATCTCGACGACCCCGCTCGTGGGGTCGACCATGCGGTTGATCATGCGCAGGAGCGTGGTCTTGCCGCATCCGGATGAGCCGACGAACACCGTCGTCTTGCGCGACGGGATCACGAGTGAGAAGTCGTCGACGGCGGTCGTGCCGTCGGCGAAGCGCTTGGTGACTCCGCGGAACTCGATCATGACCTTCTCCGGTCGGACGTTTGCTCTCGCGAACAAGTGGGCGGGTGCCAGCCTATGCGCTGGGTCCGACATGGCGGCGCCCGCTTGTCACACACGTAACAGAGCGCTATCGTGCCCGCCGCGCGATCGTGTGCCGAGCGGGCCACCGGTTCACCCGACGACGCGCGCCCCGGGAACGGGTCCGTGTGCCGACAGCGCCGGGTATCCCGCCGCCGACATCGTCACCTGCAGGTCGAGCGCGGCCGTGGCGTCCGCGCACAGGAACGCGACGGTCGGACCCGATCCGGACACGATGCCGGCGAGCGCGCCCGACTCCTCCCCCAGGGCGAGCGTGCGGGCGAGGTCGGGCCGCAGCGTGAGCGCGGCACGCTGGAGGTCGTTGCTGAGGGATGCGGCGAGGCGCGCGGCGTCGCCCGCGCGCAGGGCGTGCAGCACCTCCACGCTCACGGCGGGGTCTCCGGCTGTGGCGGTGGGGTCTCCAGTGGGGTCGTCGGCGGGATGCTCGGCGCGCAGCCGGTCCAGTTCCGCGTAGACGGCGGGTGTGGACAGTCCGTCCGCACTCGTCACGAGCACCCAGTCGAATCGGCCACGCGCGAGCGCCGGGCTCAGTTCGTCGCCGCGGCCGGTGCCGATCGCGGTGCCGCCCGAGAGCGCGAAGGGCACGTCCGCGCCGAGTCGGGCGGCCAGATCTGCCAACTGGACCGTGGTCTGCCCGGTTCCCCACAGGGCATCGCAGGCGACGAGGGCGGCCGCTGCATCCGCCGATCCACCTCCCATGCCGCCCGCGACCGGAACGCCCTTGCGGATGTCCAGGTGTACGCCGCCGCGATAGCCGGTGCTGCGCGCGAGCATCCGCGCGGCCCGCACCGCCAGGTTGCTGTCGTCCTGCGGCACCTGCGACACGTCGATCGGTCCCGTTCCGTGCACCGCGATCGTGAAGCCGTCGGAGTGTTCGGCGTGCACGTCCTCGTAGAGGGACACCGCCTGGAACGCGGTCGCGAGCTCGTGGTAGCCGTCCGCCATCACGGCGCCCACGCCCAGGGCGACGTTGATCTTGCCCGGCGCCCGGACGTGGACGCGGTCGGTCACGGCGGCGGTCGACGTCACAGCTGCGAGGACTGCGCCCAGATGTCGACGTCGATCGAGTCGGCGAGCGCGTCGATCTGCTCGATCTCCTCCATCGTGAAGGCCGGTCCGGACAGCGCGGCGAGGTTCTCGTCGAGCTGCTCCGTGCGCGAGGCGCCGATCAGCGCGGACGCGACGACCGGGTCGCGCAGCACCCACTGGATCGCCATCTGCGGGAGCGTCTGCCCACGCTCCTTCGCAACGACGTCGAGCGAGCGCAGGACATTCAGCGCGTTGTCGGAGAGCCGGTCGCCCGCGAGCGACGACCGCTGCTGCGCGCGCTCCGCCGTGCCGTCCTGCAAGTACTTGCCCGTAAGCAGCCCCTGTGCGAGCGGCGTGAACGCGATCGCCCCCATGCCCTCCTGCCTCAGCACGCCGGTGAGCCCGTCTTCGATCCAGCGGTTGAGGATCGAGTAGGCCGGTTGGTGGATGATCAGCGGCGTGCCCAGGCTGCGCGCGACGGCGGCGGCGACCGCCGTCCGTTCGGCGCTGTACGAGGAGATCCCGACATACAGTGCCTTGCCCTGGCGCACGAGTGTGTCGAGCGCCCCGACGGTCTCCTCGATCGGGGTGACCGGGTCCACGCGGTGGGAGTAGAAGATGTCGACGTAGTCGAGGCCCATGCGCGTGAGGGACTGCTCGGCGCTCGCGAGGATGTACTTGCGGCTCGCGAGGTCGCCGTAGGGCCCGGGCCACATGTCCCAGCCCGCCTTCGACGAGATGATCAGTTCGTCACGGTATGGATGCAGGTCTTCGCGCATCATGCGTCCGAAGTTCGTCTCGGCGGAGCCGTACGGCGGGCCGTAGTTGTTCGCGAGGTCGAAGTGCGTGATGCCCTTGTCGAACGCGTGCCGCAGCAGCTCGCGCTGCCGATCGAAGGGGATGTTGTCGCCGAAGTTCCACCACAGACCGAGCGAGATCGGCGGGAGGTACAGTCCGGATGTGCCGACCTGGCGATACTCGGTCAGGTCGTAACGGTCCCCGGCGGCGGTGTAGGGGCGGTGGATGTCGTTGACATCCGTGCGGAATCGCGGCGCGCTCATCCCTCCACGCTAGCGACCGCGCGGGCGATGCGCAGGAAGTCCTCGATCGAGAGCTCCTCCCCGCGCGCGGTCGGCGCGACGCCGGCGCGCTCGAGGAGGGCTGATGCGTCGGCAGCCGTGCCGCCGAGCACACCGGCGAGCGCCTGTCGCAGCATCTTGCGCCGCTGCTGGAACGCGGCGTCGATGATCCGGAAGGTGGCCACACGTTCGGTGTCGGTGCCACGAGCATCCGTGTCGCGGACGAACCCGACGAGGACGCTGTCGACGTTCGGGACAGGCCAGAACACCTGCCGCGAGACGTTTCCCGCGAGACGCCACGTGCCGTACCACGCCGCCTTCGCGCTCGGGGAGCCGTAGGCCTTCGAGCCCGGCGCCGCCGCGATCCGCTCACCGACCTCGGCCTGCACCATGACGACGCCGCGCTGAAGTCCCGGGAAGTTCTCGAGGAAGTGCAGGAGGACGGGGACGCTGACGTTGTAGGGAAGGTTCGCGACGAGCACGGTGGGGTCGCCGGGCAGGTCGGTGACGCGCAACGCGTCCGCGTCGACGACGGTGAGTGCGTCGGAGGGCACGCCGTGTTCGGCCGCCGTGCGCGGGAGCCGCTCGGCGAGTCGATGGTCGATCTCGACCGCGGTGACGGATGCTCCGGTCTCCAGCAGAGCGAGGGTGAGCGACCCCAGCCCGGGACCGACCTCGACGGCCCGCTCGCCCGCGCGCACGTCGGCGATCTGCACGATCCGGCGCACGGTATTGGCGTCGACGACGAAGTTCTGGCCGAGCTTCTTCGTCGGAGTGACGTCGAGTTCGGCGGCCAGTCGTCTGATCTCGGCAGCCCCGAGCAGCGTCACGGTCATGCACTCACCCTAAGCCGCGCACCCCCACCGGAGACATCCGCCCGGGACGACCACCTCCCGAAACGAGCGACTCGATACGCGCCCTCCGGCGCTACTCGAAGACCGGGGGTAGGCGCGGGCGCTACTCGGCGAACGGGCCGTAGACGGCGAGCGTGTTGGCGGCGACCTGGGCGCACAGCTCGTCGACGTCGACGTTCAACTCCGCCGCCATGAAGCGCATCGTCACGGGAACGAGATACGGCGCGTTCGGGCGACCGCGGTGCGGCACCGGCGTGAGGAACGGCGCATCCGTCTCCACGAGGATGCGCTCCCGCGGCGCCACGGCGAGCGCATCCCGCAGGTTCTGGGCGTTCTTGAACGTCACGTTGCCCGCGAAGCTCAGGTAGTAGCCGCGATCGGCGGCGACCCGCGCCATTGCCTCATCGCCCGAGAAGCAGTGGAACACCGTCCGCTCGGGCGCACCGACTCGCGCGAGCGTCTCCAGCACGGCATCGTGCGCATCCCGATCATGGATCTGCATCGCCACATCGTGCTTCTTCGCGAGCGCGATGTGCGCCTCGAAACTGGCGTACTGCGCGGGGAACCCTTCCTCGCCGGTGCGGAAGAAGTCGAGCCCCGTCTCCCCGATCGCACGCACCCGCGGCTGCGCCGCCAACTCGTCGATCACCGCGATCGCCTCATCCAGCCGCCCCGCCTCCGCATACGCGGGCGCCTCGTTCGGGTGGATCGCGACGGCCGCCAGCACCCCCGGATGCGCCGACGCGGCCCACGCCGACCACCGACTCGACTCGATGTCACCGCCGGCCTGCACGACCCCGAGCACCCCGACCGCCGCGGCGCGCTCCAGTTGCTCATCCAGCGGCAGACCTTCGCCGTCCTCGATCTCCAGGTGCGCGTGATTGTCGTAGACGGGAACCGCGAGCGGTTCGGGCGCGGGCGGATACGACACGTCCCGTGCGCCCTTCTCGCGCACCCGGACGTAGTTCGAGGGATCGCTCACGCCGACTGCTCGACGCGCGGGAACAGCGGCGCGAGCCCGTTGACGCTCGTGCCCGGACGCAGGATGCCCCACGTGCCCGCCTCGCGGATCGGCTGATCCTCGAGGCGACCCTCCGGCCCCAGGGCGACCCAGAGCTTGCCGGTCGCGATCGGCATCACGGGACTCAGCAGCACGGCGAGAGCCCGCAGCCCCTCCGCGGCCGTGTACAGCACCGTCCCCAGCCGCCCGCGCTGCGCATCGTCCCCTTCGACAAGCTCAGGACGGCGCTTCGCGAGCGTCCACGGCTCGTTCTCTGTGATGTAGAGGTTCAGGTCGTCCACGATCGTCCAGATCGCCGTGATCGCCTCGTCGATGCGGAACCGTTCGATCGCCGCATCCGCCCGCGTCGCCGCATCCGCGACGACGCGCTGCACCTGGAGATCACGCTCCGTGTACTCACCGGGCGGCGGGACGGTTCCCTCGAAGTACCGCTCGATCATCGCGATCGTGCGGGATGCGAGGTTCCCGAAGCCGTTCGCGAGTTCCGCCTGATAGCGCGCCGACAGGTCCTCCCACGAGAACGACCCGTCCTGCCCGAACGCGATCGCGGAGAGGAAGTAGAACCGGTACGCATCGGAGCCGAACACGTCCGTGATCTCGGTCGGAGCGATGCCCGTGAGCTTCGACTTCGACATCTTCTCGCCGCCGACCAGCAGCCAGCCGTGCGCGAACACGCCGCGCGGCACGTCGACTCCCGCGGCCATCAGCATCGCCGGCCAGATGACGGCGTGGAACCGCAGGATGTCCTTGCCCACGACGTGGTACGCGGGCCAACGTCGCGCGAACTCCGCCGGGTCGGTGCCGTAACCGACCGCCGTGATGTAGTTCAGGAGCGCGTCGACCCACACGTAGATGACGTGCGACTCGTCCCACGGCACCGTGACACCCCAGTCGAACGTCGACCGCGAGATGGACAGATCCTTGAGCCCCGACTTCACGAACGAGACGACCTCGTTGCGCGCGGACTCCGGTCGGATGAAGTCGGTCTTGTACAGCTCGAGCAGACGATCCTGGAACTCGCTGAGCTTGAAGAAGTAGTTCTTCTCCTGCAGCAGTTCGAGCGGCTTCGAGTGGATCGCGCAGACCTTCAGACCCTCGAACGCCCCCGTGCCGTCCACGATCTCGGCCTCGGTCTTGAACTCCTCGCAGCCCACGCAGTACAACGCCTCGAACTCGCCCGCGTAGATGTACCCGCGGTCGTACAGCGCCTGCACGAACGCCTTCACCCGCTCCTCGTGGCGAGGCTGGGTCGTGCGGATGAAGTCGTCGTTCGCGACGTCGAGCGTCTTCAGCAGCGGGAACCACGACTCCCCCACGAGGCGATCGACCCACTCCTGCGGTCCCACGCCGTTGGCGGCGGCGGCGCGCAGCATCTTCTGACCGTGCTCGTCGGTGCCGGTCAGCATCCAGGTGTCATCGCCCGCCTGGCGGTGCCAGCGGGCGAGCGTGTCCACCGCCACGGTCGTGTAGCCGTGGCCGATGTGGGGCACGTCGCTCGGGTAGTAGATCGGCGTCGTGATGTAGAAGCTGCGGCCGGATGTCACCCGACGATTCTAGTTCGGGCGGCCCGACCACCCGGGCCGTGTGACGAGTTCAGCCGCGGACCGCGAGCGCCGCCTGGTAGAGCTCTCGAGACGGATGCCCGGTCTCCGCCGCGACTTCCGTGCAGGCCTCCTTGAGGCGCGCGCCCGCCCGCACGAGCTCGAGCACCTGCGTCACCGCATCCGGGAACGCGACCGCCCGCGGGGACGCCCCCGCGACGACGATCGCGAGCTCGCCGCGCACCCCCTCCTTCGCCCAGTCGGCGAGCTCGCCGAGCGGTCCGCGCACGACCTCCTCGTGCAGTTTCGTCAGCTCGCGGCAGACGGCGGCGCGGCGATCGGCGCCGAACGCCTCGGCCATGTCGGCGAGCGTGTCGGCCACGCGCGACGGCGCTTCAAAGAACACCAGCGTGCGCTGCTCGGCGGCGAGACCGCGCAGCAGCGACAGACGTTGACCGGGCTTGCGGGGCAGGAACCCCTCGAAACCGAACCGGTCGGTGGGCAATCCCGAGACCGCGAGCGCCGTGAGCACGGCGGAGGGCCCCGGCAGCGCGGTGACCTGCACGCCCGCCTTCACGGCCGTCGCCACGAGTCCGTAGCCGGGATCACTCACGGTCGGCATGCCCGCATCCGACAGCACGAGGACGTCCTGGTCGGCGGCGAGCGCGACGATCTCCGCCGCGCGCTGCTTCTCGTTGTGATCGTGCAGCGCGATCAGCCGTGGGCGGTTCGTCACGTCGAGGCCCGCGAGCAGACGCTGCGTCGTGCGCGTGTCCTCCGCCGCGACGACCGCGACCTCCTCGAGCGTGCGGATCAGACGCGCGGAGGCGTCCCCGAGGTTGCCGATCGGGGTACCGCCGAGGATGAGCATGCCGCCAGCATAGGCTGGTCGCGTGCAGCCTCCCCCCGTCGACGAGCCCGTAAACAGGCCCGCCGACGAGCCGGCCGCCGCACCCGCCGACACACGAGGCACAGCACTGCTCGACGTTCCGCCGCGGCGCACGATCCCCGAACGTATCGCCGCGGTCGGGCCGGCCCGTGTGTGGCGCTGGCTCGGCCCCGCCCTGGTCACCGCGCTCGCGGCCGTGCTGCGGCTGGTGAACCTGCAGCATCCGCACACGCTGATGAACCACTTCGACGAGACCTATTACGTCAAGGACGCGTGGACGCTGTGGAACCTCGGCTACGAGGGGCGCTGGCCCGACAACGCCAACGACCTGTTCCTCGGCGGCGACGTCAACGTGTTCCTCACCGACCCGGCCTTCGTCGTGCACCCGCCGCTGGGCAAGTGGCTCATCGGCGTCGGCATGTGGGCGCTGGGCCCGGAGACGGGCTGGGGGTGGCGGATCACGACGGCCCTCGTGGGCGTCGCCGCGGTGCTCGTCCTCATCCTCGTCGCGCGCCGGCTCACGGGGTCGACGTTCTGGGGCTGCGTCGCCGGGTTCCTCCTCGCGATCGACGGCCTGGGCATCGTCCTCAGCCGCGTCGCCCTCCTGGACAACTTCCTCGCCTTCTTCGTGCTCCTGGCGTTCTGGTTCCTCCTGCTCGACCGCGACCGCACGATGACACGGATCGCGCAGGTGGCGCTCGCCCGCTCGCAGGGGGGACGCGAACCCGCGTGGGGACCGGTCCTGTGGAACCGGCCCTGGGTGATCGCGGCGGGTGCGGCGCTCGGTGCCGCGTGTGCCGTGAAGTGGTCGGGCCTGTGGGTGCTCGCCGCCTTCGGGATCTACCTCGTCGTCTCCGACGCGCTCGCCCGTCGCCGCGCCGGCATCGCCTACTGGCCGACGGATGCGGTCGCCCGGCAGGGTCCGGTCACCTTCGTCCTGCTCGTGCCCGTCGCGGCGCTCGTGTACCTCGCGTCCTGGACGGGCTGGCTCGTCACCGACGGCGGCTACGACCGGCAGTCCGACCCGAACCCGCTCGTCGCGCTGTGGAACTACCACGTCGCGATGTACAACTTCCACGTCGATCTGAGCACGCCGCACTCATACGCGAGCCCCGCGTGGCAGTGGCCGCTCATGCTGCGACCCACGAGCATGTTCTGGGCGAAGACCGACTACGGCGTCGACGGCTGCGGGTGGCAGTCCGGATGCGCGCAGGCCGTGTCGAGCATCGCGAACCCGGCGATCTGGTACCCCGCTGTCGCCGCGACGATCGCGCTGATCGTGCTCTTCGTGCTGCGCCCGCGCGGCGGGCGCGCCCGCGACTGGCGGTTCGCGATCGTACTGATGGCGATCGCGGCGACCTACGTGCCGTGGCTGCTGTACCCCGAGCGCACGATCTTCCAGTTCTACACCGTCGTGATGGTGCCGTTCCTGATCCTCGCGCTCGTGCTGGTGCTGCGGCTGGTCGCGGGCAGAGCGGACGACACGTTCCTGCGCCGCGCGAACGGTCAGGGCGTCGTCGCGGTGTTCCTCGTCATCGCGATCGGCTTCGCGGTGTTCTGGTACCCGCTGTGGACGGGCATGGAGGTGCCGTACGACTTCTGGTACCTGCACACCGCCCGCGTGAGCTCTTGGATCTGAGCTCTTAGATCTGAGCTCCTGGATCTGAGCTATGACCCCCGCGGCGT
>Ga0182739_1002652_pt1 | contig 16477 bp, 18 predicted proteins | sample eDN5th30CBELigBY_FD_128873 | JGI IMG/M metagenome (GOLD analysis project Ga0182739, IMG submission 128873) | Enriched backyard soil microbial communities from Emeryville, California, USA - eDNA 5th pass 30_C BE-Lig BY (version 2) (version 2) | ecosystem: Environmental > Terrestrial > Soil >... | reverse complement strand
CGACTTCTTCATTTCGTTGAGCCACAGCGCCTCGGCGACCAAGGCCTTCTTCCGCATCCCGCCCAACCGCGCCATCGAGCTCGGCAACCAGATCCAGGTGTGATGCCGCGCCAGACGCTCGTCCTGCTGCCGGGCTTGCTCAACACGCGCCGCGTTTACGAGAGCCAGATCGCCGATCTGGCCGACATCGCCGACGCGATCGTGCCCGAACTCTGGCACCACGATTCGATCGGCGCGATGGCACAGGCCGCCCTCGACGCGGCGCCCGCCCGTTTCGCGCTCGGCGGTTTCTCGATGGGCGGCTATGTCTGCTTCGAGATCCTGCGTCGCGCGCCCGAGCGGGTGGAACGGCTGGCATTGATGGATACACAGGCGGTTCCGGACACACCGGAGGCCAGCGCGCGCCGGCGCGGCTTCATCGAGCAGACCAGGCTCGGCCGCTTCCATGGCGTGCAGCCCTCGCTGCTGCCGACGATCGTGCATCGCAGCCGCCTGGACGACCAGGCGGTGGTGCAGCCGATCCTCGACATGGCGGCCGAAGTCGGCGCCGACGGCTTCTGCCGCGAGCAGACCGCGATGATCGCCCGGCCCGACAGCCGGCCGCTGCTGGTCGAGATCGACGTGCCGACGGTGGTGATCGTCGGCCGCCAGGACCAGGCCACGCCGTTGTCGCGCGCCCGGGAGATGGCGACCGACATCGCCAATGCGCGGCTGGTGATCATCGAGGAGTGCGGCCACATGGCGCCGCTGGAGAAGCCGGCCGAGGTTTCGGCCGCGCTGAGGAGATGGCTGACGCAATGACGACCACCATTTATGCCGTCGAGGATCATCTTCCGGCCGACGAATATATCGATGTCGTGAAGAAGTCGGGCCTCAACCGCCCGGTCGAGGATCGCCCGAGGGTCGAGCGATACCTGAAGCACAGCAACCTGTTCGTGACCGCGCGGCAGGACGGCAGGCTGGTCGGCTTCGCCCGATCGCTCACCGACTTCTGCTTCTGCTGCTACCTGTCGGACCTCGCGGTCGACAAGGCCTGCCAGGGCCAGGGCATCGGCAAGCGCCTGATCGAGGAGACGCGCAAGGCCGCCGGCGGCGAGCTGACGACAACCCTCCTGCTGTCGGCGCCGACGGCCATGACCTTCTACCAGGGCATCAGGATGCCCCACGCCGACAACTGCTATCTCTACCGGCGCACCCGGTAGCCTTGACGAAGCGGCGCGCCGGTCTTGATCTGGATCAAGGCTGGCGCGGCCCGTCCGATCGACGCTTCGGATCGAGACAACCGGAGAGTTCGATGCCGCGCAGCCACGCCGTCGTCTGGATGGATTTCAAGGAATCACACGTGTTCCGTTTCGGCGCAGAAGATGTGCAACGGCGGCGCATCAAGGCGCGCAACCCGTATCGCAAGGTCCATCACAAGGCGGGCGCCATCGGCGGCGGCCATGCTCACGACGATCGCGCCTTCTTCGACGAGACAGCGGCAGCTCTGGACGGCGTGACCGAATGGCTGCTGGTCGGTCCGGGCGTCGCCAAGCACGATTTCCTGCGCCACATCGGCGAGCACGTGCACGACTTGAAGGCGAGACTCGCCGCGGTGGAGACGATGGATCATCCGACCGACGGCGAGCTGGTCGACCAGGCGCGCCGCTACTTCAAGGCCTTCGACCGGATGCATCCTCCAACCCCGGCGCGGGCAGGCTGAGACGAGGAAGGCCGCGCCCTTGCGGGCCTTCGCTGCGAGATCGGACAGAGGGCCTGCCGAGGCTGCGCTTCGGACCGACAGGTCTGTGCTCGCATCGACCGCGCGCATCCCTGCGCGCTCATGCCCACCTACGAATGCGCTTGATCATGAGCGCGCAGGGATGCGCGCGATCCAATGATCATGATCCGGCAAGGCCACGCCTTTGGACCGGCCGGGCAGGTCCAGATCGTATCCGGCATAAAGTTCGACGCGTTTGCATGCAGTTCGGCGATTCGTGCAGGCTGGAGGGGCTATTTCTTCATCACCTGGCCGCGAATCTCGCCGCCCTTGTTCTTCTCGGTGTGGACGTTGAAGTACCACTTGCCGGCCTGCAGGTCGGCAGCCTGCGCATCCGTGAGCGTCGCCTCGCCCTTGATCGGGTTGGCGGCGTCCTTCGCGGGCACGACGACGGGGGCATTGGCCGTGACGTCGGCCGGACCGTGGAAATGCGCCATCGTCGCCGGTCCGCTGAGGTCCTTGTAGCTCACGGTGTAGGTGAGCTTCTTGCTCGTCGTGTCGTAGGTCGCGGTCAGCGTGCCCGCGCCCTTGCTGTCGTTGGCCGGCACTTCGCTCGCCGCCCCCAGGTCGGCGGAGAAATTCTCGGTCGCGGCGAACGCTGCCGGCGCGAGAGCCAGCAACGCGGCGAATGCGAGCATCGTCGTCTTCATGACAAGCGCCTCCGTTTGGGCTCGCGCTATCGCGGGCACGCGATCATATCAGCGATCCGATCACGCCCGATGAAAGTGCAGTCACGTTGTCTTGATGGAGCTTTCGTCGATAACAAGCTACCGCCTACGAGGCAGCACCGGTAGCGGCGACGTCGCCGACGACCCGCACCCTCACCCGTACGGAATTGCCCGGCAGGTAGGCCAACGGCATGTCCTCGCTCTCGATGGTCGCGAGCGAGGCGCGCGCGGCGCCCGCGGCCACGGCGCGGTCGTTGGCAATGCCTTGCGCCGCGGCCAGCGCCGCTGCGCGGCTCAGGTCCTTGAAGATCTGATCGCATTCGCCCGAGACCTGGGCGATGGCGGCGCCGACGGCATTGGCGCAATCGCCATGCTGCACATGGATCACCTTAGACACGCCCGGCAGCTTGTCCGGGATCAGGAAAGCGCCGCCGCCAACGGCGATCAGGGGCACGTCGCCGGCCTCGGTCTTCATCCGGTCGATCGCCTCCTCGGCCAGGCGCGCAGCCTCGTCGAACACCTTCCTGCAGGTCGCCACACCGAGATGCGCGACTTTCCGCCTGTCGCCGAGCGGCAACACGCCTGCAGCGATCGCAATGTCGGTGGTGGTGAGCTGCTTGCCGCCGAAGGCGATGCCTTCCTTCAGCAGGCGATAGCCGACCGAGACCGGCCCGACCGCGAGCGGATCGAACTGCACGTGGCTGCCGCCGCCCAGTCCGATCGACAGGAGATCGGGCATGCGGAACAGCGTACGCACGCCGCCCACCTTCACCACCGAATTGGCCTCGCGCGGAAATCCGTTCTTGAGCTGGCCCACATCCGTGGTCGTGCCGCCGACATCGATCACCATCGCATCGGCTAGCCCGGAGAGATAGGCCGCGCCGCGCATCGAGTTGGTCGCGCCCGAGGCGAAGCTGTAGACCGGCAGCCGCCGTGCCTGATCCGCCTCGGCGGCCGTGCCGTCGTTCTGGGTGATGAACAGCGGCGCGTCGATGCCGGAATCGCCGATCGCCTTCTCGAAGGCGGCGATCGTCTCGCGCGCGAGATCGGCCAGCGCCGCATTCAGCAGAGCGGCATTCTCGCGCTCGAGCAGGCCGATACGGCCGAGATCGGACGAGCAGGTGATGACCGCATCGGGAAGCACCCGGGCCACCAGCTCGGCGGCGCGGCGCTCGTGGCTCGGATCGAGCGGCGAGAAGATCGCCGAGATGCCGACCGACCCGAGGCCGGCCGCCTTCATCTCCCCGGCCGCCTTGGTCACCGCCGCCTCGTCGAGCGGCATGAAGGGTCGGCCGTCATATTCGTGGCCGCCCTCGACCATCCACACGCCGCCGCGGACCAGCATCGCGAGATCCTCCGGCCAGTCGCAGAACGGCGGCAGCGTGGCCGAGGCCGGCATGCCCAATCTGAGGGCCGCGACCTTGGTCAAGGAACGACGCTGCACCACGGCGTTGATGAAATGGGTCGTGCCGATCATCACGCCGTCGAGCTTCTTCAGCGTGCCGCTTGCATCCTTCAGGGCGCCGCTGGCGGCGAGACTTTTCAGCGAGTCGAGGATGCCGGCGGTGACGTCCTCGCTGGTCGGCGCCTTGACCGCTCCGGCAACCTTGCCGTCTTCGATCAGGACCGCGTCGGTGTTGGTGCCGCCCACGTCGATGCCAATGCGTCTCATGCCGAAAACACGCTCCTGAAATCGAGGTCGTAGCCGAAGGCGCGCGGACCGACATGCTCCAGGCCCCGCGGCGAAAGGAAGACAGCCGGTGGCGGGAGCGCGATCACCGTGACGCGCTGGCCGTAGCGGATCGTCTCGCTGCCGACCGCCTCGCCGGTATCCGAGTTGAGCACGCAGATCAGGTCGGGCGTCATGGCGAGCGGAGCGCCGTCGCGGAACGACACGATCCACTCGTTCTGGAAGTTGATGCTCATCCGCGAGCCACGCCAGTCGTCGAACCCGTCGAACCGGACCACACCGCGCAGCCAGCCTTCGGCGGCCCGGCGCTGCACGTCCACCACCTTGCCGCGGAAGAGAAGCTTGCCCGGCTCGACCGCAAGGATGGCGGCGATCGGATCATCGTGCCGGCGCTGCGCCTCGCGAACCGCGTTGCCGATCGCCATCGCCTTGGTCACGGTGCCGTGGATGCACCATTCCTTGACCTCCGCCCCGGTGCGCGGCGGCTGGCAGGTCGCGGCGGACGCGCCGTATTCGGTGCAGATCTTGCGCGCGACCCGCTCGGCCCACTTCCAGGTCGGCACCTTGTGCACGATGCTTTCGAAGCCGCGCACATCGACGATGCTGACCGGACAGGGCGCCAGCCCGCCGATCGCGACCGAGGTCATCTGCAATTCGGGATAGGCACGGGCCATCGTATCGCCATCGACGATCGGGCGCCCGAGATGCGCCGCCGCCATCAGCGGCCGCACGCCGTTGGCGCCGCCGATCTCCATGCTCATCAGCGCGGCGAAGCGCTTGCCGATATGCTTCTCCATCACCGACACCGCGCGCGCCAGGGTGAGGCTGTCGATCAGCCGCTCCTGCCCGACCAGCGGCGCGCCCATGTTGGCGACGGTGCCGACCCAGTCGTCGTCGGCGAGGTCGGCGGCGTCCACGAGCTGGATGCGATGGCCGTCCTTGTAGAGGGCACGCATGTTGAGCAGCGGCAGGTAGGGATTGCCGCCGCCGCCCGTGCCCAGGATCCAGGCACCGAGCGCGAGCGATTCGATGTCGTCGATGGAGAGCGCGCGCCGGCTCACGCGAACACGCTCCTGAACTCGAGGTCGTAGCCGAAGGCGCGCGGGCCGACATGCTGCAGGCCCTTCGGCGAGAGGAACACCGGCGGGGACGGCAGGGCGATCACCGTGACCCGCTGGCCGTAGCGGATGGTCTCGCTGCCGACCGCCTCGCCCGAGACGGAGTCGAGCACGCAGATCAGGTCGGGCGTCATGGCAAGCGGCTTGCCGTCGAGCCAGGCCACGATCCATTCGTTCTGGAAATTGATCTCCATCGTGGCGCCGCGGAACTCGTCCATGCCGTCGAACCGCGTGCGGCCGCGCAGGAAACCTTCGGTGGCGCGGCGCTCGACGTCCATGACCTTGCCCTTGCAGAGCAGCTTGCCCGGCTCGACGGCCAGGATGGCGGCGATCGGATCCTCATGCTTGCGTTGCGCCTCGCGCACCGCGCTGCCGATGGCGATCGCCTTGGTCGTGGTGCCGTGGATGCCCCATTTCTTCACCTCGGCACCGGTGCGCGGCGCCTTGCAGGTCGAGGCGATCGAGCCGTACTCGGCGCAGATCCTGCGGCTGACCCGTTCCATCCATTTCCAGGTCGGCACCTTCTCGACGACCGACTCGAGGCCGCGCACGTCGACGGTGGTCAGGGGACACGGGACGAGATCGCCGACCGCCATCGAGGTCATCTGGGCCTCGGGATAGGCTCGCCCCATCATGTCGCTGTCGATCACCGGGCGCTCGAGGTGCGCGGCCGCCATCAACGGCTGGATCGAATTCCCGCCGCCGATCTCGAGCGACATGATCCCGCGGAACGTGCGGCCGATGTGGCGCTCCATGAGCGAGACCGCGCGTGCGATAGTGCGGCTGTCGGTGAGGCGCTCCTGGCCGACCAGCGGCGCCCCCATGTTCGACACCGCGGCCACCCAGTCGTCATCCGCCAGCTCGGAGGCCGGCATGAGCTGGACGCGATGGCCTTCCTTGTAGAGGGCGCGCATGTTCAGCAGGCCAAGATAGGGACTGCCGCCACCTCCGGTTCCCAGCACCCATGCGCCGACGGCGAGGGATTCGATATCGTCCGAAGTGATCTCGCGCAGCGGCATTACGTTGCCAATCTTCTCTGTAGACTCTATTTAGCCCGCTGGTTTCCGGCTGACAAAGGAGCTCTACGCAATGTCCGAGCCAATCAAACTAGTCGCCTTCTGTGGCAGCCTGCGTAAGGGCTCGTTCAATCGCATGGCGCTGCATGCCTTCATCGAGCGCGCGCCGGCAGGCACGACCGTCGACACGATCGAGATCGGCGACTGGCCGCTCTACGATGCCGACGTCCAGGCGCAGGGCTTTCCCGACAAGGTGCAGGCCGCGCAGAAGGCGATTCTCGCCGCCGACGGCATCGTGTTCGCCTCGCCCGAGTACAACTATTCGGTGTCGGGCGTGCTGAAGAACGCCATCGATTGGCTGTCGCGCATAACCCCGCAGCCGTTTGCCGGCAAGCCGATGGTGGTGTTCGGCGCCTCGGGCGGGCCGCTCGGCACGGCACGCGCGCAGTATCACCTGCGCCAGATCATGGTCTTCCTCGACGGCCGGTTCGTGAACAAGCCCGAGGTCATGATCGCCACGGCGCAGACCAAGTTCGTCGACGGCAAATTTACCGACGAGGTCGGATGCAAGCTGCTCGCCGACCTCGGCGCGGCGCTGGCGCTCGCCATTCGGCAGGCGAAAGCTGCCGCAACCGTGAAGTGACGCAGAACATCTACGACAATGCCGGCTTCTTTGCCGGCTACAGCCAGCTCGGGCGCTCCGTCGATGGGCTCGACGGAGCGCCCGAGTGGCCGACGCTCCGGTCGATGCTCCCGCCTCTCGGCGGCGCGCGCGTCGTCGATCTCGGCTGCGGCTTCGGCTGGTTCTGCCGCTTCGCGCGCGAGGCGGGGGCCGCGGAGGTGCTGGGCCTCGACGTGTCCGCCAACATGCTGGGCCGCGCGCGCGAGACGACGCGGGACGATGCCATCACCTATCGACAGGCCGATCTCGAGACGCTCGACCTTCCCACGGACACGTTCGATCTCGCCTACAGCTCCCTCACCCTGCACTACCTGAAGAATCTCGGGACACTGCTTGCCACGGTCCATCGCGCGCTGGTGCCGGGCGGTCACTTCGTCTTCTCGGCCGAGCATCCGCTCTATACCGAGCCCGGCCCCGATTATCTCGATGAAGGTCCGCGAACGACAGACTGGTTTGCCAAGGGTGTCGTGAAGCAGCATCGCACGCTCGCAACCTACCTGAACCTGCTGATCACCGCGGGCTTCACCATCACCCGCGTCGAGGAGTGGGGCGCGAGCCGCGAGCAGATCGCCGCCCATCCGGAATGGAAGATCGACCACCGCCGGCCGTCCTTCCTGCTGGTTTCCGCCGCCCATTAGTCGCTCTTCCGCAGCTCTACGCACGCCGGGTCCGTACATGCTCGGGCCGCACGCCCACGCCCACCAGGCGCGCGGGCAGGCGGCGGAGGATCGGAAACCACTGCATCAGCCGCACGACGAACGGCACCTCGATCTTGCCCCCGGCCGCTGCGAGCGACGGCGCGATGATGCGATTCTGCAGGAAGACCTGCGCCGCCTGCGTCGCCCGCACCGGAAACCGCCGACGCGCCTCGACGGCCGCCAGGTCGGCGTCCACCAGCCGGCCCTCGCGCAGCGGCGGCGCCAGGATGTTCGCCGCAGCCACCGCATCCTGAATAGCGAGATTGATGCCGACACCGCCGATCGGCGACATGGTATGCGCGGCGTCGCCGATGCAGAGCACGCCCGGCTTCCACCATTTCACCAGCCGATCGACGCCGACGGTCAGCAGCTTGAGATCGTCCATTGTCGCCAGCTCGCCGAGACGGTCGACAAAAGCCGGCACGAGGCGGCCGATCGTGGCACGGACCTTCTCGATCCCCGCGGCGCGCACTTTCTCTGCCGAGCCCTTGGGGATCACGTAGGCGCATTGCCAGTAGTCGCCGCGATCGAGCATCACCAGGATGCTGCCCGCATCGAAGCGTCCCATGACCTCGCCCTCGTCATCCGGTTTGCGGCTGAGGCGAAACCAAAGGACATCCATGGGCGCACCCAGGGTCTCGACTTCGAAGCCGACCGCTTCGCGCACGGTCGAGTGGCGGCCATCGGCGCCGACGACGAGATCGGCGCGGATTTCCCCGGCCCTGCCGTCGATCGTGGCACGCACGCCGACCACCTTGCCGCGCTCCTCGATCAGTTCTTGAGCCTCCGCACGCATCAAGAGCGTGAAGCCCGGATACCGCTTGCCATGCTTCGCAAGAAAATCGAGGAAATCCCATTGCGGCATCATCGCGATGAAGGGCGCCGGCACCGGCAGGTGCGTGAGATCGGCGATCTGCACTCGCTTGTCACCGAAGTAGCCGGCGAATCGCGCGATCCTGTGATGCGGCAGCTCGAGGAATTCCTCCAGCCACCCGAGCTCGTGCATCACGGTCATGGTCGAGGGATGGACGGTGTCGCCGCGGAAATCGCGCAGGAAATCGCCGTGCTTCTCCAGCACCACGACTTCCACGCCGGCGCGCGCCAGCAGGACCCCCAGCATCATGCCCGCGGGACCGCCGCCCACGATGCAGCACCGGGTCTGCACGGCCCTACTCCAGCATCTCGCGCAGCACGCGGCCGGTCGCCGTGATCGCGAGCAGCGCCGCCACGCCGGGCACCGGCTTCACCTGCTCCTTGATCGCCGGCGAGCAGCCCATGCAATCCACTGATGCGGGATCAGGTGTCCTCGCCAGCCAGCCGTTCGGCCGCGGCCTCGGCTTCCCGGCCATCGGCACTCGGCGCCAGCGCCCCGGAGAAGACCTCCAGTCCCGGCCGCGACCATTTCGCACCAGGCTTCTCGGCCAGCTCGACGACGGGATCGGCAGATCGAGCCGGCCTCGCGGCAGCAGACCGCTCGGGACGCGTGAGGCAAACAGGATGCCTTCGTCGCCTTCCGTCGGCGGGAAGTTGCCGGGGCACGCATAGACGATCACGTCGCAGCCATCGGCGCGCAGCACGACCGTCGTACCGGGCGGCGCGGGCTGGGCGAACAGGTCGGCCATGTCGCCCGGCGGCGCCTGGCCGACGGTTGTGATCCCAGGGATGCGTGCCATGCCGCGATCATACGCCGCCCTCACGGGTTGGGCATCCTTCACTGCGGGAGTGCACTATTTCCGTGTTCTGCCGTGTCATGTTCGATCCTCAAATCATGGGCGGCCATGCATCCATCCGGAGCATGTGAATCCGGTATCCGTGATCGTGTCCCAAATCGCCTTCGAGCCCTGGCTCCACTCGAATCATCGAACTGCATCGAAATGCGTCAAATTCTCGACGGAGAATGTGCAGCCTCGCGTTCTGTCATCCCGAGCGCAGCGAAGGACCTCACGCCAGCTCCGCGGACCGTGTCCGATCGTTCGGTGAGATCCTGCTTCGCTGCGCTCAGGATGACGAGGACGGGCGCGGATGACCACAGGCCTTGTCGGTCCGGGAGGCGCTGCCTCGCTCGCCTGCTTGAGTCGGTGAACTGCGTGCAAACGCGTCGGATTTTCGATGCCGAACACTGCACCTCCGCCCGAGCGGTCACGATGTCTTTCATCCGCGAGACATTGAAAGGCAGCGGATGCCCGACGACGAAATTCTCGCGTGAACCGCCAACGAAGGATGCGTTATCCCGACCTCGATCCCGACTTCTCATGGCTCGTCTTCGAGGCTCGCGCGCCATTCCCAAGCATCGTCGTCCACCGCTCGACGACGCTCGTGCGCACCACCAGATTGAGCGCCTGACAGCGGCTTTGCGCGTCGCGACGCCGGGCGCTGGAAACTGGAGCGTCGAATGCTTCGGTCCACGCCGAAGGACAGCCCAGGCTACGCATGATATGCGCGTCGCCAATATGGCGTCGAAACTGCCGCTGCTACTGCTGCTGATCGCAATCACCTGCCTCAGCCAGTTCTACCGCGTCTCCAACTCCGTGATCGCGCCGGACCTGGTGCGTGACCTGCATCTCAATGCCCGGGAGCTCGGTTGGGCGGGCAGCGCATTCTTCCTGGCGCTGTTCGCCGTGCAGCTTCCGGTCGGCCTGTGGTTCGACCGCTTCGGCGCGCGGCGCACGGTCTCGGCGGTATCGCTGCTCGCCGTCGTGGGGTCGGTGTGGATCTCCTTTGCCGCCAATGCGGCCGACCTGATCGCGGCACGGATCGTCATGGGACTGGGCTGTGCGGCCTCCTTCATGTCCGTGGTATTCCTGTGTGCCCGCTGGTTCGAACCGGCCCGGCTCGCGACGGCCCTGTCGTGGGTGTTCGCGGCGTCCAACCTCGGCACGCTCGCGGGTGCCACGCCGCTTGCCTGGATCGCCGCCACCGCAGGCTGGCGCAACGGCTTCCTCGGCCTCGCCGTGCTCACGCTCGCCGTCGTCGCACTGTTCTATCTGTTCGTGCGCGACCGGCCGCCCGGCTCGCCCTTGCCGGCAACACACAAGGAATCGCTGCACGAGGTCTTCCGCGGCCTGTGGGAAGTGTGGCGCACACCCGGACTGCTGCCGCTGCTGTCGATGCATTTCTTCGCCTACGCCACCATGCTGACGGTGCTCGGCGTGTGGGGCGGACCCTACCTTTTCGACGTCCACAAGCTCGATGGCGTGGCGCGCGGCAACGTGCTGCTCGCCATGGGGGCCGCCCAGACGATCGGCATCCTTGCCTACGGTCCGATGGATCGCGTGCTGCGCTCGCGCAAGAAGGCGGTGATCGGCGGCACCTATGTCTCCGCCAGCCTGTTGGTGGCCCTGGCGCTGATAGCGCACCCACCCCTTGCCGTCGCCATCGGGCTGCTGGTCGCGGTCTGCTTCTTCTGCGCTTTCGGCACGGTAATCGTGGCGCAAGGTCGAACGCTGTTCCCTGATCGCCTCGGCGGACGCGCCGTTACTACCGTGAACATGGCGCAATGCCTCGGCCTGACCGTTCTGCCCGCTGTCACGGGCTACATCATCGAAGGCTTCGGCGCGAGCGACCTCGCCTACCGGGTGATGTTCGGCGCCCTCGCCGGCGGGCTGGTGCTCGGCTCGCTCGCCTACTTCCGCTCGCCGGACAACGCCTCCGTCAGGGTCGCCGCACAGTCCAGCCCTGCTGGCTGACCGCGATCAGCAGCACCATGCCGAGGAATGTCGCTTCATGGGCGATCCTCCGTCATGCCGCCGGGATCGGCGCCGACAAGCTTCACATGCCGGTTCGGCTGCAGGCGCACCGTCTTCTCGCGCTCGACGTATCCGGCCACCACGTCGTAGACCGCCGGACCTTCGGTGCCCTCGTTGACCGAAGCCCAGCCGCTCACCGTGTATTTCCTGCTGGCATCGATCTTTTCGCCGGTGCGCAGCAGGACCATGTCCGAGACGCGCCGGCCGGCCGCTCGATCGATCGTCAACGTGTAGGCGAGCCCGCCCGCCCGAACCATGTCGCCGCCCTGCTGGTAGTAGGGATCGGGATTGAAGAGATTGTCGGCCACGTCCTCCAGCACCTCCTTGAGGTAGGCACCGGTCATCTCGGTGCGGTACGCCGCGGGATAGGTGATGGCGGTCTGGTTGAAGAGGTCATCGCCGGTGATGTCCTGGCCGGGCAGCAGGCTGGCACCCCAGCGGAAGCCGGGCGACAGGGCGATCTCGACGTCGCGCTCGACAAGCAGTGCCTGGCAGATCAGGTCGTCGAACGTGCCGTTGAAGTTGCCGCGCCGGTAGAGTAGCGACCCGGTCCGGCCCAGCACCTTGTGCAGCTTGTCGAGGTGCGGTTCGCGCACCTCGCGGATCATCGTCGCCATGCCGGCATCGGGCTCGATCGCATCGGACAGCACGGGGATCAGCCGGAACGCGTAGTCCTGGATCCGTCTGTCACGAACCTCGAGGTCGAGCCGCGCCAGGAACTTTCCGTGACTGCCGGAGGCGATCAGCAGGGTATCGCCGACCTTGACCGGCGCAGGCAGCGCGTCGTGCGTGTGTCCGGTCAGGATCACGTCGATGCCCTTCACGCGACCGGCCAGCTTGCGGTCGACGTCGAAGCCGTTGTGACTCAGCAGCACGACCAGGTCGACCTTGTCGGCCCGCAGCTTCCCGACATTGGCCGCGATCTTCTCTTCCTCGATGCCGAACGACCAGTCGGGGATCAGGTAGCGCGGGTTGGCGACCGGCGTGTAAGGAAAGGCCTGGCCGATCACGCCGATGCGCAGGCCGCCGCGCTCGAACACGGCAGAGGGCTGGAAGACCGGATCGCCCCAGGTCGCCTCCTTCACATTGCCCGCGAGGAAAGGAAACTTCAGCTCCTTGACCAGTTCCTCGACCCGTTTCGCGCCGTAGGTGAACTCCCAGTGCGCGGTCATGGCATCGGGCGAGAGCGCATTCATCAGCCGCACCATGTCGGCGCCCCTGCTCTGCAGCGCGGTATAGCTGCCCTGCCACGTGTCGCCCCCGTCGAGCAGCAGCACCTTGTCGCCGCGCTCGGCACGGATCGCCTTGACCAGGGTCGCCATCCGGTCGAGTCCACCGATCCGGCCGTAGGTCCGGGCCAGGTCCTCGAAATCGGTGCAGGCCAGCGCATAGGCCTCAAGGCTGCCGCGCCCCAGCCTATATGCCTCCAGCAGCTTCTCGCCGACCAGATGCGGCGGCAGGCCCTTGTCGGCACCGACACCGAGATTGACCGACGGCTCGCGGTAATAGAGCGGTACGAGCTGGGCATGCAGGTCGGTGAAATTGAGCAGTGTCACCTGCCCCATCGATTCGAAGCGCAGCAGGTCGTCCTGCGTCGGCATGCGCCGTTGCGCCACGCCGGAACTGCTCGCGCCCAGTGCCGCGGTCGCGGCCGCGACCTGCAGCAGCTCGCGACGGCCGAGGCTCATGCTTCACCAGCAAGAACGGAGCGCTCATGCTCTTGCGGACCGCGAGCCTCCGGCTCGCTCATGAATCCGGGCGAGCCGCAGGCTCGCGGTCCGCAAGAGCATGACATGACCGGTGCTACGCTACCTCGATCCTGCTCTCGGCCGTCCAGCTCTGCTTGTTGTCGTCGGTCCACGTGAACTTGAGCGTACCGCTCTCCTCGATTTTCACGAAGAAGGAGAGATAGGGGTTCGCCGCCACCGCAGGCTCGAGCCTGGCGTTGAGGACCGGCTTGCCGTTGTAGGTGACGGCGAGCGTGTTCACGATCAGCCGCGGCACGAGCTTGCCGTCGCCATCCTTGCGCTGGCCGGTCTCCATCGGATGGGTGATGAGCGTCTTGACCTCGACCACCTCGCCCTTCTTGGCGGTGGTCGGGACGCGCAGGCGCGGCTTGATGTCGTCAGCCATGTCTTCCTCCTCAGCCGCCGCAGCCGCCGATGGTGACCTTCACTTCACGGCTCGCCGCGTACAGCCTGCCGTCGTTCATCTCGGCAACGGCCACGAGTTTCTGCGTCTGCTGCAGGCGCACCCGCAGCGCCACCTCGGCCTTGCCGGAGAGAGGCGTGAATTCATAGACGGCGACCCCCGCATTGGGATTGCCGTCCGCCGCGATATAGAGCGCCTTCACGTAGGATTTCTCGCTCATGTCGCTGTCGACCGTGACGGTGAGCGGCACGGCGTTGCCGTTCTCCGCGATCTCCGGAGCCTTCAGGCTCACCTTGCCGTCCTTCGGCGTGCCCTTGGCCATCGCGCCGATCCAGTCCCGGGCCTGGTCGGGCGTGGCGAAAGCATTGCGGGCAACCAGCGCACCCGCCAGGGCAGCGAGCGCCGTCCGCCGTGTCAGTCTCGAAGCAACCATGGGTCCCCTAGTGCCGGATGTTCGGCGCGATGAGTTTCTGTCCCTCGTTCATCTTGCGCAGATAGAGCTCGAGCTCGCCATATTCAACGGCGTCGGGCGGCAGCTCGTTGGCGCGCACCTGGACGTTGCACCATTGGAAGCGCTTGCGGATGTCCCAGATCTCGTTGCGGCTGGTGCGCCATAACGGGAAATGATCGAACTGGCCCCTGGGCTCGCCGAGCCATTGGCCGCGGATCCACTTGTTGGCCGCCTGGCCGTGGCAATCGACACAGGCGAAGTCGAACTGGCCGATCTTGAGCTCCGCCAGCTTCACCCCGCGATCGTAGGCTGCCCTGGCGTCAGGCGAGGAGAGATCGACCTTGATCGCCTCGCCATTGGCCAGGCTATGCAGGTAGACCGACATGTCGGTGTTCTCGCGCGACTGCATCAGCCAGTCCTTGCCGGCGGTCGCCTTGGCGTGGCGGGTGATGAATTCCTCGGCGCCGAGCACCTTCCCGAGCCGCGGTTCCCACCTGGGCATCTCGACCGCCCAGCGCTTGAAGCTGGCCTCGGGCGTGGCATGACAGGAGACGCAGGATTGCCTGAACAGCGCCGCACCGGCTTCGATGCGCTCGGCGCCAGGATTGACGAAGGGATCGAGCGCGTCGCGGTCTTCCACCGGCTGCGGCCGCTTCTCGGGATCGTCGAGCGGATTGGCGAACTTCGCCGGCGTCTTCAGCGTCTTGAGGAACGCGACGATGTCGCGGATCTCGGCCTCGGTATAGAAGCCGTGCTTGCCCCACGGCGGCATGACCGATTGCGGATTGTAGACCCGGGCGTCGAAGACGTAGTTGTAGAGCCACTGGTCGGTGCGGCCGGCAGTGCCGATCTCCGACAGGTCCGGCCCGACATTGCCGGGGGTTTCGGGGGTGCGGGGTCCCATGACGTGGCAGGCGAGGCAGCCGCCGCCGCGGCGGCGATCGAACGCGAGCTGCTGGCCCTTCGCCGGGTCGCCCGTCACCTTCTCGACGGTGATTTCGCTGCCCCTTGGCGGCGTCGCCCTGGGATTGGCCAGTGTGTTGTAGGCGTTCCAGTCGGTCTTGTTCCAGCCGGGATAGCGGTGCCAGGGCGAAGAGGCGGCCGAGCCTTCCAACGCCAGCGGCGTCTGGGCGAAGGCAGGCGCTGTCGAGAGCATCAGGGCAACGAGCGGGACGAGCAGACGCATCTATCGTGTCGCCTTGTTGAGGAACGCGATCATATCGGCCTGCTGGGCTTCCTGCTTCAGGCCGGCATAGACCATCCTGGTGCCGGGCACGCGGCCCTTCGGGTCCTTGAGGTATTCGGCGAGGGTCTTGTCGTCCCAGACGATACCGGAGGTCTTCATCGCATCGGAGGACGAAAAGCCTTCCGTCGAGCCGGCTTTGCGGCCGAGCAGGCCATGCAGGTTGGGGCCGACGGTGCTGGCGCCATCCTTGCCGAGCGTATGGCACGCCTTGCACTGCTGGTTGAACAGCCGTTCACCCCGTGCCGCGTTGCCGCTCTGTGCCGCCGCGCCGCCTGCGACGAGAATGGTGGCAACTGATGCGGCCAGTGCGAACGTTGTCTTATTCATGACCGTCTTCCCGCTATGCGAGGCAGGAGATTGCTGACGTTTCGCCCGGATTCAAGTGATAGATTGTCGGGCATGCGCAAGCACTTTTGCCTGGCCCTGCTCCTGCTCGCCGCCGTGGGCGGCGTTGCCCGCGCCGAGCCCGTCCAGATCAAACCGAGCCTGCTCCGGCTGAACGGCAATCTGGAACTGCCTGCCGGCAAGACGGCGGCGGACGGCGTGGTCCTGATGGTGCACGGCGCGCTCTCCTGGCATGGCCAGGAGACGATCGCGGCGCTGCAGAAGAACCTCAAGGCGAGGGGCATCGGCTCGCTGGCCATCACCCTGTCGCTCGGCATCGACGATCGGCAGGGCCCGCGGCGATGCGATGTGCTTCACGACTACGCGATGGCCGGCGCCAGGCGCGAAGTCGGCCTGTGGCTGGAATGGCTCGCCGGCCGAGGCATCAGGACGGTCGATCTGCTCGGCTTCTCGCGCGGCGGCGCGCAGGTGGCGACGTTCGCGCCGGAGCTGGCGAGAGCGCGCCGCGTGGTGCTTCTCGCGCCGGCCTTTGCCACGGCCGCCGAGCAGGCCGAGAGCTACCAGCGCGCCTTCGGCCATCCGCTGGCGCCGGAAATCGCAGAAGCGAGGAAGCATCCTCTCCAGCAGCGAACCGTCGATTTCCTGGCCTGCAGGCAGGCACCGGTGCTGAACGCAACGTTCCTCTATGGCTATGCCGCGCTGCCGCCCAGCCTGGCGGCGGAGACCGGCCACCCGACGCTCGTCATCGTCGCCGGCAAGGACGAGATCGTGCCCGACCTCGCGACCAGGCTGCCGTCCGATGTGAAGCCCGTCGTCATCGACGGCGCCACCCACTTCTTCCTCGACCTCTACGGCGAAGAAGCCGCCGACGCGATCGCCAGCTTCCTGCAGAAGGACTAACGAGGCT
>Ga0182739_1002650_pt1 | contig 16502 bp, 14 predicted proteins | sample eDN5th30CBELigBY_FD_128873 | JGI IMG/M metagenome (GOLD analysis project Ga0182739, IMG submission 128873) | Enriched backyard soil microbial communities from Emeryville, California, USA - eDNA 5th pass 30_C BE-Lig BY (version 2) (version 2) | ecosystem: Environmental > Terrestrial > Soil >... | reverse complement strand
GGTCTGGAGCGGCAAACGGGGGAGAAAATTCGTGTCCGGCTTCCACATTCTCACCCCACCCCATTCCATCCGATACAATACGATGCGATTCATCGCCAGTTGCCGGATCATTTCATCAGCACCAGTCCCAAGACGATTCAGAAGTGAGAAAACAAGGTCCCTGGCCGCTGGCCTCTCTGGCTGCGCTGCAGATGATTATCATGAAGGCTGGAAAAATGCCGGTCCCGGCTGCCCTGTTCTGCACCGACTGCCCGTTATCGACTCAGCATGCAGCAAGTTTCTCTGCCAGCCAGGGATTGTGGCAGTCACCGTGGAATCGGAATATTGTTTTCACATGAGTTCAGTACTATGAATCCGCAGCCGTTCCAGAATCCTCCTCGATCGTGGCCTTCGCTTTTGAGTCCACGGTTTATCGATCGCACTGCCCGCTGGCGAAACCGGGAACTACACAGGCAGGGGATTGAACAGATCCATACCACCGGCGCGGAAAATGTTCGTGCAGCCATTCAGGCCGGATATGGAGTGCTGCTGGTCTCCAACCACTCCTATCACTACGACTCTTATGTTCTGATTGAAGCCGGGCGGCGCTCCGGGTGGTATCCACATATCATGACCGCCTGGCAGGTGTTCATGATGTATCATCGTCTGGGGCGCTGGTTCCTGCAGAAACACGGTTGCTTCAGCATCAACCGCGAAGGGAATGACACACAGGCATTTCGGCATTCTATTTCTGTCTTGATCTCCGGGTCCCATCCATTGCTGATTTATCCCGAGGGTGACATCTATCACTGTAATGATCGAGTGATGCCGTTTCGTGAAGGGGCTGCTGCCATTGCCTTGCTGGCCAGCAAGAAAAACCAACGTCCCATCGTGATTCTTCCCTGCGCCATGAAATGCTTTTATTCCACTGATCCAACTTTGGAATTGCATGCTGTGATGGATCGTCTGGAAGAAAGAATCGGTTGGCGTCCAGCCCGGGAACGTTCGCTGCTGGACCGAATTTACCGGTTTGGGAATGGATTTCTGGCTTCGAAAGAAGTGGAATATCTGGGAATTTCGAGAACCGGCACAATCCGCGAGCGACTGACCTATCTGGCAAATACCATTCTGACACAAATTCGCGAACGGCATCATCTACCGGCGCAAGGAAAGGACCTTCCTCAAAAAATCCGCTTTCTGCGAATTCATCTCATCTCTCTGATGAGCAAATTAGAGCATTTCTGTCAGTCTCGTCGTGGACTTGCCTCGCAGCATTCAGCCTTTCATCAAGCGAAACCTTTTCGACGCAGGCACAGGAGAGACCAAACCGGTCTAGCAACTTCCCAGGGCAGTCCGGCACAGCCGACTTGCTCCGACCGCAACCAAAATGATGCAGACGTCTTGAAATCATCGCATGTGGCGAAAATTCAAAACACGGATAGTGCGGAGACAGACAGCGGCCCCATTTTTTCAATGCATCAATTGCAAATCGACATGCAGGACCTGTTCTTCGTGACACAACTTTCCAGTTATCACGGCGATTATTCCGCGGAAAATCCAACCATTGAACGACTGGCAGAAACCATCGACAAGTTTGAAGAGGACGTTTTTTCTCTGCAGGCCCCCACCCCACGCGGCAAAAGAATCGCACATGTTCACTTTGGGATGCCCATCGAACTCCACGACAAAACTGACACCGCTGCACAATTGACCCAAGATCTGGAGTCCGCGGTTCAGGAACTCTTAAACAGCATCCGCCCCCCTCGGGATCTGCTGAATGAACATGCCCATCGACATTGGGAAGCAATGATTCCGAACTCCAGCCAGGCGAATTCTGATAAACCGATAAATCCGAACGATAAAATTTGAATACCGGAGAGAACGTAGTACTCGTAGCGACTGTCTTGGAGGTCAATGATTATTTGGTCGAAAATTCCATGACGGTTGATTTTGGATCATGACGTTCAGGATGGTGAGGAGTTTCCTCATGGCGGCGATTCGCCGTTCTCTGGGGCAAAGTTCGGAGATCAAATACCAGCGCTCCAATGCTCCCGGCAATGTGCCATTAAAGAAGCTGTGTGAAGTGGCCGGCTGCCAGTGGTGCGTGGAACAGGACTTTCAGTGCGGCAAAGAGGAATGTGGCCTGGACGAATACGAGACGCGTGGTTGGACAGGCTGGCACCACCATACGGCGTTATCGATGTTGGCGTTGTGGTTCCTGACGCTCCAGAAGGTGCGATTGGGAAAAAAACACCCCCGGATCACGGTCCCCGAGATTCGGGCGATGCGACGACACCTGCTCGTTCTGCGAACATGGAACGAGGACGAGATCCTCAAATGGAGCGTGTGGCGGCAAGAGCGAAACCGCATCGCTCAAGAGTGTCACGCCAAACGAAGACGAAAAGAACGATTACGAAAAGAAGGTGATCTATGGAAAGTTGAAGCATCAAATTGGAGCGATCCTGCGGAGTTTGTGCGATCAACGTGGGATTGAATTGCTGGAAGGGCATGCGATGCTCGACCACGTTCATGTGTGTCTGAAAATCTCTCCCAAGTACAGCGTGTCGAACACGGTCGGATTCCTGAAAGGGAAGAGTGCTGTACGAATTCATCGCGATCTGTTGCAGGAGCGGCGGATGACGGGCTTGCATTTTTGGGCGGTCGGGTACTGGGTGAGTACGGTAGGCCGCGACGAAACACAGGTGCGTCGTGACATTCGCGAGCAAGAGAACTGGGACAAGAACCAGGGAAAGTTGTTCGAATAATTGAACCCTTAACACGAGCCCCAGTGGGGCTTTTCCTCATCACAATAGCCCCAACGGGGCCTTCCACACAAGACACGCCCCCCTCTGGGGGGCTCCCTAAAGCCACCCCCCATGGGGGGGGGGGATTCTTACTTTTCGGGCTTGGCTGTGTGCGGGGGACGATAATAATTTTCGGACAACCATCGGGCCAGCATTTCCAACTCTTGTGGCTGCAATTGATCTGCAAATCCAGGCATGGCGTTATTGCCATCGGTTCCGGCATAGTGTGCCTGGGGGTTGCTGATGAAGGATGCCAGCCAGGCGGTGCTGCCGTATCCCGTGAGATCCGGGAACAGGTCTTCCGACATGGCCGCTTCTTCCAGCACACTCTTGCGATCCACGACCGTGAGTGCATGCATGCTATGGCAGTCAATACAGGCATCAATCGAGCCGGTAGTCAGAGTCCCTTCGGCAAAAATTGTCTTTCCGCGCTGAACCTGGGGATCTGTCGGGGAGAGTGCATCCGGTCGCTGACTCTGGGCGTACAGAAATTCGATCAGTGCATTCAGATCTGCCGCATTGGCGGTTTCCAGCAAAGTTGGCCCGTTGGTGGCTGACCAGTCGCTCATGGACCCGGCCAGAATCGCCTGAGCGGATTCTTCGTGTGGACCGGTCGTATTTGCGAGAGGCGCGAAGTGATTGGGGAAGTCTGTCAGGACAGAGCGAATCCAGTCACGAGAGCCAAAACGGATCACATCGCGATGATGTGGATCGGCCAGGAATGGAGCGACCGGCATTTCTTCGAATTTCCAGCCCTCTTGAGGCTGGTGACAGTTGATGCAGAATGTTTCGAACAGTCGGGGGCCCTGCGTCAATGGATCGTTTGCCAGCAGGACGGACGCTCCCTGTGGCGGAATCCCAGAAGGTGACATGGCCAGTTCGGTGACACGTTCCGCATCGCGATGAGCAGCGGCCACGGCATTTCGAAAGTCGACCCCTTCCGGGGCAGTGGAATACCAGTCTTCGTGAATGGCCAGGCTGGTCAGAACGGCAGCAATTCCCGTGACCGTCCACAGGAAGGCGACATTGAACCGATGCCCCCAGCGAAAATAAGCGATCAGCGGCATCAGAATGATGAACGTCATCATCACGCCGGGGACCACGATGGCTCCGAAGGCTTCGCCCAGATGTGTGATTTCTCCCATCTGGCTGATCCAGGGGAATTTCAACAATTTAAACAAGAACAGGTAATACCACTCCGGTCGGGCGGCGTTGTAGGCTTCCGACGGGTTCGCCGGCGCGGTTAACTCTGCGCCGTGCCAATAGCACGTGGCCGCCAGAATCGCAGCCAGCACCGCCAGGCAGGCCACGGCGTCTCGCAGAATCTGATCGGGCCAGAACATGCCATCTTCTCGGGTGGGATGCTTGATGGCGTGAATTCCATGTCTGCGAAAGACGTAGATATGCAGTCCCAGGAAGGCGATGAGTGCTGCTGGCAAGACCCCGGCATGCAGGGCGAAGAAGCGAGTCAGCGTCTGGTTGCCATATTGATTTCCCCCCTGCATCAGTTCCTGGATCGAGGGGCCGACAAACGGCGCAGAGCCCATAATTTCTGTCGCCACCTGTGTGGCATAATACCCCTTCTGGTCCCAGGGCAGCAGGTATCCTGTGAGGCCCAGAAAAAGCACAATCTGCATCAAAATCAGGCCCAGCCAGAAATTGACTTCACGCGGAGCACGATAGGCTCCATCGATGACCACCTGCATCATGTGCAGAATCAATAGAATGATCATGGCCTGTGCAGTGAAGTGGTGCATCCCACGAATCACCCAGCCCAGCAGCATTTCGTGTTGAATATAAAACACGCTTTCCCAGGCTGTCGTGGAACTGGGACTGTAAGACATCCAGAGACAGATCCCGGTGATCACCTGCAGGATAAAGGTGAACACCAATGTGCTGCCCCAGACATACCGCCAGCGGGCACCTCCGGGAATGGGCTCAAACAAGACTGCTTTCATCAAGTGCCGGTAACCCGTGCGATGATCCAGCCAATTGAGCATCTTCTGCATAATTCAAATCTCCAGAATTCAACAGCACTGACAGCACTGTCTATGCAGTCTGCTGACGGGTCTGATTCTATTCATCAAATTCAACAACAGAGAATATTCTGCGATGACGCACCCCAACACCAAGTCCTGACAGGGCTCTAGCTAGCTAGAGCGCATTCACCCCGTATTGTCCGGGTTCTGCCTCGCGGCATTCAGCGTTTCATCAATTAAAATACCTTTCCCGTGGGCACAGGCGAGAGCAACTTGCTCTAGACAGGGATCTGGGATTCTCGTCCTGCACGGAAATTCTGGAATTTCACCCAGACTTCGTCCGCATTGCGGATCTCGACTTCAAGATGGTCCAGATCTCGGGGGGGGATCTTGTTACTGCGTTCTCCGTCAATGGCAAAAGAGCTGGCATGGCAGGGGCACAGAAAGTCTTTTTTGCTGGCCTGAAACTGAATGGTACACCCCAGATGAGGGCAACGGGCATTCAGGCAACTGAGACTGCCATCCTCTTCTTTGCGAACATAGACACCGCCCAGAGCCGTAGAGGGATAAGTTGTCCACGCATCTTTTTTAATGCCTCGGACCTGAAAGAACTGTGGAGCCCCGCCCGGCTTCAGAGTTGTGGCGGTCCCCACCATATAAAAGCCATCATCTCCCTCCTTGGCGCTCTTCTTTTTGAAGAGCGGAGTGAGGACATAGAAGGCGGCGGCAACTCCCGGCACAATGGCGGTGATGGCACCCACGATAAATGCGGCGGCTTCCACGACAAACGCCCGACGCTTGAGCGATTCGCCTGCGACCGGGGATTCACCTTCGACTGGAGGTTGATGAGAAGATTCTACTTCGGACATCTCAGCACCTTTAATAGGGTTAATTGTCTTGTTCGCAGCAAAGAACCGCGTCTGCTCGCATGTGGCTCTTCCAGCAGGCAAAACATTTCTTTATCAACAAGTTTAATTTCTGGAATTCTCACCGCGCAGTGAATGGGGAGGGATCGTTAACGGGACTCCGGCAGGCAGGATGAACAGCAAGAGTAATGAATCTCGTCAGGCGATGCTTGTGATCGCTGGAGATTCCTGATTTCGAAATTTCTTCAACCAGCAGAGACCTGCTGGATCTGTTTTTCAATGGCCTGAATCAATGTTTCTCGGGCGGAAAGGATCGGGCCGGGCAGCATGACTCCGGCGGCCTGGCGGTGTCCTCCTCCTCCAAACTGTTCGGCAATTGCCGCCACATTCACTCGTGCACGACTCCTCAAACTTCCTTTTGCCCTGCCATCCTGCTGCTCAACAAGGATAAAAGCAGCTTCAGTGCCTTCTATGGTCAGGCACTGATTGACCAGTTCTTCAGTATCCGTGGGCAGAGCCCCGGTATCGATGAAATCCTGTCGGGTCACCAGCGTATGTGCCAGTTTGCCCGCACAGGCGAGGCCCACCCGGCCTAGCACAACAGAATGCAATTTCAACCGTGCTAATGAAGAACGCTCGTAAAGTTCCTGATATATTAAATGGGGCTGGACTCCATGGTCAACCAGTCGCGCAGCCACTTCCAGTGTGCGTGCATCCACATTCGAAAACCGGTACCAGCCAGTATCCGTGGCAATGGCTGCAAACAGGGCCGTGGCCTGGTCCACTCGAAAGGTTCCGTGACTGGCTTCGATGAATTCGGTGACCAGGATGCCGGCCGCTGCTGCGGAGACATCTTTGAAAAGCATTGCTCCCAGGTCATCCGCACTGAGATGATGGTCGATGACCACTTTTTGTGCACTGGTCTTTCGCAGAACATTGGAGACCTCCTGCAACTGCTGCCAGGCACTGGTATCGACGACGATGTGGACATCAGTCTGACAAGCGGATTCCACTGTCACCGCTCCGCCGATCTGTTGAATGATTCCTTCCGGGTCCAGGAATTTCAGATGTTCCGGGGTGGCGGATGGATTAATGATGCGTACCTGCTTGCCCAGTTGCATCAGATGGCAGGCCAATCCCATTTCGGAACCAATCGCATCCGCATCCGGCCGAACATGGCTGGTGATGACGAACCGCTCGTGCTCTTGAATCAGTTTGATGAGCGGGTGCCAATCGATCGACATCGGAAAATCCTGAATCTGACTATGAAATTCTGACAAACCTGCAGCAAATTTGCTCGCAGAGTGGAGATCTCCACTGGCGGGAAGTTCTGTTCGCTGCACGGAGGATCTGTAACTTGTCACAGGCAACATTGAGAAATGTAGCTTTCTGGTCGAGGAGTTACCATCTGTCCGGAGATGTTCCTGCAGATTGCAGATCGGTCTGCGGAAAGAACATCTCGATGATGTCTCGACCTTCTGGCAGAAGAATCGATATTTTGGAGGACGTTTGCCTGAAAGATTTTCCCATTACGAAGCCTGTAGTTTGCATCAAGACTTTGGGTAGCGGTTCTCGACCGTTATAAAACGGTTTACATTCATCCCATTAACATTCCCTGGCGGTCTGTTCGAGAGAGAAACGTAGTCTAGACGAGGGGCATAAGAAAATCGGAACTCAACATTGCAAAGGTCGGGAATTCCATGCGCGGACTGTTCATCACCGGAATTGACACTGCTGTAGGCAAGACTCACGTAACGTGCCTGCTGGCCCGCAGGCTCTCTCAGCACGGAGTCTCAGTGGGGGTTTATAAGCCGGTCTGTTCTGGAGCGGAATTCAGTTTAACTGGTGAACCTTACTGGCCCGACCTGGAACGGCTTTCGGCGGCCACAGGTCATCAGTTTCCACGTGAATGGATCTGTCCGCAGATTTTTCAGGCCCCGTTGGCACCGCCGCTCGCGGCAGCCCAAGAAGGCCGGGAAGTGGACGCACAACTTTTACGGAGCGGTATGAACGTCTGGCGCGATCAGGTCGACTTTTTGCTGGTGGAAGGAGTGGGAGGCTGGATGTGTCCGTTGACCGCCACCGAGACCATTGCAGACCTGGCCCGGGATCTCGCTTCTCCAGTTCTGGTGGTCGCTGCCAATCGCCTGGGGATGTTGAGCCACACCCTGCTGACACTCCAGTCGTTGGTATTTTCTGAATTGAGAGTGGCGGCAGCGGTTGTCAATCCGGTCTGTGGTGAAGATGATGGAACTCACGAGAGTAACGCGGTGTTTCTCCGAAACAGAATCAGCCTGCCGGTCTTCGGCCCGTTGGCCTGGCAAGGCCATTCGAAACAGTCCAATCTGAGGCCGTCGACAGAGACCGAGACCAATTGGCTTTTGGATGACCTGATCCGAGAGTGTGTTCCGGAAGAACTTTTTGCCCGGTCCCTGGACCGGAGTGAAAAGTAAGTGAACGTTCAGGTTTGACAGATCCATTTGATAATTAAGGGAAGAGTCGACAGGCCGACAAAATTCTTCATTGCACACAGTTTCATATTATCTGAGAGAACACGAGTTGTCGGCAACGCAATGGATGCCAGCCTGTCAAGCATGCCCGGAACGAGTCGATGAATTCTGTGTTTAATGAATTCCATGGGATAACAAGAAGGCGGAAAGCTGATGAGTGGACCCGATTCTTCGCCAAACTTCGATTGGCTCAATAAGGAGCCTCAGAAAAAACTCCCAGCATCCGGAGCGCACGAGCCTCTTTCATTCCTGGATCTGACAGGGGCACCGGTCATTCCTCCTGTCGTTCCCCCGGTCATTCCACCCGTCGAGCCTGAGCAAACTCCCGCTGACGACACCATTCGAGGAGATTGTGAAGCGGAAGCGCCTGCCGTTCCTTCGCAGGCCATGGAATCACAGCCCCTGGCAGCCCCCCTTGATCAGTCCGAGGTGGCCGCAACCTCCACGACTGGGGAACATGCCAATTTGCCTGCCGAAGAAACCGAAGTGCATGCCTCCAGCCTGCTGGACGATCTGAACACTGTTCCCGATCCCATCCTGAATCATTCCGATGGGACAACGATCATTTTGCGGAATCGCCAGGATCGAGAAGACGCCCTGCCGGTAGAAGAATTCTCCATGCCGACGGCTCCCACGGACAGTTCCGTTTTCTCTGGCGACCCTGTCTTTTCGGAAGCGGAGAAACATTCGAAAGCCGAGGCGTCAGCGGAGGTCAGCGAGCCAGAGGATCTGCCCACATCCGACGAGACTGCAACCTTTAACGTCAGCGATCTGATTCCTTCGGATGAAGAGAACGCCGATTCCGCTGCACCGGAGCACGCTTCTGAACTGGAGCACGCTTCTGAACTGGAGGGCCAGGAGTTCCTGTCCGCCGGGGCAGCCAATCTCGAAAAAGAAGAAGAAAGTGGCGCCGAGACAGCGCCCCTGCAAGCAGATCAGGTTTTGCCAGGCGAAGAAACACCCCCCGCCGCTGAGGATGCGAACGGTTCTGCCATTATGGACGAAGCCGCCTTGCCAGCATCCCCCGCAAATGGCGATCAGGGACGGACAGAAGTCTTACGAGCCGAAGATCTGGCAAAGGCCAGGCAGTCACTTGAGCCCATTCCCACCTTAGAAGATGCTGCCTGGGCTCTCACAGAAGGCTTTGGAGGGCTCGGCGGAGCTCTTTCCGAAACTGCTGCCGGTCCACTGACTGCAGATCATCCCAAGACCGGTCCAATGGCCAGTCCAGTAGCCGGTCCAGCCGTATCCAGTTCAACTGTCTTTCCCAGTTCAGCCGTCTCCCCCGGCCCCAGCCGGATGTTTGTCTTTCTGGCCAGCTACGCCAGTGCGATCACGATTGCTTTTCTGGCCCTGTTGATGAAGCAGATTTACGACAATGGCCATCCGCATCAGCTGGAAAGCCTGCCGGACATCGCCACGCAGAAAGAAAGCGAACTCACTTATATCCCCCCTTACTCGGGACTTCCGCCGGGACATACCCTGCATCTGGGGGAAAAGCAGCGGTTCGGAAACATCGAAGTTGAACCGTTGGCCATTACTCGAGAGCCGGTCGAATTCATCCACTATACCGGCGACACACAACGTCACCGGGAACCCACACAACCCGTCTGGAAACTGAAAGTCCGTTTTACAAATGTGTCCAAAGACCAGAACATCGCCCCGCTGGATCGGCGGCTGGTTTTACGCTGGGTCAGTAAATCCGGCAATACGATGGACTTTTCGAACTACTTCATCAGCGAAGCGGGAACACATGACCAAAAGGCGCCCACGGTGCAATTGTATCGACTTCCTCTTGAAAGTGACTGGGATCTGGTCGGGCAAGATCTGGGAAGAACGCTGAAGCCTGGAGAGTCGTACGAAACATTTCTGGCATCTGCGGAAGAGGTTCCGGATTCGTTGCCGGAAGATCTAGTCTGGCGCGTACAGATCCGCAAAGGCTATTCCTACAAGGGCAACGGCGTAACGACGATCTTTCAGGTTGCTTTTAAAAAGGATGAGGTCACCACGGAAACTTGAATCTCACGGGACAGACTCTAGTGCTTTTTTGTAAATCTTGTAACGCACTTGCCTCATGGAATTCAGCTTTTCATCAAGTGAAACCCCTTTCGACGCGGGCACATGAGACTTTCAAACAAGGAAAATCAAATGCGACCAGGGCGAGTGACCTTGCTGTTCCTGCTTTGTACTTTGAGTGTCCCGGTCTTTGCTGCATCGGTTCTCGCAGCAGAAGTTTCTTCGCCGCGACATGCGGTCATCGCAGCCGATAAGGGGCATATTTATCGTTTTGATGAGAGCGGGAAAGTGGTCTGGTCCTACGATCTCAAGTCGTCGATCCACTGCTTTCAGCTGCTTCCCAACGGCAATCTACTGACTCAGCAACAGTTCAAAAAATTAATCGAAATCGATCCTTCCGGAAAAATTGTCTGGAGTTACGACTCCTCCACGGCCAATGGAAACATGGGAAAAAATCTGGAAGTACACACATTTCAGCGGCTCGCCAATGGCAATACCATGATCGTGGAAAACGGCGTGGGACGCGTCATCGAAGTTGCCCCGGAAGGCAGGCTGGTCAAAAAGTTTTCCCTTCAGGTGGACCATCCCGATCCCCATCGGGATGTGCGTCGGGCGCATCAGCTCCCCAACGGCAATGTTCTTGTCTGTCAGGAAAGAGATGGGAAAGTTGTCGAATATCATTCCGCTGGAAGAGTGGTCTGGAGCTATCAAGTCCCGCTGTTCGGCAAAGCTCCTCAAGGAGGCCATGGTCCCGAAGCATTCGGAAACGCGGTCTTTAATGCCTTACGGCTTCCCAGTGGAAACACATTGATTGCCACGGGAAACGGTCACAGCGTCATCGAGGTCACACCAGATCGAGAGATTGTCTGGCAACTGCACCAGCATGACCTTCCAAAGATCACATTGGCTTGGGTCACGACGCTGGAAGTCCTGCCGAATGGCAATTTGATCATTGGCAACTGCCATGCTGGTCCGGGACAACCTCAATTGATCGAAGTGAGCCGGGACAAGAATGTCGAATGGACATTCTATGACAATCAGGTGCTGGGGAACGACGCTGCAGCTTCCGGGACTCTTGGAACAGAGACTCTCCGCTGATTGGCACGTGACAATCCAGCCGACACCGACAGTTTCTGTGTCAAAGCTGCTGTGTCAAAGCCCGGAACGCATCCTCCAAGGTCGTTTTGCGTCAATGTGGAGAGAACCAGCAGGATGAACGCGGCGAAGACATGTCATCACAATTCGACGCACGCGAAACCTGCACCTCAGAGTCTGTCCGGATAGACTCTCAGTGCAATTGCTTGTGAGTGATCCACCAGTAGGTGGCATAGGCTGCGCCTGTCATGGCGAAGACGGTATATAAGAAAAACAGAGACAGCATCTTACCAATCGCTCGTCCCGCTTCGGCATCATCCGCATCAAACTGCTTCAGATCCGCCGAAGAGAATGGAATTGATTCAGTTTCCTGGGACACCGATTCGGTCACGGGGGCATGTTCAGGCATGACGTCCATCAAGCTTTAAGGGTTAATGAGAATCCCTGACTTCAAACCCGATTTGACAGGTCGAAAAATTGATGATGAGCAGCCCCATCAGTCCGCGGGCATTGCTCCATGACTCGCCGACAATCCGGTTCAATCGTTCGTCAAGACAAGGGCAACCATCCGTCGAGACAGAGGGATTGTCCCACGATGCACTATGGATTCTGACCGTAATGCACAGAAAAGTCGAGTCCTCTCATTTCTTTCCCAGAGTTTGATAAGACTCAGCACGTTCCATCTCTCACATCTCCGATCTGGATTCGCCATCTGCAGATCCTGACCCGAGATCCTGACGTTGAGACGCGGAACGGTGACTCCTGTCCTCTCAGAGTCTGTCCCGAAAGGTGCTTTGTCAGTCGAGATCGAGCGATTTGTGTTCTGACGATTTGTGTTCTGGCAAGGAAGCCGAAGCAGACGAATCCCCAGGATTCGTCGATGCAGGCTGACGACGTTCAGAACACAAAGAAGTTCAGAACGCAAAAGAGCCGATCGCAGCACAAATTGACCTTTCCGGACAGACTCTCAACTCCTCGGTTCGGAAAGGCATGCTGTTTTGAAATCTTAGCAGATTGTCAAACTGCCTGAACATCCCATATTGACAATTGTCCGGATTACTCCTACTTTAACGATTCTCAGGTCTGACAGGCACGCCTGTCCGGGCATTGCAGCTGCCCACCGATCAGGTTGGAGACAAATAATGAAGAATCTATGGAAAGCATTGTGGGTTGATGAATCTGGCATGATTCTGTCTGCAGAAGCGGCGCTCCTGGGGACAGTGGGAATCGTGGGGGCCACAGTCGGTTTGTCGGCGGCGAGACACTCGGTGAATGAAGAATTGAAAGAAATGGCATTTGCCTTTCGCAGTCTCGACCAAAGTTTTTCTTTTCAAGGCGAGAAGAGTGAGTTTGCCTGGACTGCCGGATCCAGCTACAGACAACCTGACGTTGCGGCCTCCCGTGAGAAATTGCAGGAACAGATCGAGCGTCAGGAAAAGAAAGCCGACCGCCACCAGGAGAAACGGACCCCTGGAGACCTTGAGAATCGAAAACCCGAGTTGGAGCGCCCCGCACGCCGTCGGCATCGTCGTGCGGATGTCATCCCCATCGAACCTGAATGGAGGATTGACGGCGCGACAGCAAATGCAGAATCACCAATTCATGAGAAACGGTGACATGGGGAAGCAGGTTGTTCCAGCCTCTAGACCAGTTTGGTCTATCATGTGCCCGCGTCGAAGAGATTTCACTTGATGAAAGACTGAATGCCGCGAGGCGAGTCCGCCACAAGATTTACAAAAACGCTCTAGCGCTTTGTCAATTTAAAAAAATCGGGTCGTCCTTCACGCAACGTCCGACAACGGAGGGCGTTTCACGATCACGGACCGCAAACCTGAAGCCCTGACAGGGCACTCGTATCGTCCGCTGTGAGGAAGACCACCGAAATGAGCGGCAGAGGCACGTTTTCACGGTCGAGTCAAGTGCTGATTGGCGGACGGTATCGATTTTAGAAAAGGGCCTGCAGGTCTTTGCCGCTTGTCCCCATGAACATGAGAAATTCTGGACGGAGTCACGAAAAATTTGAGAATCAGGCCGATTTTGATCGTGAACGCCAGAGTCCGCGTCGAAACACATTCCTAAGGACGAAGCACGTAATGAAGGTTGACTGAATCGGCCTTTCCAAATTCGGAATTCGTCCCTGAATCGGGCTTTTTTTGTTGACATATTCCCATGGGCCGGAAAGAATCGTAAGAACGTTGCTAGTCCAGTTTGCCGCGAAAATTCTTCTGACGGGGCGTTTGCTTCAACATCCACATTGCGTGAGAGACCGCAGGTTTGGTGTTCTCCAGGTTGCCAGTCAATCTGGGGTGTGACATCAAATGGAATGGGTGTTCCTCGATGGATCGAGCAGGCCTGTTGTTTTTGAGTGGTTGAGCACTCGGGAACCAGGTCCTGGGAGTCGAAGCCGGTGGGGACTTTCTGACGTTACGGGGGATGCCTCCCCCGACGAGATCACCATGGGTGTGCGTCAATATTTGTCAGACTTTAACTAAATTTTCCAGTTTAAATGGGAGACTAGCGAATGGAGTTTTCCTTCGAGGTAAATCCTGACCTCGATATTGCGATTGGGACAGAATTGTCCTATGACGAAATCCAGGACGACGCAGAGATTGCATTAGAGAACTTCGATTTCACCAACGTTGATCCGTTGAATCCGACGGGTGCTAAGCCGGGGTCGGAGGACAAGGTGCGTATGCTGGCGGCGCGCTATGCGGCAGGCGTTCCTCTCTGGCATGACGATGACTGCTATGACCATGGGCCTGCTGATCCCTTGCAGAGTTTCGTCGGAGACAGCAGTAGCAGTCATTATGATCTGGACGACGAGTTTTAGAATCGGTCGCAGTTTAGAGCGCATGCACCTCGCATTGTCCGGGTTCTGCCTCGCGGTATTCAGATTTTCATCAAGTGAAACACTTTTCCCGCGGGCACAGGCCAGAGCAACTTGCTCTAATCTGCTTGATTCTCTTTGCGGCAGAAGAGATTTGTTTTTCTTGTTGTGTTCTGCATTCGAGAGCCCTGCCAGGGCTTGGATTTAGGGTCCTGATCGCGAAACGTCTTCCGTTGTCGTACTTTGCGTGAAGGCCGACCCCAAATTTTAGAATAGACGAAGCACGAGAGCGCATTCACGCCGCACTGTCCGTCTTCTGCCTCGCGGCATCAGTATTTCATTGATCGAATGCCTTCACTGCGGGCACAGGCAAGAGGACACAGGCGAGAGCAACTTGCTCTAAACGGAAAAGCGTTTCCGGTCGCATGTCAGCTTGAATTCTTAACCGGATTTCGGGAGCCTTTCCTGAAATCCGGTTTTGTTTTCTTGATCGTCTTTGGCAAGCGAGGACACTTTACGAGAACAGCCCCCTGAAATTCAGTCATCTCTCGTCCCTCGGAGGACGCACTTGTTGTTCTGCAGGTCTTGTCGTCAGGGGATGCGATTGTGAAATATCCTCTATCATCGGGCTCTGCGTTAAGACCAATCCTGATTTTTTTTGTTGACAGAGTATGAAACTTTTTATGTGGAATGGAGTGCAGGTCTTCAAGTGATTGGGATTATTGATTATGGCATGGGCAATCTGCGGAGTGTCCAAAAAGCACTGGAGCGTCTGGGGGGGCGTGCGGAATTCATTTCCAGTCCCAGTCAATTGGCGAACTGTCCCAGCGTGATCTTGCCGGGGGTGGGGGCGTTTCGCGATGCAATTCGCGAATTGCATCGACAGGATTTTGTCGCCGCCATTCAGGACTATGCTCAATCCGGAAGATCCTTACTGGGAATCTGTCTGGGAATGCAGTTGCTGTTCGACCGGAGTTTCGAGGATGGAGATTATGAAGGGTTAGGGATTATTAAAGGAGATGTTGTCCGGTTTCATCCCGAACCCGGCCTGAAGATTCCTCACATGGGGTGGAACTCTCTGGAGTTTGCAGCCAACGAACACCCTTTGCTGAATGGACTTTCGACTGAAAGCTATGTCTACTTTGTGCATAGCTATTACGTTCGGCCTGCCTCTCCTCAAGTGATCACTGCCCAGACCCAGCATGGCAGCCAAAAGTTTGTGTCGATGATCGGCCAGTCGAATGTTTTTGCAGCACAATTTCATCCGGAGAAGAGCCAGCAGGTCGGCCTGCGTATCCTGAAGAATTTTGTGAACCTCAATATTGCCTGCGACCTGAAAGAATCATGATGATTTCAGCAATCTGTAACACGATGCCTGTCCTGGCGCACCCGGGACATGGGACAATTCCAGCAGACAATGCTGCACACTATTTGATTGAGCCTGTGCATTCCTTCTGGATCGTGCTGACATTGATCCTGGCCTGCACCGCCACGCTGATCTATTGCGCTCTCAAACGAAAACGAGCAACCACCCTGCACCAGGACGGAAAACAGTCGCAGGCCGATTTGCATTAAAGCGTTTTTGTCAATCTCGTCGCGGACTTGCCTTGCAGCATTCAGGCTTTCATCAGGTAAAACTCTTTTGACGTGGTCACACGAGAGACCAAACTGGTCTAAAACCCAGCCTTGACAGGGCACTCGTGCTCTTTTTGCACTTTACCTGGTATCAAGATCTGGAGGATCTGGTGACGGGGAATCTGAAGGGAACACTGATGATTGCGCCATTCAAGTTCAGGGCTATTTTTTCGGTGATGCTCGCCTTGCTGGGAAGCGTTTGCTGCGGACAGACACCGGACAATCCGGCAGATAAGACGTTGCTGGAGATTGAAATTCTGATGCCGGGCTTGCCGGGAAACCCGCTTCAGGCACAAAATTGGCGGAAGGCGTTTGAAGAGATCGGTGAGAGTGTTCGTGTTCGTCAGCCCTTGGCCAATGATGCTCCTAAAATTGATGAAGTGAAGCGCGGACCTTTTCGCCTGGTGCGCATCGTGGGAGAAATTCATCGCGATGGGACAATCAAATTTCCTTCCAAATCGTTCAAAATCAACCAGACGGCGGAGTTGAAAGAGTTCCTTGATGAATTGAAAACATTTGGTGCACAGGGCTCTCCCACGGGAAAGCCATTCTGGGGGTTGACCCGTGACCAGTTGAATGGAGTTGAAACCGGGTTGAAATCACCAGTGACGACATCGCTCAAAGGTCGAAAGTTCACAGACGTCATGGCAGCCATTCCGCTCGCGGCAGGGCTGCAGCTGCAATATCATTCCACTTCCGAACTTGTACGACAGCAATGGAAAGACCTGGACTTTCAGGACGAAGTTCAAGGACTCTCGGCAGGGACCGCGCTTTCATTTGTGCTTTCTCAG
>Ga0182739_1002647_pt1 | contig 16523 bp, 15 predicted proteins | sample eDN5th30CBELigBY_FD_128873 | JGI IMG/M metagenome (GOLD analysis project Ga0182739, IMG submission 128873) | Enriched backyard soil microbial communities from Emeryville, California, USA - eDNA 5th pass 30_C BE-Lig BY (version 2) (version 2) | ecosystem: Environmental > Terrestrial > Soil >... | reverse complement strand
GTTCATTCACTTGATGAAAACCACTTTTTCTCTTTCTTCATGAAATTTTGGCGTTCATTCACTTGATGAAAACCACTTTTTCTCTTTCTTCATGAAATTTTGGCGTTCATTCACTTGATGAAAACCACTTTTTCTCTTTCTCTATGAAATTTTGGCGTTCATTCACTTGATGAAAACCACTTTTTCTCTTTCTCTATGAAATTTTGGCGTTCAACCACACGATGAACGCCTCTTTTCCTACCACTCCACGAAATATTAGCGGTCAGCCACACGATGAAAACCTCTTTCCCTCTCACCACAAGAAAAAACAGCGATCTTCCCCCAAAGGAAACCAGCCATATTAATTAATGCGCTAATCGCTGTAAAGCATCTTGGATTTCTTGTAGAACTTCTTGATCTTCTTCTTGTTGTGTTGCTGTTTGCAAGGCAGTCTTTGACTCGTCGCCGCCAATTTTCCCTAAAGCCCATGCTGCTGTTCCTCTTATCACTGGTCTTGGGTCTTTTTTCATAACAGTAATTAAATCTCCGACTGCTCCTTCCTCTTTAAAATGAGCAAGTGCAATAATCGCGTTGCGCTGAATCGGCTTTTTTCCACGCCAAGAACCAGAAATATAACCATACTTTTCCTTAAATTCTTTATTGCTGATAAATAGTAGTGGCTGGAGCAATGGTTTTGCAATTTCTGGGTCTGGCTCCATTTCTGGATGATTGTGAAAATCAATTCCTTTATTTTTCGGACAAACAGTTTGGCAGGTGTCACAGCCATAAATTCGGTTTCCGAGCTTTTCTCTAAATTCTTCTGCTAGAAATCCCTTTGTCTGTGTTTGAAAAGCAATACATCTTTGAGCATTTAACTGTCCACCTTGAATAAGCGCACCTGTCGGACAAACCTCTACGCATTTATTACATGTTCCACACTGATCTTCCATTGGAGTATCTGGATCTAGTGGAAGATTGGTAATCATTTCTCCTAAATAAACATAAGAGCCAAACTCTGGCGTAATGATCGCACAGTTTTTTCCAGACCAGCCAATACCTGCACGCTGAGCAACTGCTCGGTCCACCAATTCCCCGGTATCTACCATCGATTTACACAATGCATCCGGGATTCTTTCTTTTATATAATCCTCAAGTTTCTTCAAACGATCATTTAAAACAACATGATAATCAGTTCCCCAAGAAGCACGGCAAAATATGCCTCTGCGAGCTCCTTTTTTGCTGACTACCCTTTCTTTCATTTTAGAAGGATAAGCAAGTGCAATCGAAATAATCGACTTTGGCTGTTCTAATAGAAGGGAGGGGTTTACCCGCTTCTCTATATCTTTCTCTTCAAAACCAGATTGATAATTTAATTCTTGCTGCCTAATTAAGCGTACTTTCATTTCTTCAAAGGTACTGGCACTGGTAAAGCCTATTTTATCGATTCCGATTGTTTTACTATATTCAATGATATCTTTCTTTAATTCACGGAAATCCAATGGGCTCCCTCCTTCCTTTTCATTGGTTTTTCATTAAGATTACGCTAAAATATAGGATAACATAAACAACTATTATATTGGAGGTGTATATATTGGATATTTCACTCTCAGCACAGATTAAGCAATTGATACCTAATTTCAAGATCGGATTCATTCATTATCAAGGAATGGAAGTAATGGACACACCACAGATGATAAAAGGGCGAATGCGACTTTTTCAAGAGTCTATTTTTTTTGATTTAGAAGATAACAACGTAACCGATATTCCTTCTGTAAAAGAATGGCGGGAAATCTTTAAAAAGACGGTAAAGATCCAAATCGCTATCGCCATTCAGCAGAAAGCCTGCTTAGACGCATCAAAAAACAAAATTACTTAGAGCCAATCAATAGTAGCATTGATATTAATAATTTCTTTTCCCTTCAATATGGCGTTCCTATCGGTATTTATGATTGTGCCAATCTTCAAGGAAATATAAACATACGTATTGGAAAAGAAGGCGAACAATATGCTGGTCTTAATGGAAGAATGAATTCGATTGAAAATTTGATTGTATCTGCAGATGAGCTTGGTCCATTTGGCAGTCCTTTTGTCGATTCCGACAGAGCACCTGTCCAACCATCTACGAAAAATGCCATTCAAATTGTCTATCTTCCCCCATCCATTGAAAGTGAAAAAGCAAACCAAATGGTAGAATCCCTACTTAATATGTTTGTACAGGTTCATGGAGGAGAAGCTTCTTTTTCCATTGTAGAATAATAATTTGTCAGGAGAGCCGATACAGCGGAAACACCCTCTCCTGCATATAGCTATTTTCTTTGTAAAATTAAAAAACGCAATGCTTCGTTCTTAATGAAACGAAACACTGCGTTGTGAGCGTATGTATGGAGCGGGTGATGGGAATCGAACCCACGACATCAGCTTGGAAGGCTGAGGTTTTACCATTAAACTACACCCGCATTTATTAAGTTTTCTTTACTGTTTTTTTACTTATTTTTAACACGTTTTTTATTATATAGCCGTATTGTTAAAAAAGCAACCTCTTTTCGACAATTTTTTTATTTTTTTCTTTTATACGGATTCTACCACTTGTAGCTTCTACTTCTCAATGGTTTAGGGAATCTACTTACCTTTTTAAAAACACAATTTTAGCCACCCAGATCGTCTCTGTCTACGGGGCCTTCCAATGTTAATTCTGATGGAATTTCAAAGCAGATTCCCTTCCCAAAGTTTGCTTTAAAAATACTACATCACCATTGTATTCAATAGTCCAAGATTTATTATCATTTTTTTGTATCTTTACATTTACTTTACGATTCTCTCCTTTTTCCAAAAATAAAAAAACCAGTTCCCACTTAAAAGTAGAAAACTGATCTTTAATATTTACAAAACTTCCCTCAGTGTGAGATATGCTTATTTTGTAAAAATGGTTTTTCTTTCTTTCCAAGCAAAACCTGCAATTAACAATATAAGTGCTCCCATGATAAGTACATATGTTGTTACGGCGCCAGCAACTCCAAATGTCTGTGATAAATAGCCGAGACCAATAACTGGCAGGCTTACACCTAGATACGTAATTACAAAAAAGGTAGAAACAATATTTCCTTTTATTTTACTTGGTGCCACTTCATTTACTAGCGCTAAGCTTCCCGCATACGCTGGTCCATTCCCTCCACCAATAAGTACAGCTGAAATCAACAATAATGTCAGCGATTGGGTGTTAATTGTAATAACTAGAAGCATAAGCCCTACCGCTAGGAAAACATATCCAATTGCAATCAATTTTATTAAGGATAATTGTTTTAATAAAATTTGGTTAAAGGCCGCAGCGATTAATCCAAGTGCTACAACAATTCCTGATATGGTTAAGCTTGTCACGGTCGTAAAGCTAGACAGATTGGATGGAATTAAAGACATAAACATACTAATAATCGACCATGCTACAAAAGAAGTAAAGGAAGCTAATAAAAATGGTTTCATTATTTCTTTTGGAACAAATGGTTTCTTTAATTGAACAGGCTTTAGACCTGGTCTAATATTTTCATTTAGGAAAAACAGAAGGATAAAACATGGGATGATAAATAATAAATGTACATAATAAGATAATTTTAATGGGATTGGAGCAAAGTCACCAAGCAATCCGGAGAGAATTGGCCCGAATGCATTACCAAGTGTAACAGCAAGAGCACATATTAACGCGGTCTTTTTCGTGTTTTTCTTCTCATCTAACTCTGTTAAAGCAGCTACTGCTACTCCATTTAAAATACCGACAGATAATCCTTGGAATAAACGGCCAATAAGCAGCATTCCAAGACCATTTGCGATGGTGAAGCAAAATGTTCCTATCAGTGAGAAGAAAATCCCTGGAATTAGCACTTTCTTTTTCCCAATTTGATCTGATAATTGCCCTGCAATGACGATAGCGGGAATTACGGTAAAGGCATAAATAGCAAACACAAGTGTAATCATTCCCGATGTAAGTCCCCACTCCATTCGATAAAGCGAATAAAGAGATGCTGGGATATTCGTTCCGAATAATGTTAAAAATAAACTGCAGGCAACTAGCCAGTAAGATACTTTTTTGCTTAATGTTTTTTGCTCTCTTAGTGTTTGAATAGTATCTGTACGTTGAAGCAGTCTTTGTTGGAAAGCCGATTTATGAATGGCATCTGCATCCACTTCTACGACATCCATTAGTCCCTGTAATCCAATTAAAAGGTTTTGAACTTGCTTGTCTCCTGCTGAACTAGAAATTTGTATTCTCGTCGTTGCTTCTCGTTTATATTTTTTCGTTTTTATATCTTCAATATTTACATGATGCGTTCCAAATAAGCTGGATATACGAGCCAGAACTCCCGGCTGATCATTTACAAGCATCGATATGCGATATGCTGAAGTCATGAGCTCTTCACTCCCTTGTTAGTTTCCATCTTCTATTTTATGATTGAATAAATATAAAGTCTATACATTTGTAAGAAAATATAACATGAATTCTTCGACAAATTATTCCATTGTGATTTTATGCATTAGATTTAACTTTTTTCACCTTTATAAAAGTTTTTATTTACTGTATTTTCAGAAAAATCTTGCATATTTTTTGTATATTTTAATCTAGTTCTTTTTGGGGAATATAATAAGATAGCTTAAATCCCTTTTAATTTGTGAACAAATTTTGAATAAATGTTTCTATTGTGATTTTTTTCACATATTTTCATTGACCTCTTAAGGAATCAGCATGATAATAATAGGGTAATAAACATTACTACAGTGAAAACTAAGAAAAACCTTGATCAGGAGGATTATGAATATGGAAGGCGCATCTCTTTTTGAAGTAGAAAAATTAGCGTTAAAAAAATTAAAAATTTATAAACAAAGTAAGTTTCGCTTTTTTATGCGTGCCGTTGTTGCAAGTATGTTCATAGGCTTTGGCGTAATCGTGGCATTTAAAACTGGAAATTTCTTTTACGCAGTAGAATCACCTTTTGCTTACCCAATGGCTGCTTTAGTATTCGGCGCAGCAATTATTCTTATCGCATATGGCGGCGGTGATTTATTTACAGGAAACACTTTTTACTATACTTATGCAGCATTAAGAAAAAAAATTAAATGGACGGATGTTTTTAAAGTTTGGGGAACTAGTTATGCAGGAAATATTGTTGGGGCAATCTTCTTTGCTGTTTTCATCTTGTTAACTGGGCTATTTAAATCTCCTAGTGTCAATGACTTCTTGCTCCATGCTGCAGAAACCAAATTAGAAGCACCAATTAGTGAACTTTTCTTTCGAGGAATTTTATGTAACTGGCTTGTTTGTTTAGCTTTCTTTATCCCTATGGCTTTAAAAGAGGATATCGCTAAAATTACGGTAATGATTTTATTCGTTTTCTGTTTCTTCATTTCTGGCTATGAACACAGCATTGCCAATATGGCGACATTCTCTATTTCTTATGTATTAGATCAAAATCCAGCTGTTACTATTCCAGCAATTATTCGTAACTTAGTACCTGTTACGATAGGGAATTTAATTGGCGGTGTCGGTTTTATGGGCGTTATGTATTATTACGTTAACAAACCATTTATGGATGAGGAAGAAAAATAATCAAGGTTCAGTAGGAGTTGGTACCACACATTATATCAAGTGTGGTACCGTTTTTTTATTAGGCCGTTTTCGTAAAGTTTGTTGCTACCCCCGCAGACGTCATATATGCGAAAATTTTCAAATAACATCCAAATTCTCTCATTTATTCCCCCCTCTAATCCTCATAAAGAAACAAACTATTATCCCTCCTGCCTCCCTATCTTCAAAACAAAATAATTCACAAAATTTATTTTGACTTCTACTAAAGTAAAGAGTAAATTTTAATAGTATATTCAAATAATCAAATATACAAATATTCAAAGAAGAAGGGTTAATATGAAATGGAAATTGATTGACAATCGATTTACTCACTACTCGTTTGCGTCTTTTAGAAAAGATATTACTTCTGGAATTATTGTTGGTATTATCGCGATTCCACTGGGGATGGCATTTGCGATTGCATCGGGTGTGAAACCTGAATTCGGGATTTATACAACGATAATCGCAGGAATTCTTATCTCCTTATTAGGAGGATCCAAATTTCAAATTGGCGGTCCGACCGGAGCTTTTATCCCTATCGTGCTTGGCATTGTTCTCGGATATGGTTTTGAAAATTTATTAATTGCGGGGTTCCTAGCTGGAGTTATCTTAATACTATTTGGTTTATTTAAACTTGGTTCCCTTATTAAATATATTCCTAGATCTGTAACTATCGGATTTACTTCTGGAATCGCCGTAATCATTTTTACTGGTCAAATCTCCAATTTTTTAGGCTTGCGGAATATAGAAAAACATGAGGCATTCTTAGCTAATATGAGAGAAATCATTCAGCATTTCGATACAGTTAGTCTATATAGCATTTTTACAGCTGTTATTTGTCTTGTGATTATTCTTTTGTCACCGAAATGGTTTCCAAAACTCCCTGGACCATTAATGGGATTAATTATTTCTACCATTATTGCAACGACTTTTTACCCTAGCGAAATCGCTACTATTGATTCGATGTATGGCGGCATTCCAAATAAATTGCCATCCTTTCATCTTCCGCCTATTACTTGGGAGCGAATTACATTATTGATTCAACCCGCGTTTGTTATTGCGATTCTTGGAGCAATTGAGTCCCTATTATCCGCTGTTGTGGCAGATGGCATGACAAACAGCAAACATAACAGTAATAAAGAGTTAATTGGTCAAGGGATTGCCAATATGATTGCTCCCTTATTTGGGGGCATTCCAGCTACAGGCGCAATTGCCCGAACAGCTACAAATATAAAGAGTGGGGCAGTTTCTCCGCTTTCTGGAATCATTCATGGTATCGTAGTTCTTATTATTCTAATGGTTCTTGCCCCTTTTGCAGGCAAAATCCCACTCGCAAGCATGGCTCCTTTATTAATGGTAGTTGCATGGAATATGAGTGAACAGAAATCATTTCGTACAATTCTCAAAACAAAAACAGGTGATTCCCTTGTATTAAGCGTCACTTTTCTACTAACGGTCTTTTTTGATTTAACGACAGCAGTAGAAATAGGCCTGTTTTTAGCTATTATTATCTTTACTAAACGTATGAGTGATATAATGAAAACATCTCAAGTACTGCCTAGCAACTTAAATAAACTAGAAAAACTGGATCAAAAACTGTCCCACGGTTGTCCTCAAATTAGCATTTTTGATGTGGAGGGACCGTTATTTTTTGGAGCTGCCCAAGCATTTGAGCAAACCTTATTACGCTCTATTCATCGTCAACCTGAAATACTAATTCTTCGGATGGGAAAAGTTCCTTTCATGGATTTAACCGGAGAGGCTTATTTCGCCAATATTGTGGAAAGCTTTTCTAAGCATGGAAAAGTTCTTATTTGTGGAATTAATCCTCAACCAGAAGGCATCCTTCGAAAAACCGGCTTGTTTGAGAAAATTGGACCAAATCATTTCTTTATACACACAGGAGAAGCAATCGACTATAGCTTACTCCTTGTAAACAAGCATCAATGCCAAGGTTGCAAATACTTTGCTTTTCAAGAATGCGAGACATTAGCCAATCAACAAGACCAAAGAGTGAATGAGTCAGCATCCATAGCAATAAAGTAATGAAAGAAAAGGAGGAAGGCATTTGAATCTTGATATTCAACAATTTAAGGCAGATTTTTTTAAAGCATTAGCCCACCCTTTACGAATCAAAATTTTAGAAATTCTAGCACAAGGGGATAAAAGTGTTAATGAAATTCTTGAGCTTTTAGAATTAGAAGGATCAGCTGTTTCTCAACAATTAAGTATTCTTCGCTCTAAAAATATTGTTATTGGAAACAAAGAAGGAAACCGAGTCATATACTCGCTTAGAGATCCTGCTATTATTGAACTTCTATCTGTTGCAAAAAAAATCTTTAACAATCATTTAATCGATACCATTACAATTTTAGATAAAGTAAATGAAATGAAATCATGATAAAAAGCATGGAATTGTTTTTAATAACAATTCCATGCTTTTTATTAAAATAATATGGTTAAAAATATAAATGGCAATCAATGAGACAAGATTAAGCCATTATCTTCCGTCTCTTCTGGTTTCTCTGCTACTATTTCAATTAAAACTTTATGGGGCAAGCAAATAATTGTTTGTCCGGGTATACCCTTCCATCCCATTTTGACGCCAATCTGGTCTGGACTATTATCTTCTTTAATTCTGATTTGCTCATTTTCCACTTCGATTAAATTATATTGTTTTCCTTTTCCTTTTATCATGAATTGTTCATTTTCCGTATGGCCTGTTAATTCTACTTCTCGGATGACTTTACCGTCCTGTGTAATAATTGCGATAACTTTATTGCCTTCTTCTTCCTTACTTTGGCTCATCGCAAATACAGCCATTGGGACAAATGAAATGACTAAGAGGAGAACGACCATTATAATATCAAAGGGTTTAATCATCTTGGAGTATTTTCTCATCGAAAACGTCCCTCTCTGTTAGCTAATTTACACTTCTATTATAAAGGTTTTGATAGTAGAAACATATGGATAAGGACAAATCGTCGATAAATTGCCATATGTTTAAAGGCTTAGCAAAAATACAAAAGGCTGGGACAAAACAAAATATATAATAGATAAAGACAAACAATCTCTCATTTAGTAGCGAAACCAACTCGTTCCATCCTTTTTTTAAAGAAAAGATAATGAGTAGGAAATACAAAGCAGACGGAATACACGTAGGCGAGAAAGTCCAAGGCCCAGGCTTGGCGCTCGCCCCATGGAAAGCGAAGTGTGTTCAGGCTGCGGGTGATCACCACAAACCCTATTTAAAATGAATAAAAAAACCCAAACAATTATACGAAAATTTGATTAGAATCTCCATATAATTGTTAGGTTTATATAATTAGTCTCTATACAATCAGGGTTTTAATACAACTTTAATGACTTCATCTTCATGGTCGTTAAACATTTGGTAAGCGCTGCTTGCGTCATCCAATGAAATGCGATGTGTAATGATTTCCGTTGGATCCATTTTTCCAGAGGAGATCCAATCAAACAGCATTGGCATATAATGAATAACTGGTGCTTGTCCTGTTTTAACGGTGATGTTTCGTTCAAATATGTTTCCTAATGGAAACATATTATATTTAGAACCATAAACCCCTGTCAGTTGCATCGTACCAAATTTGCGCACAGCATTCATGCCAATTTCAATCGCACTTAGAGTTCCTCCTTGGAGCTTCAATTTTTGTCCAATTGCTTCCATAGCAGATTTCTTTCCGTCCATTCCTACGCAATCGATTACTACATCTGCTCCACCAGATGTTAGTTCTTTTAGATAGTTACCCGTATCTTCATGGTTATCAAAATTAACGATTTCTACTTGATTCATTTTTTGCGCATGATTTAGTCGGTAAGGAATATTATCAACTGCAATAACACGCTTCGCACCCTTCATCCAAGCAAATTTTTGGGTCATTAACCCAACAGGTCCACAGCCTAGTACTACAACTGTATCGCCATCTTTTACCCCTGAATTTTCAACACTCCAATACGCTGTTGGAAGGACATCGGACATAAATAACAAAGCTTCATCCTCTAATTCGCAAGACTCTGGGATAACAAAAGGTACAAAATTCCCATATGGGACACGTAATAATTCTGCCTGTCCTCCTTGATAATCTCCATATCTTTCTGTAAAGCCAAAATATGCTCCTGTATCTGCAATATCCTTATTTGGATTAGCGTTATCACATTGGCTTTCCATCTCATGCTCGCAATAATAACAATGTCCACAAGATATATTAAACGGCAGTACTACACGATCTCCTTTTTTAACTCTTGTTACTTCAGGGCCTACCTCTTCTACAATTCCCATTGGCTCATGCCCTATTACATAATCTTTTTCAGTAGGAAGTGCACCTTGGTATATATGTAGATCCGAGCCGCAAATTGCAGTTGAGGTAATTCGAACAACAATATCATCTTTCTTTTGGAGCTTCGCATCTTCCACTTGTTTTACTTGTACATCTTTTGTTCCTTGAAAAGTGACAGCCTTCATTGCAAACTCCTCCTGTTTCATAGAATGTTTATCTATACCAATTTAAGAAGAGAAAACAAACATCCAAATATTTCCCCACCTGCTCACATTATCTTTACAAAATCTATACAGGAAAATTACACTACCGACATGCTTACAAAAAAATAAACCTTTACTATACAAAGGAATGTTTCTACAAATATCTACAATTTTTTAGGAGGAAAAAATGAAAAAAACATTTGTTAAAACAATTAGTGCCTTATCTGTAACCTGTATACTCGGATTTTCTCATTTTATGGCTCCCTATTCTGTAAGCGCTGCAACCTTTTCGGATACAATTGATGTGAAAAAGATCGCTTCCTACAGTACGGGGTTAACAGATAAAGATGGCGGCGTCGCGGAAATCGTTAAGTACAATCCAGATAATCAAAAATTCTATGTCATTAATGGAAAACTGCAAACCATTGATATCGTAGACCTTTCTTCTTTAAAAACAAATACACATCAAGATTTATCCAAAGAAAAATCTATTAATATTGCAGAACTACTTAACAGTAATTCCTTTCAATATGGAGATTTAACTAGTATTGATATTAATACGGAAAACCAAATAATTGCAGCTGCAGTTCAAGATGCCGATTATACAAAAAATGGACGTATTGTAATCTTAGATTATGACGGAAATATCCTACATACATTTGAAGCTGGAGTTCAGCCTGATAATGTCGTAATCTCTAAAGATGGTAACCATATTCTATCTGCAAATGAAGCAGAACCAAGAATGGGCTTAGAAAATGGAGCAGATCCAGAAGGCTCTGTTACCATTGTTAACTATGAAACAAAACAAGCGAAAACGGTTCTTTTTGATAATACTAGTGTAATAGATTCCGATGTGCATATCCGAAACAATGGTTCCTTAGCTGATGCGGTTCACGATTTAGAGCCTGAATACATCAGCCTTACAGAAGATGGAAAGACTGCATTCGTTTCCCTACAAGAAAATAATGCTATTGCAAAAATCAATGTGGAAACAGGAAAAATAATTTCAGTAAAGTCATTAGGCTTTAAAGATCACTCTCTGCCAGGCAACGGATTGGATGCAGCACGAAATGATAAAATTGAAATCGAATCATTACCAATTTTAGGTGTATATATGCCAGACTCGATTGATGTAATCGAGAAAGATGGAATGACATATTTATTAACTGCAAATGAAGGTGATGCGACAGAATGGGAGGAATTTGTTAACGTAAAGGATTTCAAAAAGATCAAAGATTCCATCCAACTAGATCCGTCGTTATTTAAAGGATTTACTCAACAAGAGGCAGAAGCTGCTTTCGAGCGTATGAAAAGCTCTGGTGATTATGACAAGTTAGAAGTACTGACCGACCGTGGAAACGATGCGATATACACTCTAGGTGGGCGTTCGTTCTCCATCTGGAATGCAGATACAATGGAACTCGTTTTTGATAGTGGCAGTGAGTTTGAAGAAATTACAGCCGAGCGTTACCCAGACTACTTCAACTGGTCAAACGATGATGATGTATTTGAAAAACGAAGTGCAAAAAAAGGGCCGGAGCCAGAAGATGTGAAAGTAGGCATGATTGGAAATGAGCTTTATGCATTTATTGGCTTAGAACGCATTAGTGGCGTAATGACTTACAATATTACCAATCCCTCTAATGCCACATTTGCAAATTATACGAATACAAGAGATTTTTCACAAACGATTAGTGGGGATGTTGCTCCAGAAGGACTTGCCTTTATCCAAGCAGAGAACAGTCCTACTAACAAACCGCTGCTACTAGTTGGGAATGAAGTGAGCGGAACAGTAGCTGTTAATGAATATCAAGTAAATCCGCTGATTCCAATTGAATCAATAGAACTAAATCAAACATCGATTAGTATCGAGATAGGACAAACCTTTCAGTTCGAAGCTTCTATTCTGCCAGAAAATACAACGGTTAGCACAGAACTAATTTGGACTAGCACTAATCCAGATGTTGCTACCGTGAATGAAAAAGGATTAGTAACTGGAATAGCAGAAGGATCAGCTTCTATTATAGTAGAAACAAAAGATAGCAAAAATCGTATGGTAGCAAACATTACTGTAAGAGAGAAACCAGTGGAAGAGGAAGAAACGCCGGTGAATACACCTGATAAGGAAGACCCAGAGGATGTACCAGCAGATTCCACTGACGAGGATAACGAAAATTCTGGAGAAGATACAGCTGATCAAATAGATGATTTTCTAGAAAATAATGATACTAATAACAACCATCCTAAACCGGAAACAGGAAAGCCATTACCAAATACAGCAACAGCTCATTATTCCCTGTTACTATATGGATCACTACTTATCCTGCTTGGTGGAGGCAGTTATTTCCTAGTTTATCGTCATCAACAAAAAAAGGATAGGCTGTTCTCGTAAAGTTTGTTGCGATTACCCGCAGCCGGAATACACTTCGCTTTCCGTGGGGCTAAGCTTAAGCCTCCGGGGTCTCAGACTGTCTCGCTAATCCCCGTGGCGTCTTCGTGTATTCCGGCTGCTCCATTTTTCCAACTAATTGTTTTTTCCTATTGAAAAAACAACAATCCTTTAGAAAACAGCCAAAGGATAAAATGATCTAATCAGAAAGAGAAATCATAGAAGAACCATGGTTGTTTGGATATATTCCATTCTTATCCATGGTCTTCTTTTCCCTTTTATGAATAACCATCATAATCCTTAGTTTGCAGCTAATTTATTCGGAATCGGCTTTCTTTGCACTTTTACCTCGTAGTGAGTTGTTTTATTTTCAATAATAAAAGGAGGTATTCCATCACGGTGAGCATGGGATTCTTTAAACTCTTCGCTTCCTATCCATCCTAAGAAACCATCCATATCTTCCCATCTGGTCACAATCGTAATTTCTTCATAACCTTTTGTTTTCATTGTTAGCAATACTTCCAGCCCCATAAATCCTTGTTTTGTTTCAATTTTACCAACACGATTAAATCTTTCAATAAATCCTTCGGCATAACCTGTTTCTACTTTTACTGTATTCGTTACGATATACATATTTGTTCCTCCTACCAATTTTTTTTATTTGGAATAATCATTGGAAAAGAATTTTCGTATTTAATCATGGCATCAATTTCATATACTTCTTCTAGAAGTTTAGACGTTAATATGTCTTGGGGATTTCCTGCCTTATAAACACTACCTTTCTTCATCACTACTAAATTGTCACAATATGCACCAGCAAAACTGAGCTCGTGCAAGACCATTACAATGGTCATCCCATATTTTTGGTTTATTTTTTTCATCAACTCCATAAGCTCCATCACATGGGTTATATCTAAATAAGTAGTTGGTTCATCTAATAACAGAACCTCTGTCTTTTGAGCTAAAGCCATGGCAATTCTGGCTCTTTGCAATTCACCGCCTGAAAGAGTATGCAGCATGCGGTCTTTGTAACTCATTAACTGACATTCATGTAATGCCCATTCAAGTATTTCTCTATCTTCTTTATTCATCCTTGATAACCCTTTTTGATGAGGAGTTCTTCCATAGGAAACCAATTCTTCCACGGTTATATTAGGAAAAGTTTCTTTTGATTGTAGTAACATTGTTATCTTTTTGGAAAATTCCTTACGACCTATCTGGGTGATGGGTAGATCTTTTAAAAGGATTTCTCCCGCTTCTGCTTTATAAAGCCTAGCAAATAATTTTAATAAGGTGGATTTTCCAGAACCATTTGGCCCGACAATAGCAGTCATTTTTCCCTCTTCGATTGCTAAGGATAATTGATTTATTTGAAAAGCACCTTGGATAAATGTAAGATTCTTTGTTTTTAGTGCACCCATTAAACGATTCTCCTTTTTCTTAAAAGAATAATAAAAAACGGGGCTCCTAACGCTGCTAATAATATTCCAACCGGCAGCTCTATTGGATCGAAAGCTGTCCTTGCAACAGTATCTGCCAAAACAACTAAGACAGCACCTCCTACTATAGAATATGGCAATAAATAACGATAATCCTCACCAATTAACAAGCGAATCATATGTGGCACAACCAAACCTACAAAACCAATTAGTCCAGCCACACTAACGGCAATTCCCGCTAGAAATGAGGCTAGTAGAATAATCACAAGTCGAATCCATTCTACATTTTGGCCTAAAAGCTTTGCTGATTCGTCCCCAAGTATAAGGATATTCATCGGTTTTATCGTAAAGAAGCTAAGTAGGAGCATCACTATTGCATAGGGAAAAATAATCTCAACATGGTACCAGCCTCTCCCGTTTAAACCACCGGATAACCAGCCAATCACAGACTGAATTCGATCACTGTATAAAACCATCACTCCATTTGTCATTGCTCCAAGTAATGCATTCATTGCAACTCCTGCCAAAACAATTTTTACAGGCGAGGCTCCTTTATCCCATGCAAATAAATAAATACATATTGTTGCTGTAAAAGCACCAATAAATGCAATGAACGGCAATAAATAACTATATGCTGGAAAAATCACCATTGTCAGGATAGCCGCAAGTCCTCCTCCAGCTGAAACACCGATAATTCCAGGATCAGCAAGTGGATTTTTCATGACTCCTTGTAACAATGCACCTGAGGCTGCCAAACATGCTCCCACTAATAAACCAATAATAATGCGAGGTAATCTTAAATTATAAATAATCGTCTCATATACTTCTTCACCATTTCCTTTCAAAACCTGAAGAATTTGAGAAAGATTGACTTTAACAGCCCCTAATGATAACCCTGTATAAATTGCCACTATTAATAAGACAAGCAAGGTGATAATCACTACTATTCTTCTATTCTTTCTTTCTGATACATCCATTCTTTTCACTCCATGCTATTGAGCAATTCCACCAGATAGGAAACAGCTTCTGTTACTTTGGTGCCTGGGTTCGTACCAAACAACTCACTTGGTAATACTTCTACCTTTCCTTCCTTCACCGCTGTGATACTATTCCATGCTGAATTCTGTTCCATTTCTTTTAAAAAGCTTTTCTTGATTTCACCTGGATTGCCATGTGTAATCAGCAAAACAGCATCAGGGTTTGCTTCCACTACTCTTTCTGTATTAATTTGTGCATATTGCGGGAATTTTTCTAAGGCAGGATAATCACTTGCAATATTTATTCCTCCAGCATGTGTTAATATGTCTCCACTTAAAGAATTAGGAAGTGCCGCCATGTATGTGCCAGGAGCTCCATAAACTAGCAAGACTCTTTTATTCTCCTTCACGACCTGGTTTTTTATTTCTTCCAGTTTACGAGTCAATGCTTCTGTTATCTCTGCTGCTTCCGATTCCTCTTGAAGCATTTGTCCATACAGGTTAATTTGTCGTTTAATATCTTCTATAGAATTAGCTTCTGTTAGAACAACCTTTGATCCAACGCCTTCGATTGCTGTAACATCGTCCTGGTTAAAAGCTACATTAGCCAAAACCACCTCAGGGTGAATAAGGGCAACTTGTTCATAATTAATCTCATGGGTAGTACCTATTTCCGGAACATCTTTTAACGAAGAATCAACTAGATTATCCGCTACCTTTGTAGGTTTACCTGCCACCTTTATCCCAAAGGCATTCATAAGATCAACATCTCCGCTTCCTAAGGCTGCAATCGTTTTAGGTACTTCTGCGAATTCCACTGTTCGATTGGCGAAATCGGTTATTTGGATAGACGCTTGCTTATCTGCTTCCTTATTCGTTGTATCTACATTCTGATTGCAAGCAACCAGAAGACCTAGTACACAGAAGAAGGAAGAGAATTTAATTCCTTTGCTTAAAAACATTTTTTATTCACCATCTCCCCGTTTAACTAACTTTCCATGCACTACTAATCTTCCTTCTAAAGAGTCAACGGCATAATCACAAGTAGATAATGTAACAATTGTATCCTCCTGGTTTATAGATACATCTGATGAAAAAAGTGATTTTTCTTTAATCTGATCAATAAACTTCTGAAAGGACTGATAATTCGGAAATTCAGTCTCAATATAATAAAAGGAAGTAGTCGTCTGATAGACTGAAAAAACCTCGACATCATAACCTTCGTATAATGAATCCAAATAGATGGTCTTATTGCTTTTAAAGAAATCTTTATCTAAGTATTTCTTTAACTGTCCAAACATACTTCCATCCTTCATTCGATGTCCATAAATAATGGTATTCTTATTATTTTCTAATTTATTGTCATTTCTGTAGTCTAAAAAAATACTCCCTGCTCGTGTATCTTGTTTTTTATAGTTTTGGGTCAAATAGTACTCATTATCTTTCGATTGTAAAATCGGATAATCAATTTTTGTTTGATCAATTGTTATCCAGCCAACAATATCCTTGTTTATTTCCAATAGCGGCTGAAACGATGTGCGAACTTGGCCTTCGCCACTTTCCTCTGCTGCGTTCCTGCCTGATTCATAAACCAGTTGTACACTTTCTAACGTTCTATTATTCGTAT
>Ga0182739_1002646_pt1 | contig 16534 bp, 13 predicted proteins | sample eDN5th30CBELigBY_FD_128873 | JGI IMG/M metagenome (GOLD analysis project Ga0182739, IMG submission 128873) | Enriched backyard soil microbial communities from Emeryville, California, USA - eDNA 5th pass 30_C BE-Lig BY (version 2) (version 2) | ecosystem: Environmental > Terrestrial > Soil >... | reverse complement strand
TTTGAATGATTGGTTTTGGCTCTTCTTTGGACTGGATCTGCAGGATTTCTTCAACTGGCTGAACACGAACCACGGCCCCCACTCGCGATGTCGGGAAAACACGGGTAAACGTATCGATCTGACCGACCGATTCAGGAACAAGCGTAATCTGGAACGTGCGGGATGCTCCAGGGGCCAGAGATTCCAGGTTCCAGACCAGTTCATCTCCGGAAATTCCCGCTTGCGGCACAACGTCCTGAACTCGAGCCAGCGAAGAAATTCGTTCGTGAATCGCCAAATGTTCAATGACGGACTGGGACGTATTGCGCAAGATCACCTGGTAGGTCAGCGCTTCATCCGGAGTCCCTTGCAGGTTTCCAGTTTTCTCAATCATCAGTCCCATGGATCGTAAGGATGGCGAAGACAGAGGAATGGAAGCAAGATTCGAAGCGGCCAGCTTCGGCCAGATTGAAGGAAATCCCGCTGCTTTTGTCAGGTAGGACACAAACTGATTGACGGGAGGAGCGCGGAACTGACCACGCTGCCACAAATCCTGCATGATCTTCGCCACAATGGGAGTGGGGGCAGAAGAAACACGAGTCAAAGCACGCTCTTCATCCCATTCGAAAGGGAATGTCGTTCCCATGAATCGCACAAGAAGATCCGAATGGGCCTCGGGAATCGGGAAAGCAGGGGTCGGCTGGGGGTCAGCTTGCACACGAGGCAAGATCTGTACCGGTGCAACAATCGCAGGAACGGAAGCGGCTGCTTGCAAGACGTTGGGGTCCGGTATGAAAAACAGGGAAATCGCCAGCATGATTCCCAACACGCCTGCCAGGCTGCCAGTCACCCAGACCGGGACCTGACCGACGGCTTTTTGCAGTGTTCGCGTGGCACGCAGATTGGTTCGCTTCCATTCGATCAGAATGGCCGCCAGCTCCGGAAACAGCTGACGCGGACGAGGAATGCGTTGAATCTTGGACACGATGACTTCCCTGAGAATCGGTCGCTTTTGTACGAATCGTAAGATTGATCACGAAATACGTGACGGTTCAATTTGCGGCAACCCCTTCTGAGAGTCTGTACCGGAGGGGTCACTTGGATGGACCAAACAATTGCCACCTCAGCTGCAGAATGAACCGATGCATTGAAGTAGCAAAATTTGCCGAATGGGGGAAGACCGACTTTTGAAAAGATTGCAAAGTCCAAACGAATACGGCACCAAAGCGGAATCACGAAGAACTGCCCCAAGCTCCAGACCACGAAGCCGCACAAGATCGCCACAAGATTGACAAAAACGCTCTAGACCAGTTTGGTCTATCATGTGCCCGCGTCGAAAGGGTTTCACCTGATGAAAGACTGAATGCCGCGAGGCAAGTGCGATACAAGATTTACAAAAACGCTCTAATTCGCATTTGACGTCTTGAGCTTCTTCATTCGTTCGCGGGCGCGGTGCAGCGTGGGGCCGATCGAGTTTTCTGGAATATTCAGTCGGCTGCTGATTTCCTGATAGCTGAGCCCTTCGAGATAAAAGAGTTTCACCAAAGAGGCTTCGGCAGCAGGGATTTGACCCAGCAGGCTGCGTACTTCTTCGATTTCTGCCATGGAACGACTGACTTCTTGTCCCTGGGCGGGCGATGACAGGTGATGTGCGGACGTATGGCCGAGGGCTTCGGACTTTCGCCGCTGCGCAATGGACTTGACCACAATCCGACGGGCAACAACGGCCAGATAGGTGGCCAGAGAAGACTTCCCTTTGAAGTGCCGCAACACCACAAAATCGTTCTTCAGCAGGGTCAAATAAATCTCCGAGCAGAGATCTTCAACGTCATCAGGAGTCAGTTCGACGCTGCGAGTGTATGCGGTATGGCGAATCACATGCACAAAAACGCCGATAAACCGGTCTACAAATTCTTCCCATGCCCCCTGTTCTCGCTTGAGGCATCGTGAGAGGATTCGGCGATCGATTTCTACGAAAGGCACGGGAACAACTCCGCGGGCCAGGGGGACACGGCGAACAGAACGTCTGAGCGCAAGAAGTCCTGGGCAAAATAGATGATTGAAAGAGGCCGCCGTCTCTTTAAGTAAGACAGAGAAGACCCCCTTCCTCCCCGCTGGGGCAGAAGGTTCTTTCGGGGGACTTATCAGTTCCAGAGCTTCCAATTTTATCTTATGACCCAGTTGGTCTGCAGGCAACGGGTAACTTTCGTTTCCTCGGTATGAAACCTTCGAAAACTGTTCTCGGAAAAGGACCTTTCCGCTTAACCGGAAGTATTGACGCAGACGCGCAACTCTCTTCATAATCCCTGCATTGGCCAATGGGCTGTACAAGCCCGGTCCTCTGGACACTGCGGGGTTACCCCGTGGGAGAGATTTTGCTCCGCATTCGGCGGATGAATGTCGACGACGGCACGCCTTGGCGCCGTCGCAACATTCGCTACAGGATTCGTTGTGCAGCCCATTGGCCAGTTTGTTCCTCCCCTTCCCTGGTCCTGCGTCGAACTCGCCTGTCAGACGGTAACGAATCTCTATGGGATTGTTCGGCTTTTTGTGGCGACTCCTCGGCGGCTCACCCCGCATCTCCCCTGCACTGGAGTCGGCCCGAGTCTCTTCCGATCCGCAGACTTTTCCCGAGGTCGTGGCGGGCTCTACCATAGAATCCGGGGCTCAAACGGCAGAAATGGGGGTGGAAGAGCCGGGCACATCCAGCGTTTCAAACGTCACCCCCCGCAAAATTCGCCCCAAGGGAGAACGCCGCAAGCGTATCCACATCGACCCCCTGGAGTATCAGCCAAACCTGATCCCGACACGGACGGAGCAGGAGATCGTCCGCAGCCGACCGTATCGTTTCGCGTCGATCGGTCCGCACTCAGGAGAATACCTGGACCTGTCTCAGGACAGTGATCCGCGCTGGCTGGAGTATTACAATCTCCCACTGTTGAAAACACCGGACGATCTGGCGGATTGGCTGGGAATCTCCATCGGCAAGTTGGCCTGGCTCACGCATCGCACCACACAGAACCAGCGACCGGAAACCGAACACAAAGCCCATTATGCGTATCGCTGGATTCCCAAACGCAATGGCGGCTGGCGGTTGATTGAAGCCCCCAAGCTCGAGTTGAAGCAAGTTCAGCGGCAGATTCTACGGGATTTGCTCAATCATGTCCCAACACATGAAGCGGCTCACGGATTCGTCCTCGACCGGTCCATCATCACCAATGCCACTCCCCATGTCGGCCAGCGTTTCGTCTTGAAATTTGACCTGAAAGACTTCTATACGAATGTTCGTTATTCCCGGGTGGTCTCAATTTTTCGCAGCCTGGGATATAGCCGCGAGGTGGCCATCTGGCTGGCGCGCCTGACAACATCCAGTATCCCCTGGAATCTGAAAGCTCCCGTGAACGCGGTCGAGCTGGCCCAGTTTTCTGCGCGGCATCTGCCCCAGGGAGGGGTCACTTCTCCTTCTCTGGCAAATCTTTCGGCATTTTCTCTGGATGTGCGACTGTCCGGCCTGGCCAGTGCGTACCGCATGAAATACACCCGATATGCTGATGACCTCACATTTTCCGGACCTGGAAAGGCGATCCCGGCCCTGCATGAAATTGTGCCGCTGATTCGCAAAATCATTCGTTCGGAGCGATTCTATGTGAACCCGAAGAAGCAGCGCATCCTGCGGAATGGTCAGCGTCAATCTGTCACCGGCGTGATTGTCAACGAACGCGTCAACATTTCCCGCGTCGAATTCGATCGACTCAAAGCCATTCTGACCAACTGCATGCGTAACGGCCCCAGCCTGCAGAACCGGGATCAGCACCCGCATTTTCAGGATCACCTGCGGGGGCGAATTGCTCATGTGTGTCAATTAAATCAGAATCGTGGAGAAAAGTTGTTGTCTTTGTATCACCAAATCGACTGGTCCCGATGATGTTCGCCGGCCGGTCCTCATCTCTGACAACCTGATGATTTGACAACCTGCTGACCGGTGACCACCCTGATGACTCCTGCCAGTCCCACTTCTGCCGACACAAATCCTTTTGAAGCCCCCCAACCTCGCGATATTCGCTTGACGCAAGGAGTCTTGCGGGTCGTGGTCGCCATGCAATGCTTTGGCATGGCGGCAGCCCATCTGCAACATCAGCGGCCCGACCTTTTTTGCGAACTGATCCTGAAAAGTCGGGACGTCCCGGCAGATCAGATTTCCCAGATCACGGACATCGTCGCCTATGTCCTGGCAGCCTGTGGTGTCTTGACCCTGTTGCGGTCCGCCACGTTGGTCCTGCTGCCGCTCCTTGTCTATCAGGCAGGAACCGCCATCGTGCCAGTACTGCAGGGGGATGGGCTTTATTCACGTTTTGAACCCGCATTACAAGCCACGCAGATTGTCGTTCCGCTGGCTTTGATGCTGGTCGATTTCTGGCCTCCTCGCATCAAGCCGACTCTGGCGATGTGCCTGGCCGCCATGACATTCCTGAAATTTGCAACCACTGCCGCTTTCATCGCACACGGCGTGATCTGTATTGAACAGGCACGACAGGGAGGTCCGTTGCTGGACCTGTTTCACCAGGCCGTCCAGCGGGGGATTCGGGAAAATTTTCCACTCCAGGACTTTCAACGCGTCCTGGCCACGCTGGGAGCCGCTGAAATCGGACTGGCGTTTGCGCTCTTCACCGGGCGCAGCCGACTGGTCATGGCAGCCTGTGCGGCAACGGGCCTGCTGATTGCCTTTGTCAGCATCGTGGCCCAAGGTGCTCCCGGGGCCAGCCTGTGCCTGAGCCAGATTTCTCTCGCAGGTGCTCCGCTGGCCATTCTGGTGTTTCACCTGACTTCTGTCCGGGATCAGTTGCCCATCTATCTGCCCGAAATCAGAAGACCCCCCTCCGCGTAAAGATACGACGCAAAGACGCCAGATAAAAGCCGACGGACAGGCTAGAGCGCAGTAACGCCGCAGTGTCCGGGTTCTGCCTCGCGGTATCCAGCTTTTCATCAATCAAAATACCTTTCCCGCGGGCACAGTCGAGAGCAACTTGCTCTAGCCGAAAAGGACAAAACGCAGTGCAGGAACCCCCATGGCCGGCCGAGGGACACTGCGAACATGGCGTCTGTTTGATCCCGGACGAAATTACGCCGCCCGACGTTTCCCTCCGGCGTTCGGAACATTTGACGGTGCGATCTCGATCGTCGATCCCGCACGGCCCAGCTCATGACCAGTATCGCTGCCTGTTGAAGCAGAGTTGTCGGAACGATACAGGGCATCCAGAATTTCTCGCCCCGATTTGATTCCGCGGGACGCATGCGGTTCGGTGATCAATCGATGCGCCGCTGCCGCCACCCGTTTCCACGGTGTTGGAGAGAGAAAATGCTTCAGTGTGGTATGGTTTCGCAGCACCGACCGCACGTGATCATAGTTCTCTTTCATTTGCGGATTGCGAGCGCCTGAAGTGCTTTTGCGAAACGCCGCGCGAACTTCATCATTGGTCGACTTCATCCCCACCGGATGGGTTTCGAATCCGGCCTTGTGTCCCATCCACTCCATCGTCTTGGGGTTGAAGTTATAAATATGGGCATAGTGGAACCTGTTGTGCGGTGCATGTTCTTTCGATTCGACATTCGGGACTTCAACCACAAACACTCCACCCGGCTTCAACATCTCGTATGCCCGCTGAAAGCACTGAAACGGATCGCGGAGATGCTCCATCACATGATGCGTGGTAATCAGATCAAACTCGTTCGCCGGCAGGTCAATGGCATATAAGGGCGCCTGTCGAACATCGATGCCATACTCCTGGATGGAGTAGCCGCCATAGCCCAGGTCCGGTTCAACTCCGGTAGCACGATATCCCCGCTGAGTCAGCAGATATAGGAACTCTCCTCCTCCCGAACCGATGTCCAGAACACGACCTCCTGCGGGGACCAGCGAGCCGACTCGTGCCAGACGCTGCAAGGCACTCAGGCCGGCCCGGTAAACATGGTATTGTTTCGGACGTTCGACCCCTTTGTAGGACTTTCGATAGCGGGTGGCATAATAATCTGCAAGTTGCTGATCCGTCGGAATCGGATTGGAAAAGACAAGGCCACAGCCGGAGCACAGCATGGTCTGTAATGCCTGACCATCCCGGTCGCGGTTGGAAACTTGCTCATGCTCGGTCGATCCACAAAGGTTGCAGGGGGTTTGTGTCGGGGTCGTCATTTTCAGGGGTTCCGTCTAATCAATTCCGTCTAATCAAATTGTGTTCCCGCCGGAAACAGTGTGCCGGCGAGTTCTTTCGTCCCGGGCAACTTCGAACATGACAACTGTTTCGGTGCCACGCACAGAGTTTCCCGGAAAAGGACAACTTCCCGTGTCCGCAAGCAAGTTCGTCGCAAGTTTTGCGGGGGCTTCTCAAAAGGAACTCAACCGAATACGAAATCCACAATGGGCTTTCGATGATGCGTTCCGATTCAAAAGAGTTGTCAGAACAAAAAGACCATCTGTTTATGCCGCGCGGCGAGACTGGTACTTGCCAACCAGGCTGGGACTCGCATCCGCCATATCTTCATAATACAAATTGAGCAGGCTGTTTCTTGTTCCCGCGCCCGGCGGCAGTTGATCCCGTCCATGCCAGCTCTTCTTGGAGATCTTATTCAAGACCACGAACGCATAACCGCTATTGGGAAGAAACGGCATGCGTTTAACAGTTTCGAATCCACGCGGAAATCGCAGCAACGTCGTGGGATTGACGCTGCGCTTATAAAACTCCGTTCCCAGATTCGCCTGCGACTCGTCCGCCGGCAGGGCGACCTGCATGGTGACCACTTTACGACGGGTATCCGGATGGGGCGCGATGGAATAACCACTCAGTTCGCGATACAACTCGGGCAAAGGAAAGCCCGGGGCTTCCTCGACCTGTTTGGCCGAGATGCCGAAACGGAACTTCACTCCGCTCTCCAGTTTTCGAAAAACGGTCCGCTTGACTGCCGGATCACCAATGGAATCACGCACAGCCCGCCACAAGTTCGCCTGCGTTTCCGGTAATGTTGCCAGTTGAGCATCTTCCATGCTCATCCGAAAGCGGGTTTCATGGGCGCCGTAATTGTGCTTGTCCATCAGCTTGTAGCTGCTGGTGGCCGGTAACAACTCCATCATCTGCGCATAAACATCTTCTGGAAACAGGTTGTGGACCACAAAATGAGGGAAGGGAACGTCCGAAACTTCGGCATTCTCCAGTTGCTGCACCATGTGCGCAACACATAACTTCCGCAGGTGATCGCTTGAATTCATCATGAATCCTCTCTTCCCCTTCATCCTTGAAGCGAGAGCAGATTGCTCTATGGTCCATGCCCACGACAGGCGAGTTTAGACTGATTATTTCGAGTTTGAACGACTTCGAGTCTGGACTGACTCTTCACTGGAACGCACGGAGCAGTCCCCGACCGATCCGGAGTGAACGCCCTGGGCATCGACTGGAAAAACATTTCTGATTGATAATATTCATCGACGATATTAAAGAGACAAGAAACTGTCCGTGAGCACATTCTCCTAAAATGGTGTCCTGCCCCTAAAATCATGTCCTGCTAAAATCATGTCCTGACGGGCAGTCGTCCGGCTATGAGATCGAGTCTTTGTAATCGTCTCCGGCAGATGGACACAAGATCAAAATTTTTCGTCCGCGTTTTTGGGGAATACGGGAATTTGCGGAAGAGCATTCGCCAAAACGCATCTTGTGTTGAAACCTGCTTTTCGCCAAGATTCCGCCGCACATCGAAGGCGCGGGAAATGTCGATCGAGGGCAAGTTGCTCTCAAGGTGTGTCCGCGCACCGCGTTTCGATTGACGAAATACGATTTGTCGCGTGGTCGAGCGCGGTCCGTCTGGTATCCCACGCGCTTTCTTTGAGTATGAATCTATGATTAGCGTCATTGGAATTATCGTGGTGCTGGGAGCTGTACTGACTGGCTTCAGTATGGCGGGTGGGCATGTTCACTCGCTGATCCACGTGTCGGAAATTGTCACTATTGGCGGGGCAGCCCTGGGCGCCATGATTGCCGGTGCTCCCAAGCAGGTGCTCATCGATGTGGCCAAAGGACTGATGGGAGTTGTCAAGGGCGGAAATTGTGGCAAAAAGACATACAAAGATGTCTTTCAGGTCCTTTATTACTTCTTCTGTATTGCCCGCCGCGACGGCCTGTTGGCACTCGAATCCATTCTTTCCGAAGAGGGAAGTGCTTCTCCCTTCAATAAATATCCGACGGTGGCTAAAGATCATCATCTCAAGGATTTTATTTCGGATGCACTGGTGGCGGCCTCGGAAGGGGCGGATGGCCCGCAATTGCAAACGTTGCTGGATACCGACATTCGTGTGATTGATGAAGAGCATCATGCTGCCGTGGGAGCCTTAACCCGCACAGCCGACGCATTACCTGGATTTGGAATTGTGGCAGCAGTGCTGGGAATTGTGATCACCATGGGAGCCATCGACGGCCCCGTGGAAGAGATCGGACATAAAGTGGGGGCAGCCCTCGTCGGAACATTTCTGGGAATTCTGCTCTCATATGGCATCATTGGCCCACTGGCCAGCCGCATGGAATCACTAGGTCTGGCGGAAACCGCCTTGCGAAAAACGGTGGCCAGTGCCGTGGTCGATTTTGTCGAAGGGGGCACCCCCAAAGCGGCACTGGAAAAGGCTCGTCGGGGAGTCGCCACGGATTGCCGACCATCCATGAAAGAAATGGAAGAAATCTATAAGGCCGCAGCCTGATCGCGGAGAATCGGCGAATAGGACGGTTGATTTGATCGTCTTTTCATCAAGCGTCACATTGAAAGAAAGGGATCTTCATGGCGGGAAAAGGAGGAGGTGCCTGGAAGGTGGCCTATGCCGACTTCGTGACCGCGATGATGGCATTCTTCCTGGTGATGTGGCTGGTCTCGCAGGACCAGAAAGTCAAAGAGTCCATTGCACATTATTTTCAAGGACCGATTGGAGTGAATGTGCTGGGAGACTCCTCTCGCCACAAACAGTCTGGAGGACTGTTCTATTCCGAAGTGCACGGTTCGGTGCCAAACCAGAATCACCGCACCGCCGGCCGCAGCATCGGCATGCTTCGAGAACATCATGAGGACGAAGACCCGACAATGGTCGTCGCGGAATGGATTCTTGAAGAGCCCAAACGGTATGACCAGTGGTTTCAATCTGCGAAAGAGGAGTTGCAGGCCGCCCGTCAACTCCCCAGCGTGCAAAATGGAACATTGGAAGTGGAAGAGGCTGCCCGCAGAATGCTGGCCCACCGCATGAAGAAAGAGATGCTGGACGTCGCAAAAAAATCGGTTTCCGATCCACTTGTCCTGGACTTGGTCGAGACCACAATGTCTCAGATCGACTGGGAAGGGATCGCGGATGAGTGCATTGAACGCACGCAAGGACGCTAGACCAGTTTGGTCGATCATGTGCCCGCGTCGAAAAGGTTTCACTTGATGAAAGACTGAATGCCGCGAGGCAAGTCCGCCACAAGATTTACAAAAACGCCCTATGTACTGGCGTTCCCCTCGGGGATGCGGTCATCGACATCCGTGGCCTGACCGATAAAACGGAGGAAGCAGATCGTCCACCAGGTCATATCGAATTCCCACCAGCGATGACCGGCCCGGGCCAGCCGCGGGTGAGCGTGATGATTGTTGTGCCAGCCCTCTCCATAGGCGAACAGGGCCACCCACCAGAGATTCCGAGAGGCATCGGTGGTTTCATAATTTCGATAGCCCCACAGGTGCGTGGCCGAATTCACGAACCAGGTACTGTGATAGGCCAGAACCATGCGTACGCACATCCCCCACAACAGCATGGGCCAACCGCCAACGAAGTACAACGTCAGCCCGACGACCCATAACCATAAGGCAAATGTTCGTTCGAAGAACTGCATCATCGGCTCGCGGGCCAGATCGGGGGCGTAATACTGATAAAGAAGCTGCTTTCGTCGGCCGGTCGTTTTGACCATCATCCACCACAAATGAGACCACCACGGACCTTCCAATGGAGAGTGCGGATCCCCTTCCTGATCGGAATGGCCGTGATGCACACGATGCGTGGCCGCCCATGTTAAGGGACTTCCTTCTCCTGCAATGGAACCGCACAGCACGCCAAAGAATTTGGCCGGACCTCGCAACTTCAATGAACGGTGTGACAGGCAGCGGTGATAAGTCATGCAGATGCCAATGCTGCAGGTCAGCCAGTGCAGCACCACTGCAGTGGCCACCGCTTCCCAGGTGAAGAAGAACGGCGCTGCCAGACACCCAATGTGCATGCCCAGCATCCAGACTGCCACGACCGGGTCAATATTCTTCCACTTCAGATTATCCGGATGAAAGTACCGCAGCAGTTCCGCACGTTCTCGCGCAGCCTGACTGAGAGGACGGGACGGTTGTCCAGAAGCTTCATTGTCATCGGGATGATCCGCGGAGAGAACAACGGTCGTTGCAGAAGACGCATCGACCAGTTCATCGGAAAGTTCATCTGCAGAAACTGGAATGCCTGCCGGAACGTCATCACAGGGCAACGTTTCGTCCAGCAATGGAGTGGAATCGAGTATTACGGGAGCCATAGCGGCAGATCTTTCATGAAAAAACGAAATCTGTGCAACACAAATCAGACGCAACGGAACAACGGTCACATCCAAATCGTGATCGTTCAGTCTGGGCTGGGAACACCGGCTCTTTCAAACGGAATTCGTGGCTGCGATGGTCTTGTATCACAATCATTCGCAAAAATGTGTCAGCACGCTGGAAAACTTCCGTCAAACTTTCGCCAGCCATGTCACGGAAATGTCACCAACAGAAAGACGTTGCAAAACTCGTTTCTAATTAAAGAGATACGGCAGATCGCGTCTTCCATAAAAAGCTCTTGCGAGGAACTTTGCAGAGAGAATTGCATGATCTGGAAGTCTTTTTTTCCACGAATGTCAGAGTCAGGACAAGATTCTTGAGACAAAGCAGCCATCCGCGGCAATCGCATCACGTCGTAAGAAGAGTTGTCAAAACGGCTCGATTGCTGCAGGGATGAGAAGCCTTTACTTGAAGAAGGAATCCCGTTGACCATACGATTCAGGCTGTGTTGATCAATCCGCTTTGAACTCTCTGTGTTGTTTTAGAAAAGGCCGTTTTATGAAAACGTTCCTGCTGGTTTGTCTGGGTCTGGCCCTGGTTGTTTCCGGCCTGCTGATGAATGTCGGGCTTGCGGAGAAGGGGGACAAAATAAAGACGAACCGGTTGCGCCATGTCGTCCTGTTCAAGTTCAAGCCGGAAGCGGATCAGGCACGCGTGGATGCGATTGTCAAAGCGTTCGGCGAACTCCCTTCACAAATCAGCGAGATTCAGGAGTACGAATGGGGGACCAATAACAGCCCGGAGAATCTTAACAAAGAGCTGACACACTGCTTCCTGGTCACCTTCAAGAGTGAAGCAGATCGCGATGCCTATCTCGTTCACCCCGTTCATAAGAAGTTCGTTGAATTCCTTAAACCGTCACTGGCAGATGTGACTGTTGTGGATTACTGGGCGAAATGACAGTATTTCCAAGTTTGAGGTGCAACCACAACGAGGAGTCAGAGGTCGGGAATCAGAGATCGGGAATCAGAGAGCAGAAAACTCGACGAATCGCAGGCTTTTCCCTGATCTCTGCCCTCTTTTCTGCACTCGATCAGACTTGAAAAGACTGAGAGTCTGTCCGCATACAGGTGTTTGACGCTTCGAACGCAACACGATTTTCGTTCATGACGAATTTCGCTCAGAGCTTCAAGAGACCTGTCAATTCCCGCAGGGCGGCTTCCACGTCTTCCGCCAATTGGGGGTCTGCCAGGTCCTGGGGAGTCAGTTCTTCGCGATAGTGGCGTTCCACCCAGTTGCATAACTGCTCATAGAGGGCATTCGTCAGAAAGACATTCCCTGAAACGGCGGCGTATTCCGCGTCGTTCAGGACGATACGTAATCGCAAACAGGCGGGGCCGCCCCCGTTTCGCATGCTTTGCCGGACATCCACAAACCGAACATCCTCAATCGGGTTCTCCTCCGCCAAAATCCGGTCAATCACCTTTCTGGCTCGCACATGTGTGCGGCACTCCTCCGGACACAACAACAACATCGCTTCTCGCCCTGTGGCGGTTCCAGCAGGAGATGGCGCAGCGGGAATCGTGATCAACTGGCTGTTGAAAAGATACGTCTGTACGGCTTCCTGAAGCGAGAGTTCCGCAGCAGAGACTTCAATCACCTGCAATTCACCGGCCAGAAAATGTTCCAGTTGCGAGAGGGCATGCGGCTGGTCGACAAACGCCTGTTCATGACAGAGCAGGACACGTTCATTGCTCACCGCGATGACGTCGTTATGAAAGACTCCCGCATCAATCGCCAGGGGATTCTGTTGAATGAAGCAGCGTCTTGACTCATCCAGTTCATGTAAAGCGGCAATTCGTTCGCTGGCCTGCCGGGTCTGCCTGGCCAGGTAATGCTTCGGGCGGAGACTGGATGTTCCGTCGAAGTCGATTCCATAGACAAAAACCTCGAGACCGGCAGCCGCGTGATTGCGACACAGTCGCATCTGATTGGCAGCCCCTTCATCGGCCAGCAGTTCATTCGCGGGGAGTGGATCACAGATGGAGAAATAGCGGTGATTATTAAAAATCTGCCGCAACACTGTTGCTGTTTGTTCACTTTCCAGGGCACGATGCGAAAGAGATTTCAGATTGGCGGGGGTGAAATGAACCCGTCCGTCCGCGGTGTCCGCACTGGGGGAAACGGTGGCAGCATTCGCCGTCCACATCGCGGAAGCACTGTACGCAATCGATAGCAGATCGGGACGTGTGCGGGCGGCCTGTTCGATGATCTCTGCATTCGTGCCGGTCAAACCGTGCTGCTTCAGGAACGGCCAGTGCGGACGTGGATGCGGCGGCAGAACTGCTTGCGGCACCCCCAGATCAGCCAGCAGTTTCATTTTTGCCAACCCTTCCAGAGCTGCCTGTCGGGGGTGAGACCGGGCCAGTCGATTTGCCTGTGACGCCAGATTTCCCGGGGCCAGGCCCCCGTAATGATGTGTCGGCCCGACAATGCCGTCAAAATTGAATTCTCTGGCGTTCATGGGCAGGGGACTCCCGGACTCGGTTGAGCAGGCAATTTCAATGATGTGCTCTCCAGCGTCGCAATCGGAACATTACAGAAGTCGACCGTAAATGCCCCTGCGGGACGATGGTTTCCACTTCGACCCACTCCTCCAAACGGAAGCTCACCACTCGCCCCGGTGGTCGGACGATTCCAATTGATCAACCCTGCCCGCACCTGATCATAAAACGTCTCGAAGTCCGTCTGATCCGCCGTCAGAATCGCTGCCACAAGTCCGTATTGCGTCCGGTTTGCTTCCTGGATGGCGGCCGCCAGATCGGGAACACGCACGACCTGCAGCAGCGGGCCGAAGACTTCCTGATCACTCCGCACATGGCAGGGGGTCACATCGATCACACCGGGTGAAACGAAGGCACTTCCCTGTTGCAGGCGTTTGGCTTCCAGAAGTTGCACAGCACCAGATTCCAGCAGTCGTTGTTGTTCCCAGAGGACCTTATCCACAGCCCGCGCATGAATCAGCGGACCGAAGAACGGTTGTGGCTGGGCATCGGGGGCAGCGATCCGAATTTGTTGAGTGGCACTGATCAGTTGCTGCAGAAATTCTGCATTGCCATCGGTGATGATCAGGCGGCGGGCACAGGTACAGCGCTGGCCTCCGGTGACAAACGCGGACTGGATTGTCCAGTAGACTGCCGCTGGAATGTCTTCCGGGCGATGAATCACCAAAGGATTATTCCCGCCCAGTTCCAGCGCCAGGATCTTTTCCGGTTTCTCCAGAAGTGCCGTTCGTAATGCAATTCCCGTTTTCAAACTTCCGGTGAAAAGAATGCCGTGAATCCCATCGTTCCGGGCCAGTGCTGCGCCTGTCTCCCGGCCTCCCTGGATCAAGTTCAAGACGCCGGCTGGCAATCCGGCTTGTTCCCAGAGTTTAACGGTGGCCTCAGCCGTTCCCGGACTGAGTTCACTCGGTTTGAAGAGAATGGTATTTCCAGCCGCCAGTGCGGGAACAATTTGTCCATTCGCCAGATGACCCGGAAAATTGAAAGGGCCATAAACCGCCAGGACACCGTGCGGCTTATACCGCACCGCACCGACTCCACCAGCGACAGCAATCTCTTGCGGACTGCGGCGTTCCTTCAGGAATTTGAGAGAGACGTCGATCTTCCCGATCATCGCCTGCACTTCAGTTAAGGCATCCCAGCGGGCCTTGCCGACTTCCCGGACAATCAGATCCGCAAGGGGCTCCTTTTCCCGCTGAAGCTGTTCCCGAAAGGCAAACAGATAGCTCGCCCGTTCATCAATCGACAACCTGGCCCAGGCTGGCAATGCCTTCTGCGCGGAGTTCACCGCAGCCTGAATGTCTTCAGCGGAGGCTTCACCACCAGTCCAGACCGCAGTTCCATCACTGGGATTGTACGACGAGAATTCTTCGCCGTGGGCGACGGTCCATTTCCCATTATAATAAAGCATGAGCTTGTTTCACTTTTATGTCGAGACCAGCGAAGGACTCAAATTTCGGGTGTGAATGAAGAAGAGGACGAAGCAGGGTCGGGTCTCAGGGCGACGGTCCGTACAGGATCATGGACGGTGACTCCCAGCGCCCGGGCCACGTCCCAGGTCAGTTCAAGTCCATCCGGTGTTTGAGAAACGACAGCTTTCATTGCTCGAAAGCCTTCGTGGCGAGAAGCAACCAGCAGTTCTTCGCCGTCAAAAACGGTATCCTGGATGGCGGCAACTTTGACCGTGCGGCTTTCCCGCACGCTGCGAATTCGCTCGCGGGAACAATGCAACATAGGACCGGCCTCGAAGATATCGACATGGTTTCGAAATTCGAACCCTTCCATTTCCAGCATGCGGCGGGCGGGACGTGTCAGTTCATGCACTTCCCCAATCACGGCCTGTGCCTCGGCCGGCAGCAACGGAATATAGATGGGATAACGCGGCATCAGATCACCAATGAACTCCTTGTTCACGATGCTCAGATAGTCTGCTTTGGGGAATTCGAGATCGAAAAAGTGCTTGCCGAGCGAATCCCAGAAGGGGCTACGACCTTTTTCGTCGATCACCCCGCGCATTTCCGCAATCACCTCGGGATCGAAGAGTTTTGGATACTCCGCCATGAAGAGGAATCTTGACAGGGAGAGAACTCGCCCATTGCCACCCTGGCGTGCATCGGGATGCAGGAACAGGCTGCCGATTTCGCTGGGACCGTTATGATCTTCGTCCAGATGCAGGACCCGGATTTCCTTGCGGATGCGGAGCGTGGGAGATTCGTGAACGGAAGTCTGAATTTTGTAGGAATAAAACGGTTCAAACCCACCTGTTTTGGAAACAATCCCACAGGTCCCCATCACTTTGGAAGAGGGGATCTGCTCAATGACAAACAGGTATGTTTCCCCCAGCGGTTCTTCCCCGTCCAGGTTTCGAAACGCCCGCAACGACGCCCTGATTCGTTTCTGCAACAGATCCCGGTCTTTGGGAAGCGTCGTCAACCCGAAAGATGTGAGATCCGCCAGTTCCAGAAGCCGGTCCAGGTCATCCAGCCGCACAGGTCGAATCAGGAACATGATTGACCCCCTTTCTTCCTCGTGCATCGACAATTCTAGACTGCTTTTACAACGTATCAAGATCGCATCGGACAGCCGTTCCAAGTTCAGGAACTGGAATCGGACAATGCTTTTTCACAAACCATAACGATTGACTCTTCAAAGATTAAGAAGTCCTCACAAAACGTGCAGCGAGCTTGCTCGCAGGCAGGAGGTTTCCCTTGTCCGAGAGGTTTTGTTCGCGGCTCTCAGGACATTCGGGTAGACTCCGATGTTGTCGGAGTCCTGATTATCATTCGATTCCACAACATCCCTTCCGCGAGCTTGACGATGACCTATGGTGACGACGACTGGGACGATGGCTGGGACGATGGCTGGGACGATGACGATCTCGACGACTATCCGGAGGATACGGACGATGCAGGAACGATTCCCTGTCCGAACTGCGGTGCAGAGATTTATGAAGAATCTCCTCGATGCCCTATTTGCGGCGAATATCTCACTCGTCATTCGGGTCGCGTGTGGGAGGGGAAACCTTACTGGTACATCGTTTTGGGCTTATGTGGAATCATCGCGGTAACCTGCATCCTGCTGATCTCCAGATAGAGCTTCTCAGGCTGAAAATTGGGGGTTACTGGGCATCATTCGGCCCCCTCCGATAAGCCTTACGAACTGGATCAGTCTTACGAACTGATCGAGACCGCATTCACGCCGTATGGTCCAGGTGCTGCCTCGTGGTATTCAGCTTTGCATCAAGTGAAACGTTTTCGACGCGGGCGCATGATCAACCAAACGGGGTAAGAGTCTGTCCCGAAAGGTCAATTTGGGCTGCGATCGGCTCTTTTGCGTTCTGAACTTCGTCAGCCTGCATCGACGAATCCTGGGGATTCGCCTGCTTCGGCTTCCTTGTCAGAACACAAATCGCTCGATCTCGA
>Ga0182739_1002644_pt1 | contig 16557 bp, 11 predicted proteins | sample eDN5th30CBELigBY_FD_128873 | JGI IMG/M metagenome (GOLD analysis project Ga0182739, IMG submission 128873) | Enriched backyard soil microbial communities from Emeryville, California, USA - eDNA 5th pass 30_C BE-Lig BY (version 2) (version 2) | ecosystem: Environmental > Terrestrial > Soil >... | reverse complement strand
GCAAATTGCTGGCATCCCCTGCTATTCTCGTGTCGCCGAGGTGCCTAGGGTACCTGATCTTGCGGTCATAGCAATTCCAGCACCAGCTGTTCCGACCGTCATCAAAGAACTCCGTGAGAAGGGAACACGCGCTGCGATCGTCATCAGTGCTGGCATCACTGAACGGAACGGGCTTCGGCAGGCAATGCTCAATGAGGCTAAGCCTGGCCTGTTGCGTATCATTGGCCCCAACACGATTGGGTTGATGGTACCTCAGATTGGACTCAATGCCAGCTTTGCCCATATCAATCCGGCATCAGGAGACATTGCTCTGCTTTCTCAGTCGGGCGCAATCACCACCTCGTTGATCGATTGGGCGTCGGACAATGGTATCGGGTTCTCCCAGATCATCTCCTTGGGCGACATGGCCGATGTGGATGTGGGAGATTGTCTGGATCTGCTGGCCGCAGATGCCAACACGCGCGCCATTCTGATGTACCTGGAGACAATCCCAGAACCCCGCAAGTTCCTTTCGGCTGCACGCGCCGCCAGCAGACTGAAACCGGTGATAGCGCTCAAACCTGGCCGACATGCGGCGGCAGCTAAGGCAGCGGCAACACATACGGGTGCACTTTCCAGCCCAGATCGAGTGGTGGATGCAGCATTCAAGCGCTCAGGCGTACTGCGCGTCTCTGGCTTAGCGGAGTTGTTCGATGCGACTGAAACGCTTGCTCACTTCCCTCCGCTTGAAAGCGCGCGGGTCGCCATCATCACAAACGGCGGCGGTGCTGGAGTATTGACGGTTGATCGCCTCATGGACTTGAACGGGCAACTTGCCACCCTCACCCAATCGACAATCGACGCGCTTAACCGCCTCCTGCCCCCAAACTGGTCGGGAAGCAATCCAATCGACATTGTCGGAGATGCGACACCTGCCCGATATCGAAGTGCCCTTGAAGCGGTTTCGAAAGACACAGGTACTGACGTCATTCTCGTGCTGCACTGTCCTACGGCAATCGCATCTTCGATCCCGGTGGCACAGTCCGTAGCCAGTTTGACTCAGAATGGCATGATCTCAGGCAAACCTGTGTTGACCTGCTGGCTCGGCGAACACACGGCGCGTGAAGGCCGCCACGTGTTCAGTGAGGCTGGGATTGCCAGCTACGAATCTCCGGCAGCTGCGGCGGCTGCGATCTCTCACCTCGTGGATTGGTCACGCGCCCAGCAGGCACTGCAAAGGGTCCCTGCGATTTTGCCGAGTCATTCATCTCAACGCTGTGAAATCGTGCGCTCCATCCTCAGACATGTGGCCGAAGAAGGACGACGCCTGCTGACCGAGCCCGAGGCAAAGTCTGCGCTAGCCGCCTACGGAATTGATGTGCCTCTGACACTCGTCGCCTCCACTGCGGAAGCCGTTGAAGAAGCTACGCAACAAGTTCTCAAAGTTGCTGACAGAGCTGTGATCAAACTCCTGTCCAAGTCGGTGACACACAAATCCGATGTGGGTGGCGTGGTGCTGAACATTGAAACGCCCGACGCCGCTGTGGAAGCCGCCAGAGAAATGGAGAGGCGCATCCGGGATACCCTCCCAGATGCAGACATCATGGGCTTTGTCGTTCAACCAATGATCCGGCGTCCAAGCTCCCACGAGCTGCTACTGGGCGTGGATCGTGATCAAGCATTCGGGCCGATCATAATGTTCGGGTCAGGTGGCACTGCGGTGGAGGTCGTGAAAGATACGGCAGTCGCGCTGCCACCGTTAGATGACGTTCTGGCCGATGATCTGATTTCGCGCACCCGCATCAGTCATCTTCTGGAAGGCTTCCGTGATCAAAAGCCAGCGAACCGGACTGCTCTTCGAAAGGCCATCTTGGCAGTGTCGCAGATAGTTGCAGACCTTCCCTCCATAACAGCCATGGACATCAATCCCCTCCTGGCAGACGCCGAAGGCGTGATCGCACTCGACGTGAGGATCGAGATCAATCCCGAGCGCGTGGAACAGCTCGGTCCAAATCCTTCTTTTGCTATCCGCCCGTACCCTGCGGAGTGGGAAACGACGTTGAACTTCGACCACGGTACATATCTGGTCCGTCCGATACGTCCTACCGACGTCAATCTCTATCCTGCCTTCCTCGAAAAGATGACCGCCGAGGACCTGCGATTGCGTTTCCTTGGCTATCGCAAATTCTTCCCTACCAGCATGTTGGTGCGTCTCACTCAGCTCGACTATGACCGTGAGATGGCTTTCGTAGCGCTTGACATCTCAAGTGGAGAATTGTGCGGCATCGCACGACTTTCGGCAGATCCCGATCACGAGGTTGCCGAGTATGGGCTTGTGATCCGCTCTGATCTGAAAGGAAAAGGACTGGGCTGGGCCCTTCTCAAACATCTGATTGCCTATTCAACGGCAGATGGCATCCGCCAAATAGAAGGTATCATCGCACGAGAAAACTCAGCCATGCTGACGATGTGCCGCGAACTCGGTTTCAAATTGCGGCGAGATCCAGATGAGGGTGGACTTGTGATAGCTACGCTGGACTTGTCGAAATCAGGCCAGGACGTCTGAACCTGCGAGAATGGCCCAGCACCTTGCCATGGCCATTCACGCGGAGCACCTGCGGTCGCAACTTCGTTTGCACGGAACCAGTATTCTGGTATCCTGCACCTGTGCTCTTTAGGGGTTCGGCGGGCCTAAATCGAGAGGACCTCACCATGCGGTATCAAGCTCTGGTGCCATTGGTGACTTATCCAGACGCGAACGGCGAAAGCGCTGTCGTCAATGCAGTCGAGTTTGCCAAACTCATTGAGGCGACTATCGACGTCGTCGTGATGGAACCGTTGATCCCGGAAGTTGGGAACGCGTTATCCCATGTTGTGCTCAATCTTCCCGAACAAATCAGGGCCGTCCATTCCCGTTGCGCGGGCATCGCGGCAGACTTAATCCGCTTCGTCGACCAACATGGGGACCGAGAACAGGTTACGGCAAGTGCTTCGTCCATTAAGGTCAACCCGGTTTTCATCGGAGAACGAGCAGCGGAGATTGCACGCTGTTACGACCTTTCAGTTGTAAGCTGGGTTCCGCAGAACGCTGCCATTCATGCTTTGACGGAAAGCCTGCTGTTTGGGTCCGGACGTCCGGTACTGCTACTCCCTGAAAGTGCCAAGTTACAACAGCTTGAACACATCGCGGTCGCGTGGGATGGAACTCGGGCAGCAGCACGAGCAGTCGCCGACGGGCGGCGGTTTCTAAAGCGTTCGTCCCTCGTTTCAGTCTTGACGGTTGCTGGTGAAAAACCAATCCGTGACCAGGATAGTGGCAAGATGCTCGCAGAAAGTCTCCGTCGGGCGGGGCTGGAGGCGCAATTTTCCTCAACGTCTACGGCTGGAAGTTCAATTTCCGAGGCACTTCAGAACCAGGCGATCAGTCTCGGAGCTGATCTGCTGATCATGGGTGGCTTCGGACATTCCCGAATCCGCAACTTCGTTCTGGGCAGTGCCACGCGAGGCGTTATGCACCAGCTTTCCATGCCTGTGTTGCTTTCACATTGATCTGCAATGTCCGGAGGCCTTTGAGAACGAAGAAGTGGGATTGGCGGCATCTTCTCTGCCGAAGCGAGTAGGCTGTGATTATCCATGGGGCTGTCGCCAGACCCGCCGTTGGTATGGAACGACTTCAAGCCCCTTCTGTCTCTCCTCCGTTCGATCAGGGACCTTGGCGTGGCGTCTGATGGGATCACGCAGCAATCTCAACCCATTGAGCACGACCAGAACAGTTCCTCCTTCGTGCCCAATTACGGCAAGGGGTAGCGGTAGATCAAAAAATAGGCCGCCAGCCACCAGAACGCACATCGCACCCATTGCGAATGTCAGGTTCTGGCGGATGATCCTTGCAGTTCGACGGGCCAGTCGTAGCGCCTCCGGGAGCTGTCCCATGTCATCCGACATAAGCGCCACGTCGGCAGCCTGCAGGGCTACATCAGAGCCCGCTGCTCCCATGGCGATTCCCACATCTGCTCTGGCAAGCGCCGCCGCGTCATTTATCCCGTCACCGACAAATGCGACCTTGCCCTTGGAGCTGAGCTCGGCCACAAGTGCAACCTTATCCTCCGGAAGCATGTCCGCACGAATATCCGCCTCATGGAACCCAAGTTCTTTGCCGATCCGCAATGCGACGGGCAACCTGTCTCCAGTCATCAACACGGTTTTCCGAACTCCATACTCTCGCAATGATGCAATAGCTGCGAACGAGGTAGAACGAGCACGGTCAGCGACGGTGACCGCTCCGATAGTTTCGTCCCCTCTGCCAACATAGATGACCGTCTGATTGTCTTCCGCGAGTTCGATTAGCGCATGATGCGTGATCGGCGCGTTCATCGCGGCGGCCATACGTGGGTTCCCAGCCCACAGCCGTGCGCCACCGTGTTCGCCAACTATCCCGGCACTCGGCAGCGTAACGACGTTTTCGACCGGGAGGAACGCTATGCCTCGGGCGGCAGCGGATGAGCGGACAGCAGCCGCACTGTGGTGTTCAGAGTGAGCTTCCAGACCAGCCAGGAGTGATAAGAATCCCTCCTCGTTTCCATCCAGCGCGACAACGCGCGCCACGGCAGCCTTACCTTCGGTCAGGGTACCAGTCTTGTCGAAAGCGAAAGTATCGACCGCCGAAAGGGTCTCAAGTGCGGCTCCACCCTTGAACAACACACCTCCCCTCGCGGCTGCGGAGAGAGCCGAAAGAATTGCGGCGGGCACTGAGATAACGATGGCGCAGGGGCTCGCCGCAACCAGCAGGGTCGCCGATCTGTAGAGCGCGTCTTCCCAGTCGCTTCCGAGGAAGCGAAAAATTACGAATGTCAGCGCAGCGCCAATCATCACTCCGATGGTGTATCGCTGCCCGAACCAGGAGCTGAAGCGCTCTGACGGGGCCTTGGTAGCCTGGGCTTGAGTCACCAAGGCAATCATCCGGGCGACGGTGCTTTCCTCTACAGTCTTGGTCACCTTCACGTCCAGGACGCCGTCGATATTGACAGTCGCTTCATAGACGTCAGCACCCTGTTCCTTGGCTACAGGCATGGATTCACCTGTAATGCTGGATTCGTCTATGGTGCTCCGTCCTCTCACGACACGGCCGTCGGCAGGCACACGAGCGCCGGGTCTGAGCACTACGATGTCGCCCATCTGAAGATCAGCAGCTGGAATCTCGGTCTCGCCACCTGAAGGGTTCTTCCGAAGCGCTGTCGCCGGACGCAAGGCCATCAGTGCCTCGACGGCCCTGCGCGCACGGCCCAGCGCTCGTTCCTCCAATGTGGTGGAAATGCTGAAAAGCGTTAGCAGCACCGCTCCTTCGAGAAATGCGCCAACGGCTGCTGCCGCAAGCGCGGCCACCACCATGAGGAGGTCTATGTCGAGGATACTCTCTCGCCAAAGGGTAGTAACTGCTCGTCGCGCGGCAGGACCACCTCCGGCCAAATAGACCATCCAGAGGCCGAGGATCGTAACCTCCGTTGGAACGTAGTTTTCAAACCACGAGCCTACCAAGGCAGCCACCAGCCCCACGGCAGTAAGGATCGTGAGGAGAGACCCTCCGTTCAGGGATTGCGCGCGTGTCACAATTGGCCCCGAGTTCCTTCAGCATCCAACAGCTATTAGCTGCTGCATCAAGCCGCTCGCTCCGACCGAAGATTGGGTTGACGGGCTGCTCAGACTTTAAGGCAGAGACTACCATCAATCGGGAAGCGCTGCAAAATCGCTCAAGAAACCGCCAAACAGCGGTGTTGCTTTTGTCTAAAGGTCAGTCACACTGAAGACGTTGTTTGATCACGGGCCGCAGAACTAGCCTTCGAAAAACTTGATCGGTTGGTGCGGCTGGAAGGCGGAATTTAAGGCGCTATAACAACCAGGTGCCTCGCCTCAAGTGAATGCCAATTCGTCCTCAGATCCAGATTGGGTGGGAGGAGTATTCAGATGAACCACGTCAAGGGGACGCCGGGAGCTTCTCCCTCGTCGCAGTTGGAGTTGCTGGATCGATACTGGCGTGCGGCAAATTATCTGTCGGTGGGACAGATCTACCTTCTGGACAATCCGCTTTTAAGCGAGCCGCTCAAGCCTGAGCATATCAAGCCTCGTCTTCTTGGACACTGGGGTACAACTCCTGGGCTGAACTTCATTTATGCGCACCTGAATCGGGTGATCCGAATGCGCAACATAGACGTCCTGTTCATCTGTGGACCTGGGCACGGCGGGCCCGCAATGGTGGCGAATACCTACCTGGAAGGTTCTTACAGCGAGATCTACCCTCAGGTGACGCAGGATGCCCAAGGGTTGAAGACGCTCTTCCGGCAGTTTTCCTTTCCTGGGGGAATTCCCAGCCACGCAGCACCGGAGACACCTGGGTCCATTCATGAGGGCGGTGAACTCGGCTATGCATTGACCCATGCTTTCGGTGCAGCGTTCGACAATCCCGATCTCGTCGTCGCCTGCATTGTTGGTGACGGCGAGGCGGAAACTGGGGCCACTGCTGCGGCCTGGCACTCGAACAAGTTCCTCAATCCATCGCGCGATGGTGCTGTTCTGCCTATCCTTCATTTGAATGGCTACAAGATTGCCAACCCAACCATCATGGGGCGCATGGATGATAACGAACTGAGAAGCCTCTTCGAGGGATATGGGTATCAGCCATTCTTTGTAGAAGGCAGCGATCCTCTCCCGATGCACCAGCTGATGGCCAGCACGTTGGACGAAGCAATTGATCTGATTACTGAGATTAAGAACTCAGCACGTGCAGGAAATTGGTCTGGCGAGCGTCCCCGCTGGCCAATGATCATCCTTCGCAGCCCCAAAGGATGGACTGGTCCCAAGGAAGTTGATGGGAAGAAGGTGGAGGGTTTCTGGCGCTCTCACCAGGTGCCTGTCACTAATGCACGAGACGACGACGGCCATCGAAAAGTACTGGAGGATTGGCTGCGAAGCTATCGCGCCGATGAGTTGTTCGATGAACAAGGACGTCTGAAGACGGAACTCGCGGCCCTCGCGCCCGAGGGGAAGAAGCGTATGGGCTCGTTGCCACAGGCCAATGGGGGCGAGCTCAAACGAAATTTGAAAGTGCCCGATTGGCGGGACTACGCAATCGACATCCACGAACCAGGAGGCACCATCGCCGAGGCCACTCGTGTGATGGGCACTTATCTGCGCGACCTCATAAAGCTCAATCCTGACAATTTTCGGCTGGTTGGGCCGGACGAGACGGCTTCAAACCGCCTTGATGCAGTCTTCGACGTCACCGATCGCACATGGATGGAGCGAATTGAGCCTTATGATGTGCATCTGGCTCCCGATGGCCGGGTAATGGAGATCCTGAGCGAGCATCTCTGCCAAGGGTGGCTGGAAGGCTACCTCCTCACTGGGCGGCACGGCTTCTTCTCATGCTACGAAGCCTTCATCCATATCGTAGACTCCATGTTCAACCAGCATGCGAAGTGGCTGAAGGTCTCGCGCGAGCTTCCCTGGCGCAAGCCCATCGCCTCCCTGAACTATCTTCTCACCTCACATGTGTGGAGGCAGGATCACAATGGCTTCAGCCATCAGGATCCTGGATTTGCCGATCTGGTATCGAACAAGAAGGCGAGCATCATCCGCCTCTATTTCCCGCCGGATGCCAATAGCTTGCTCTGGGTCACTGATCACTGTCTAAAGACGTTTGATCGGATCAATGTCATCACGGCTGGCAAGCAGCCCTCCCCTCAATGGCTGGACCGCAGCGCAGCAGAACAGCACTGCAGGGCTGGGCTAGGCTCCTGGGACTGGGCAGGAACCGTCTCCCCCGGCGAAGAACCGGAACTGGTAATGGCCTGCGCAGGCGATGTCCCCACGCTGGAGACGCTTGCCGCCGTTGACATCCTGCGCACCGCCCTGCCCGACCTCAAGATCCGAGTCGTGAACGTTGTTGATCTAATGTCACTGGAGTCTGACAGTCTGCATCCTCATGGCATGAGCGATGAGGACTTCGACGCGCTCTTCACCGAGAACAAACCCGTCATCTTTGCCTATCACGGGTATCCCTACCTCATCCATCGCCTCACCTATCGACGTACGAACCACGCCAATTTTCATGTTCATGGATTCCGGGAGGAAGGAACGACGACCACACCATTTGACATGGTGGTGATGAATTCGCTTGATCGCTTCCATCTGGCCATTGCTGCGCTCAAGCGTGTCCGCCGCGTTCAGGGAGAAACCAATCAGCTGATCGCCATGCTGCACCAGAAACTGGCCGATCACGCAGCTTTCATCCGCACGTACGGGGAAGACATGCCCGAGATCCGTTCCTGGAGCTGGCCGTATAAGACAGCCGCTCAGGCAGGTGACTGATGACACAGGCGATACTCGCACTTAATGCGGGTTCCTCAAGCCTAAAATTCGGCCTCTATCCGCTGAGTTCGGCCTCGGAAACGAAAGCCATTGTTCGGGGTATAGCCGACTTGTCCGGTGTATCTGAACTGACCATCAAGGGAATGGGCGACCAGATTCTGCTCAAGCGAAGATTCCCGGGCTCTGAACTGCCGGATCTGATGGCGAAACTATTAGACTGGATTGGTGACCTGCCAAATGTTGAACTCGCCGCAGCAGGTCACAGGATCGTTCACGGTGGCGGCCAGTTCAATGATCCGGTCATCCTCTCACCTGAAAGGGTGGCACAGATCGAAAAGCTAACTCCGCTCGCTCCCTTGCACCAGCCACGCAGTCTGGCTCCAGTCCGCGCCGTAGCAGAAGCGATGCCGCAACTGTTGCAGGTGGGCTGCTTTGACACTGCATTCCATAGATCGATTGACCCTCTCGTTGCAGCCTACGGGTTGCCCAGAGTCCTGTATGAGGAGGGGATCAGACGAGTCGGCTTCCACGGGTTGTCCTACGAATACGTCTCTAGGTCTTTGCAAGAAATCGCGCCTGATATTTTCCCTGGACGCGTGATCGTAGCCCATTTGGGAAATGGAGCGAGCCTGTGCGCGTTGCGAAACGGGAAGAGCGTCGACACAACGATGGGCCTTTCGGTACTCGACGGCCTGGTGATGAGCTCCCGGTGCGGGGCAATCGATCCAGGCGTTCTCCTCTATCTGCTGCAAGAGAAACACCTCACGGTCGCGGAGCTGCAAGACCTTCTGTACTCAAAATCAGGGCTGCTTGGCTTTTCCGGAATGTCGGGCGATGTGCGGGTGCTTTCAAAGTCTGAGGACCCGCGGGCCAAGGAGGCACTTGATCTGTTCGCGTTTCGAACAGCTCGCGAGATAGCCGCCTTGACCAACACGCTTGGCGGTCTCGACGGACTGGTTTTCACCGCTGGGATAGGAGAGCACTCCGCCTCTATGAGGTCGGCAATATGCTCCCATCTCGGTTGGCTCGGGGTGAAGCTCGATTCAAGGCTGAACGAGGTTCACGCAAGCAAGATTGGAGGCTCGGACAGCAGCGTGATCGTTCTGGTGATACCGACCGATGAAGAAGCGGTCATTGCTGATCAAGTAAGGGCCGCACTCCTGGCACAAAGCCAAGGAAAATAGCTTCGACTCTGATCTTTTCAGGAGCAGGAAATGAACCCGCTCGATGCCTTCCTTACCACCACGAGCATAGCCTATTTCTCCATGGAGATAGCGCTGAGACCAGAGATGCGGACCTACAGCGGTGGTCTTGGGATATTGGCAGGTGATTGCGCCCGTTCATCCGCCGACCTCGGAATGCCGATCGTATTCGTCACGCTGGTATCTCACGAAGGATACCTGCGGCAGGAGATCGGCAATGACGGTGGACAGATTGATCATCCTGATCCTTGGCGAGTTGATGATTGGGCCATGCCCCTCCACACTATGGTGGCTGTTCTAATCGAAGACCGCCCTGTCTGGGTAAGACCCTGGCTCTATATTGTCAGCAGCCCGACAAGCGCCAGTGTTCCCGTGATCCTGCTTGATACGCGTCTAGAACTAAATAGTCAGGATGACAGAACCATAACGGACCACCTTTATGGAGGTGACGAACAATACCGATTGAAGCAAGAAATCGTATTGGGCGTTGCCGGTCCGCGCATTCTTGAAGCCCTGGGATTCAGCATCAGGAAATTTCATCTGAATGAGGGGCACGCTTCGCTGCTGACCCTGAACCTTCTTGCAAAGTCCTCCCATACCGAAGTGCCCCTACCGCTGCGGATCCAACAAGTCCGTGAAACCTGCGCTTTCACCACACACACCCCTATTGAAGCAGGCCACGACAGGTTCAGCCACGCAGATGTCAAACGAATGATCGATGAAAGCGTCCGACCAGATGAGGTTCTGCTAAAGCAGCTGGGTGGAGGCGAAGATCTCAACATGACGCTTCTCGCACTCAACCTCTGCGGTCAGGTCAATGGCGTTGCAGAAAGACATGCAGAGACCACACGGCGGATGTTCCCAGGTTACCACATCGGAGCTATCACCAACGGCATCCACGTCCCGACGTGGGTACATCCCGCGTTCGCTGAAGTGTTTCAAGACTTTCTCCCTAGCTGGGCGCATGCACCCGAACGGTTGTGGAGGCTCGAAGCTATACCGGATGTTTCCGTTTGGACTGCACATCAGAGCGCCAAGAGAGACTTCATCACCCAAGTACGGTCGAGCACGGGTATAGAATTGGACGAAAACCGCCCGATCATCGCGCTGGCGCGACGCATGACAGGTTACAAGCGACCCAATCTGATCTTCACGGATATCGATCGCCTGCGACGGATCAATCAGCGCCATCCATTTCAGATAGTGCTCGCGGGCAAGGCGCACCCGCGTGATCTGGAGGGGAAATCCTTGATTTCGGACATTAACCGACATCTGAAGGATCTGAGAACCGAAATCACCGGAGTTTTCGTGCCTGACTACAACCTGGAAGTCGCTCGATGGTTCGTCGCCGGCGCAGATGTCTGGTTGAATACGCCAATGCCACCATTGGAAGCATCAGGCACGAGTGGAATGAAAGCGGCGTTAAATGGCGTGCTGAACTTAAGCGTTCTGGACGGATGGTGGCGTGAAGGATGCACGGAAGGTATCACCGGATGGGCCGTTGGTAGCGACGACCAGCCGTCAACGGCACATGCAGAAGCATGCCTCGACAAAATCGAGAACACTATCCTCCCACTCTATTACGATGACAGGTCACGCTGGACGTGGATGATGAAGCAGGCGATCTCAAAAATCGGATTGACCTTCAACAGCCAGCGCATGATGCGCCAGTACGGCAGCGAGGTGTACCTAAGCTAACTCACAGGGTTCGCTCACCAACCGAATACTGTGCTGCAACTCAGGCGGAATTGACTGTCGTCAATTCCTCAATGTCGATCCTGGAGTACCTTGAAACTCCACGCAAGAGCGAGGTTCGCCGTGGCTTACAAAACCATCTTGTTGAATATCAACATAGATTCGGATGCTCAGCCCCTCATCTCCGCAGCGGTTGATCTGGCAAAGCAGCACGATGCGAAGCTGATAGGCCACTGCAGCGTTTGCGCTGATCTGTATCTTCCGGCCACCCATGGGGAAGCACTGATCCTTGCTGCCAAAGTTCGAGACCGGATACTTGATGACCTCGACAGATCATCCCGACAAATTCAGGCAGCTTTCGATCAACTATCCACCGGACACGTGAAGGCTGAATGGCGAAGAACTTTTGGAGATCCATCACAGGCGGTTGTTGAACTCTCCCGAACTGCCGATCTCATCGTGATGCCTGCGCCTGAGGCGGCATCAGGTAGCAAGGCACATCGCTCAGCGCTGCCCGGAGATGTGGTTCTCCGTTCAGGGAGGCCGCTAGTGCTGCTCGCTGAAGGTGCTAAGCACTTCGCAGCAAAGAAAATCGTCATTGCATGGAAGGATACGAGAGAAGCAAGGCGTGCGATTTCTGACGCCATACCCATTCTCACCTTGGCTGACGAGATCATCATTGTCACCGTGACCTCTGCTGTCCGGAGAAGCGACCGTGAGAGTATGGAGGATGTTCGGGCCTTCCTTGGGGGACACGGTATCAACGCAGAACTAAAATTTGTCGAGAGTTCGGATGAGTACATCGGATTGATGGACTTCATAGATGGGAGCTTCCCTGATCTTGTAGTCTCCGGCGCATACGGGCACACGCGCCTGCGTGAATGGGTTTTCGGCGGTATTACGCGCACGCTACTTGCAAGCAGCATCAACCGCTTCATGTCGTACTGAGCACCCGATAAAGCTTGCAACGCCCCTGCCCTGCTGCCGTCAAAGCCGAAACTGGGATAGATCGCAATGCCTCGCCGAATTCTAGTGCTAATTGCTCATCCGGATCCTGAGCCCGAACGCCTATGCAGAAGACTGGCTAATGCATATGTTGAAGGAGCCCACTCGGCGGGCCACAACATCAGGGTTCGTGATCTTGCCCGAATAGAATTTCCGCTTCTCAGAACCGCAGAAGAGTTCAGCAGCGGGAAAGTGCCTGCTGAGTTGAAGGACGCTGCAGAGGATCTCAAATGGGCAGAGCACATCCTAATAATATTCCCGCTCTGGCTCGGCACCATGCCAGCTTTGCTGAAGGCCTTTCTTGAACAAGTAATGCGGCCAGGCGTTGCCTTCGCCTACCCTGAAGCGGGAGAGAAGGGCTTGCCTAAGAAGCTTCTCAAGGGGCGATCAGCCCATGTCGTCGTAACGATGGGCATGCCTTCGTTTCTATACAGGTTGTGGTACCGATCTCATGGCTTGGCAGGTCTGCGCCGCAGCATTCTCAATTTCGTTGGCATCTCTCCTGTGCGAGAAACGCTGCTCGGTAATGTCTCAGGCACAAGCGATGACACTCGACGGAAGTGGATCGAGAAGATGCGGGGGCTCGGCGCTCAGGCTTCCTGACTGCTCTAAGAGGCTAGCTTGTTCAGCGTCTGCCACTTGAGGATGTGAATTTCTCGAAGCCCTGAGAATGCTATGACGCCATCCGTTCTCAAGCGGGACAGGACGCGTGACAGCGTTTCGGGCGTGAGGCACAGATAGTCAGCGATATCGATCCGTGTCATAGGCAGCGCGATGTGTGACGACCTGGATTGCCGTTTAGTCATTTCGAGCAGGAATATCGCGACGCGTTCGATACAGCTTTGGCGACCGAGCAACATTGAGTGCTCCTCCGCCTGGGCGAAACAGCTCACCGCAACCGGAAAGAGTTCCGAAGCGTTTTCATGGTGAAGCATCGTGCCTCTCACAGATTTCAGAGTCGTGGGACAGAAAGCTTCCGCGTAGGAATGGTGTTTGTCATCCCGTTCCAAGCCGAACGTTTCACTCCGAAGATAGAACGCAGTGATCAGTCGACGACCGTCTGCCAGAAAACGGCAGATGCGAACGCCACCTGACTCCACAAGGTAGAGGGTATCGCTCGCCTCACCTGGCCCATAGATCCGCGAGCCAGCTGGGAAAACCGTCGATGAGTGGACGTGAAGCCCCGACGATTCACCCGTCAGAACCACGCCGAGCGGAAGCGAAGAACGTTGCGTACCAACATCTGGCATTTGCTAGATCCTCATTCGCGAGAATGGATAGCCCAAAACGGGCCCACAAGAAATCCGGTCCAACCCGTAAGTGAAACTACTAAACTTGTTTTCTTTGAACCTCAGATTACACCCGCTCTGCGAACGAGCATAGTAAGACTCGCTGGCTGATCAGCGGTGCTGTCTTGAAGCTTTTCGGATATGATGCGACGGTCACAAATGATTCCTTCGAGACGAGCAACAATGAGCGGGGTCTCTGAAGATGAAAGCAAAAGACATAATGACTACCACATGCGTGGTAGTTTCGCCCGACAACAGCGTCCGGCATGCAGCTGACCTGATGTTGCGGTGCGACGTCAGCGGGCTTCCGGTCGTTGACGATGACGGAATGGTCGTTGGCATGCTTACGGAAGGCGATCTCCTGAACCGTTCAGAACTCGGTTGTTTTCATTCCGATGAGCAGCCAGAGGAAGGCAACCGCGCCAGCAGGTTCATCAAGAGCTGGAGTTGGAAGGTCGCTGATGTAATGTCCAAGGATCCACTGGTGGTGTCGGAAGACACTTCCATCATTGAAGTCGCGACGCTTCTGAAAGCTAGGGGATATAAGCGGGTTCCAGTAGTGCGAGACCGCAGGCTGATAGGAGTCGTATCCCGGAGAGACCTTCTTCGTGTCATCTGCTCGGCATCTCGGGAGCGCGGTGCTCGAACGGCAGAAGCAGTTGCCCGGATCATCCGGGCTCGGCTGCAGTATGACTTGGGCATTCCGGACAACAACGTGACCGTAGGTGTGGAGCAGAATACGGTTAGACTCACTGGTACAGCGCGATCAGAAGCTGAACTTGCCGCAATACGCGCGGTGATCGACAACATTGAGTCGTCAGTAGGTATCAAGTTTGAGATTTCTGGACCCTCGTTGCCCGCCTAATTGGAGAAGATTAACTTAAGCTGTCAGGCTATCTGAAAATTGATCACGCGCAAGGAACGGTCCTCAACATGGGAGTAGAGCTTCCTCTGAGCGCTAGATCGCTCGGAGGATCGCGACTATGTCTCGACGCTTGAGAGAGGACCTCACGGTCCTCATACCTTCCCTAAGGGCCTACGCGTTCTGCCTATTACTAAACCACACCCACGCCGACATTAGTGTCGAAGAAGCATTGGTTGAGCTATGGAGCCAGGCAAAAGGGAAGACCATGCCTGGTCTCAAACTTCGTGCATTCCAGATCGTGCGGAAGACATGTCTGATGCGAGCAAAGATCGACCTCATCCCTGATACATCGGATGGAAAGCGCACTCCCTTGGATACGGACTTTGAACGCGGATTTGTCAGATTACCCCTACCAGAGAGAGAGGCGTTGTCTCTGGGCGAAGTCTTTGGCTTTCGGCCAGATGAAATCGCACGGATTTGCTGCAGTGACAGAGGAACCATGGACCGTCTCGTCGATTCAGCGCGCTTGAAACTGGAGGCGAGCCTTCAGCTGTCACCACTGCGCTACTGACTCACGCCAAAGAGTTCTGCGACCGTTCCGGCAGACCCGCAGTGTGAATCCAGGCCCATCGAGTGGCCATAGACCATTCTCGAAAGTTGACGACGCTCAAGGACAAAGCCCTCTTACCTGGATAGATTTGTTCTCCGAATGGAGGACTTCGCTATGGCATTTCGAACTCTATTGACGATCACCCAACCTGATCTGGGTACCAGTGATGTTGAGCTTGCCGCCACACTTTGCGAGGAGATCGACGCTCATCTCTCGATCCTGGTAGTACAGTTCGCGGCCCCGCCTCCAATAGGAGATTATGCCGCGATCGTCACAGACGCTTGGTTTGAAGAGCGGCAAGCCGATCTTGATCGTCTGCAGCTAAGGACGGAAGAAGTGAAGACCTTTCTCGAACAACGATCAACGTCGTTCGACATATGTAGTGAGTACCCTGAAGAGGTTGTGGCAGACGAAACGATCGGTCGACGAGCGATGTATGCGGACATAGGTGTCCTCGGCCCCGAACTCCTTGCGCAGGACTGGTTGAAGCGGAAAGCAGTCGAAGGGCTACTCTTTTCTTCCGGAAAGCCCCTGCTGCTGGTTCCACAAGGATCGAAACCGACACTCAAGCCTAGACGTGTGATGGTGGCGTGGGATTCACGTATTGAAGCTTCTACCGCTGTATCCCATGCTCTGAGCCTCCTTTCCGCAGCCAATGACGTCCATGTGGTCCTTGTCGACCCACAGCAAGGCGAACTTGCCCAAGGTGACGAACCCGGTGCAGACATTGCCACTTACCTCGCCCGCCATGGGGTTAAGGTGACGGTGGACCAACTCCCCAGCCTGGGCCGATCGGTGGCAGACGCTTTGCGAACCCACCTAGTTGACATCGGAGCCGACCTTCTCGTCATGGGCGCATATGGCCATTCCAGGATGCGGGAGCGAATTTTCGGAGGAGTGACGAGATCGATCATTTCTCAACCGCCGTGCACGACGTTTCTCGCTCATTGAAACCATTGCTAGATGGACACGGGATCGGCCGTTAACGCATCTTGCAATGGGAACAATACCCTTTCTGTCGTCTCCCGCCATCACGTTCTTGGCAAACCAATTTGCCAAGATCCCTTTGGACGCTCCGCTCACCACCCGCTACGACGCTCCACTCGCCCGCTAAACTTAAGCAAGATCTTTTGCTTTTTTTCCGCTTCATCTGGTGTGGGCCGCGAACGCGAGGGTGGTCATCGGTCACAGAGGCACTTGACCCAGTAAAAGCAGTGCAGTCTACTGTGGTAATCTGCTATCGGAGAGTTTTCGCGGTGCCGATAGAACAACTTGGAGCGAACCCCTCCTTCCTGCGCCAACTCGTAGAGGCCGTTCCCGGGGCGGTTTACGCGAAAGATCGAGCAGGTAGGATACTGTTTGGAAACGTTGCGTTTGCGGAGGCAGTCGGCTGGCAGACGGGCGGCTATCTCGGCAAGGACGATCTTGATCTATTGTCCGACAAGGATCTCGCCCGTGCCGTGATGGATAATGACCAGCGGATAATGGCTAGTCAGAGCAGATACCAAGTCGAGGAGCAGCTGCGGGCAGAGGATGGGAGCACGACCT
>Ga0182739_1002642_pt1 | contig 16569 bp, 16 predicted proteins | sample eDN5th30CBELigBY_FD_128873 | JGI IMG/M metagenome (GOLD analysis project Ga0182739, IMG submission 128873) | Enriched backyard soil microbial communities from Emeryville, California, USA - eDNA 5th pass 30_C BE-Lig BY (version 2) (version 2) | ecosystem: Environmental > Terrestrial > Soil >... | reverse complement strand
GTGGTCACGTCGTGGTTCGTGGTGTTCTTCCTGGTGTTCTTCAACACCTACAAGGGCGGGCGCAGCGTGGAGCGCGAACTGGTCGACTTCTGCCGCACGCTGGGCGGTTCGCCGCGCCAGATCCTGTGGCGCGTGCGCATCCCCACCGCCGCCGCCTGGACCTTCGCGGCGCTGCCCAATGCCATCAGCTTCGCGCTGATCGGCGTGGTGCTGGCCGAATTCGTGGGCTCCACCACGGGCATGGGCTATCTGATGATCACCGCGCTGGCGACCTTGAACGCCACCGACATGTTCGCGGCCGTGACGCTGCTGTCCATCGTCGGCATCGCGCTGGTTTATTGTGTGACCTGGATCGAACGCCGGCTCTTGCACTGGGCGCCGGAGTTCAGGGAATGAACGAGACCCGAACGATGAAGACACTGCCTTATCTGCGAAATTTCGACCTGACGGGACAAGTCGCGCTGGTGACCGGCTCGGCCCGCGGGCTGGGCTTTTGCATCGCGCGCGCGCTGGCGGGATGCGGCGCGCGCGTGCTGATCAACGGCCGCAACGTCGAGGCGGTCGACGCCGCGGTGGCGGAGCTGACCGGCGCCGGCCTGGACGCGCACCCGCTCCCCTTCGACGTGGCCGACGATGCGGCGATGGCGCAGGCCTTCCAGCGCATCGACAGCGAGCACGAGCGCCTGGACATCCTGGTGAACAACGTGGGCGCGCGCAACCGCAAGACGCTGCGCGACACCAGCCCGGCCGAGATCCGCGAGCTGATCGACACGGATCTGGTGGCCGGCATGCTGCTCGCCAAATTCGCGGCCGAGCGCATGATGCGCCAGGGCGGCGGGCGGCTGATCGCGATCACGTCGGTGGTGGGCGAACTGGCGCGTTCGGGCGACGCGGTGTATCCCGCGGCCAAGCAGGGCCTGACCGGCATGGTGCGCGCGCTGGCGGCCGAATTCGGCGGGCACTACATCACCAGCAACGCCATCGCGCCGGGCACGTTCGCCACCGAGACCAATGCGGACATGGTCGCCGACCCGAAGTTCGGCCCGCGCATCGCCGCGCGCAATCCGACGGGACGCTGGGGCGAGCCCGAAGAAATCGCGGGCGCCGCCGTGTTCCTGGCGTCGCCCGCGGCCTCCTATGTGAACGGTCACGTGCTGGTGGTGGACGGCGGGCTGTCGATCCAGTTCTGAGAGCGGCCGCCGGTGTCTGACACCCGCGTGAGACATTCTCCAGTCCGCCAGGCCGCCTCATGGGTGTCAGACACCCATATTGCCGCACCCGCTCAGGTCGTCTCGTCCTGATACCAGACGCCTTCGGCCAGCATCATCTTTTGATGGCCATGCCCGGCCGGCATCATCGGGAAGCAGTTTTCCTGCGCCGTGACCGCGACGTCCAGGAAATACGGACCGTCATGCGCCAGGCATTCGGCCAGCGCGGCGTCGAGCCGGGCGGGGTCGTCCACGCGCGCCGCGCCCCAGCCGAAGGCACGCGCCAGCGCCACGAAATCCGGCAGCGACGCGTTGTAGCTGTGGCTGTAGCGCCCGCCGTGGATCAGTTCCTGCCACTGGCGCACCATGCCCATGTAGCCGTTGTTGCACAGCACGACCTTCACGGGCGTCTCGTGCTGCATGGCGGTGGACAGCTCCTGGATGTTCATCAGCACCGACGCATCGCCGCTGACGCAGACCACCGTCTTGTCCGGATGCGCCACCTGCGCGCCGATGGCGGCGGGCACGCCGTAGCCCATGGTGCCCGCGCCGCCCGAGGTCAGCCAGCGGTTGGGGCGGTCAAAGCGCAGATACTGCGCGGCCCACATCTGGTGCTGGCCCACGTCCGTGGAGACGATGGCATCGCGGCCCGACAGCGCGGCGTTCAGGCGCGACATCAGGTGCTGCGGCAGGATGGCGTCGGGCGCGGGCTCATAGCCCAGGCAGTCCTGCGCGCGCCAGGCGTCGATGCGCTTGAACCAGGGCGCCAGGCGCGCCGGCTCCAGCGGCGCATCGCCCAGCTCGGCGCGCAGCGCGCGCACCAGCGGCAGGCAATCGCCCACCAGCGCCACGTCCACGCGCACCACCTTGTTGATCGAGGCGGGATCGATGTCGATATGGATCTTGCGGGCGTGCGGGCAGAACTCGGACAGCTTGCCGGTGATGCGGTCATCGAACCGCGCGCCGATGCAGACCACGAGATCGGCGTTGTGCATGGCGAGGTTGGCCTCGACCGTGCCGTGCATGCCCAGCATGCCCACGAACTGCGGATCGGACGCGGGAAAGGCGCCCAGGCCCATCAGCGTCAGCGTGCAGGGCGCGCCGGTGTGGCGCACCAGGTCCGTGAACGCGGCGCAGGCCTCGGGACCGGCGTTCACCAGCCCGCCGCCGCCATAGAAGATGGGACGCTTGGCCTGCGCGATCAGCGCGGCGGCGCGGCGCACGGCCGACTGCGGCAGCTTGGGCGCCAGCTTGCCGGACTGGCGGCGCGCGCGCAGCGCGGCCAGCTTGTGCTGCGAGGGCAGGTCCAGGCCGTCATCCGCGTCGCGCGGCACGGCAAGCTGCACGTCCTTGGGAAAATCCACCAGCACCGGGCCGGGCCGGCCCTGGCGGGTCAGTTCAAAGGCGCGGGCCACCACGTTCGCCACGTCGTCGACGGCGCGGATCTGGGTGTTCCACTTGGTGACGGAACGCGAGATGCCGATGGCGTCGCATTCCTGGAAGGCGTCGGTGCCGATGGCGGCCGTGGCGACCTGGCCGCTGATGCACAGCACCGGGATCGAATCGCACATGGCATCCAGCAGGCCGGAGGTGGTGTTGGCCATGCCGGGGCCCGAGGTGACGAACACCACGCCGGGGCGGCCGGTGGTGCGGGCGTAGCCTTCCGCGGCATGCACGGCGGCCTGCTCGTGGCGCACCAGCACATGGCGCAGGCGCGGTTCGGCGTACAGGGCGTCGTATAGGGGAAGGACCGCCCCGCCGGGATAACCGAAGACCGTATCGACGCCGTGCGCAATCAGCGTGTCGAGCAGGATCTTCGCCCCATTGGCGGGGGCGGTTTCGGTGGCGGCAAGCGCGGCGGCGGCGGTGGGGTGCAGGCGATCGTTCATGCTATCCATCTTATTCGTAGACCCGGAGAATTTTTATCTTCTTTTCCACGGATAACGGTCGGACGGAGTAAATTCATCTTTGATTTGGAGGAATCAAAGAAAATGAACCTGGACAAGTTCGATCTGGCCATTTTGAAGGTGCTGCAGGACAACGCGCGCGCCAGCCTGAACGACATCGGCGCTGCGGTGGGCCTGTCATCCACGCCCTGCTGGAACCGCATCAAGCGCATGGAGAGCGCCGGGGTGATCCGCGGCTACACGGTGGACATCGACCCGGCGAGCCTGGGTTTCATGGACACCGTCATCGTCCACGTCACGCTCGAAAGCCACAGCGAAGAGACCCTGTACGAATTCGGCCGCGCGCTGGCGCAGATTCCGGAGGTGCTGGAGGCGTTCCTGGTGTCGGGCGACTACGACTATTACATCCGCATCGCCGTGCGCGACACCCGCGACTACGAGCGCCTGCTGCGCGAGCAGCTCTACCGCATCCCGGGCATCCGTCACAGCAAGTCCTGCTTCGTGCTGCGCCGGCTAAAGGAAACCAAGCTGCCGCTGACCGGGCCGGCGGCGTAGGCCGCCCCCCGGGCACGACGTCCCTAGCGCAGCACGTAGTCCACCGGCACCGCGGGCTCGGGCAGCGGCCGCACGCCCAGGCCTTCGAGCAGGTCGATCTCGATCACGCGGGCCAGCGCCGACAGCGGCAGGTCGTTTTCGTCCGCGCCGAAGGGGTCTTCCAGCTCGTCGCCCAGCGCGTCCAGGCCGAAGAAGGTGTAGGCGACGATGGTGACCGCGAGCGGCGTCAGGAACTCCAGCGTGCCCACCAGGCCAAAGGGCAGCAGCAGGCAGAAGAGCCACGCCGTGCGGTGCAGCAGCAGGGAATAGGCGAACGGACAGGGCGTGAACTTGATGCGCTCGCACGCCGCCTGGATCGCGGCGCATTGCGCCACGCGCTGCGTCAAGGCCTGGTACAGGATGTCGGTGAGTTCGCCCCGCCGCAGGCAGGCCGCGAGGTCGCGGTTGATCGACATGAGCAGGGCGTCAGGCACGTTGCGGCATCCGGCCAGCGTATCCAGTTCGTCCTGCTGCACCCACGGGCGCACCGCCTCGACCATGTCCTGGCCGCGCAGCCGCGCCGCCAGTCCGTAGCCGAAACCGATGCAGCGCCGCACCAGCCGCTCCTGCACGGGATTGGCGGTGCTGGCCGCCAGCAACACCGCGCTTTCGCGCGCCAGGCTGCGCGCCTGCACGACGAGGTCGCCCCATTGCTTGCGGGCTTCCCACCAGCGGTCGTAGCAGACGTTGTTGCGAAAGCCCATGAAGACCGACAGCGCCAGCCCGAAGAGCGAGAAGGGCACCGCGGTCAGGTGCGCCGGAGAGAAGAACTGGCGGTGATACATCCACACCACCACGCAGGAGAGCAACGTGATGACGATGATCCTGCTGAGAATGCGGGGGATGATGGAACCGCGCAACACAAAGAACAAGGCCAGCGCGGAAGGCCGCGGACGGACGATCATGATGAATATCAAGCAAGGGACAAGGCGGCGCTCACTATACGCCTGTCCTCGCGCAAGAATGCCGCCGATATAATTCTGTTTCGTCTCACCGCCCCCCGCCCAATCCAATGACCAACGAAGACACCCCGATCAAGCCCTGGTACGTGGTCCGCCGCTCCAAGCTGCACGGCAACGGCGTCTTCGCCGCCCGCAAGATTCCCGCAGGCACGCGCATCATCGAATACGGCGGTGAACGCATCAGCGCCAAGGAAGCCGACCGCCGCCACCCCACCAACCCGGACGATCCCTTCCACACGTTCTTCTTCGCGCTCAGCTCCGGCCGCGTCATCGACGGCGGGGACAACGGCAACGACGCCCGCTGGATCAACCATTCCTGCCAGCCCAACTGCGAGGCGCAGGAAGGCAAGCACGGCAAGCGCGTCTACATCGTGGCGCTGGACGACATCCCTCGCGGCACGGAACTGTCCTACGACTATGGCCTGGTGCTGGACGGGCGCATCACCAAGGCGCTGAAGGAAGGCTACCGCTGCCTGTGCGGCACGCCCCCGTGCCGCGGCACGATGCTGGCCCTGCCGGCCAAGAAGGCCGGGAAAGCCGCGAAACGGACGACCAAGAAGACGTCCGAGAAGGCGGCGGAAAAGACGGGCACGAAGGCAGCCGAGAAGACGGGCAAGAAACCGGCCACGAAGGCCAAGCCGCCCGCGCCCGCGTCCGCCTGAACGGCGCCCCGGGCCAGTCTCGCGTTTTCCGAAGACCACAACTGCAATAAGCATATTCAATCCCGCTGCGCGGACAGGCGTACAATCGACCGGTCGTTAACACGACATGCAGTACGTCTTCAGGGCGGGGTGCAATTCCCCACCGGCGGTATGCCATGCAATGTGGCGAGCCCGCGAGCGCCCGGCCTGCTTCAAGCGGCCGGGGTCAGCAGACCTGGTGAGATGCCAGGGCCGACGGTCATAGTCCGGATGAGAGAAGATGTGCCGGCACACACTCGGCTGCCCCGGGCGCGTCTCGCGTCCGCCTGGCCGTATTGCGTTCGGCTGTCGATTAGCCCTGAAACGTTTTTCGCCCCATCCTTTTGCGAGAGCGTTTCAATGTCCCACGTTGCCTTTACCCAGCAGTCTCCCCTCCCCAGTCTTGCGTCGCAGCCCTTTGCCGCCCGTTTGCAGCGCGCGCTGCACCATCTGCGCCTGGGCCGTCCCGTCATCCTCATGGACGACTTCGACCGCGAAAACGAGGCCGACCTGATCGTCGCGGCCGACAAGCTGACCGTGCCCGTCATGGCCCAGCTCATCCGCGACGGCAGCGGCATCGTCTGCCTCTGCCTGCCCGGCGACACGCTGGACCGCCTGGCGTTGCCGCCAATGGTCCCGCGCAACCAGAGCCGCTTTGCCACGGCGTTCACCGTGTCGATCGAAGCCCGCGAAGGCGTGAGCACCGGCGTGTCGGCCGCGGACCGCGTCACGACCATCCGCGCCGCCATCGCGCCGACGGCACAGGCCGACGACATCGTCAGCCCCGGCCACGTGTTCCCGCTGCGCGCGCAGCCGGGCGGCGTGCTGACGCGCCGCGGCCACACCGAAGGGTCGGTCGACCTGGCCGTGCTGGCCGGCCTGCGCCCGGCCGGCGTGTTGTGCGAGCTGATGAACGCCGACGGCACGATGATGCGCGGCGCGGCGCTGGAGCGCTACGCCGCGCAGCACGGCCTGGTCGCGCTGACCATCGCGGAACTGGCCGACCATCTGCAAAAGCAGAAAGACGGCCAGGCCGAATTCCTCGATGACGAGGTCCTGGAGATGGCGGCCACCGTCTGACCGGCAGCACAGGGCGTGCGCGAAAGCGCGGGCGAGCGATGGCATAATCCGCCCAACGCGGCAGGGAAACGATATGGATCGCCTGCCGCGACGTTTATGAGCCATTGCTCACGTTTGATACTCGCCTTTCGCCGCACCCATGACCGCCATCCCCCAGCCCCGGAAATCGCCGCGCCAGCTCAGATCCCAGCACACCGTCGACACCATCCTGCAGGCCACGGCTCGCGTTTTGGCCGCGCACGGCTATGCCGGCACCAATACCAACCTGATCGCGGAAACGGCGGGCGTCAGCGTGGGCTCGCTCTACCAGTACTTTCCCAACAAGAACGCGCTGATCGCCGCGCTGCACGACCGGCACGACAACCAGATGCTGGACGTGATCGACGACGTGCTGAACGGCAACCCCGCGGCCACGCTGCGCGAACGCGTGGGCGCGATTGTCCAGGCGATGCTGCATGCGCATCTGCTGGAGCCGGCGCTGCACCGGGTGCTGGAAAGGGAGTTCCCGCTCTTTGATCAGCCGCGCGAGCACAGCCGCGCCGACCAGGACATCCACCGCCGCATGCGGCACCTGCTGGAGCTGCACCGCGCCGAAATCGCGCAATCGGACCGCGATCTGGCGACCTATGTGGTGCTGCGCATCATGGAATCGCTGGTGCACGCGGCGGCGCTGGAGCCGCCGGCGGGCTTCACGCCCAAGCAGCTGGAAGGCGCCGTGGTGGACGCGGTGATGGGATACCTGGGCGCGCCGGCCGCTGCGGCGCCGCGCAAGGCCGCCAAGGCGCCGCGGGCCGCGAGCCCGGTGAAGAAAGCGAAGCCCCCGCGCGCCTAGCGTCCGCGCTCAGGCGGGCGCGCGGGCCATGCTGGCCAGGCAGTCGGCCGCGCCGCCGATCACGATGCGCGCGCTGCACGCCAGCATCAGGTTCAGGTTCAGGCCGAAATCCTCGACGGTGTGGCCGTGCGCGTCCACCATGCGCGAGACGCCGTCGTCGGCGGCCGCCCCCACGGCCACCTGGTCGATGAGCGAGCCCGCCTGGCTGGTGTAGGCCCAGACGGGCTTGCCGCAGGCGATGGCGTAGCCGACCTCGAAGGCCGTGCCCGAATCGGGCTCGGCGCCGCGAAAGGGATTGAGGTTCGCCATCACCATGTCGGCGCGGCGTATCAGCGCGATATTCGCCTGGTAGATCCACTGCGCCAGCGCCTGGCCCGACAGTCCGGCCGGCGCGGCGTTGTCCAGCGGGAACAGGCCCTCGAAGCCGTAGGTCGCGCACAGGGTCTTCAGGCGTTCGCCGTGCGCCACGGCATCGGGCAGAAAGACATCGAACCCCGCCAGATAAACGCTGCGCATGGCCCTTACTCCGGTTCGGCGACGTTGAAGGCTTCGCCGGTGGCGAAGAACGAGCCGCCGGCCACGTAGTGCACCGAACGGCGCGCGTCGTCCGGGAAGTGCCAGCGGTTGCCCGAGAACGCTTCCGGCGCCGCCCACGCGGCCACGACCTCGCCGATGAAGAGGTCATAGGCCTGCTGGTTGTGCGGCTCGGGAATGACCTTGCATTCCAGCCATCCGAGGCAGTCGCTGATGAGCGGCGCGCCGATCTTGCTGGCCGCGAAGGTCGTCAGGCCGCTGGCCTGGAACTTGTCTTCGTCGCGGCCCGACTGCGAGCCCACGCGCAGCGTGGCGCTTGCCTGCGCCCGCGACGGGATGCACAGCGCAAATTCGCCCGAGGCCTCGATCAGTTCGCGGGTATAGGTGCTTTTGTCGACCACGACCAGCATCTTGGGCGGGCTGAAATCCAACGGCATGGCCCATGCCGCGGCCATCACGTTGCGCGCATCGCCGTGCGCGCTGGTGACCAGCACGGTCGGGCCGTGGTTCAGGAGGAGGTAGGCGCGGGGCAGGTCGACGGGTTCGATCATGGGCGGCCTAGAACATGCCGTTCTTGTTGGCGGGGTTTTCGGGGATCTCCTGGCTCACGTCCCAGTGCTCGACGATCTTGCCGTCTTGGACGCGGAAGATGTCGACCACGGCCTGGCCGCGGTCTTCCGGCGAATCGCGCCACAGGTTGTGGATCATGACGAGATCGCCTTCGGCGATGACGCGCTTGATCTCGACGATGGCCTGCGGGTGCTGTTCGAAATAGCGCGGAAAGAAATCCACCATCGGCCCGACGCCGTCCTGCATGTACGGATTGTGCTGGGTGTAGGTCGGGCCGACGTACCGGCGCACCGCTTCGTCGATGTCGCGGTCCTGAAACATCATGCGGAAGAACGCGACGGCGATGTCCTTGTTCGACTGCGGCTCGGCCGCAAGCGCCGGCGCGGCCGCCACGCAACTGGAGGCGACCAGCAGGCAGGCGGCCAACGATTTCCACTTCATACGCATACAGGACTACTCAGGTGACGCCGACTGGCGGCCTGCCAGTTTACAAACAAACGCGGCCGATCATCAGTACCCGACGGTGTAACGGCGGCGCGAATGCCGGGGCGTCTCGACTTCGTCGGCCAGGGCGATCGCGTAGTCTTCCATCGAAATCCAGCTCTTGCCTTCCTCGTCCGCCAGCAGGTGGTCGTCGCCCACGCGGAAGGTGGCGGTGCGCTCGCCCGGTTCAAACATCGCGGACGGCGACAGGAACGTCCAGTTCAGCACCTTTTCCTGGCGCAACGCATCCAGGAACACCACGCCGGCGCGCGCTTCGGGCTTGTAGGCGTCCGGGAATTCAGGGGTGTCGATCAGCATCTTGCCGGGCGCCACCAGCAGGCTGCCCGCGCCGCCCACCACCAGCAGGCGCGGCACGCCCGCGTTCTTGACGGCGGCCAGCAGCGGCTTGGCATCGGTGGACACAAAGCGCGTGGCGCTGATGACGGCATCGTGACCCGCCAGGATGGGCGTCAGGCCTTCGGGGTCGGTGGCATCGCCCTGGCGGACGGTGAGGCCCGGCTGTTCGTTGACCTCGGCGGGATTGCGGGCGATGCCCGTCACCTGGTGGCCGCGCTTGAGCAGTTCGTCTGCCACGCGCGAACCCACGCGGCCGGTAATTCCGATCAATGCGATTTTCATGGTCTTGCTCCTTGCAGGAATGGGCCGGTCGCGGCCGCCACGGGATGGGGCGGAACAGGCGCCGGCGCAGGCAAAGCCATACTATTCGGCGCAATCCGATCAAAAAACCCACAAACCGGGAAGAGTTTTTTGCATTTCATGCACCAATACCCGGGAGATCGGCCGGCGGCGCGGGCGCGAGCCCGCCGAGTGCGGGCGGGCGGCGCGCGCCCGGCGCTCCCCGCAATCCAGTGTGCGCCCGGCGGCCCCGCTTGAACAGGGCCGCCCGCCACGGTCAGCGCGCGGCGCGCTGCGCCTGGTACACCTGCAGATGCGAATACGCCACGCGCAGATAGGTGGCGTCCACGCCCAGCGTGCGGGCGCGGCGGACCATGTCGCCCACGATGTGGTCGGCCTCGACCGGCAGGCCCTGGCGCAGGTCGCGGAACATGGAAGCGGTCATGGGCTGGCTGCGGTCGGACAACAGCTTCTGCACGGCGGCGTCGGCCTCGGGCCGCACCGCATGGCCGGAGGCGGCCGCGACCGCCTGCGATTCCTGCAGCAGGCTGAGCAGAAAGTCCACGCCGTCGTCCGTGGACGCGATCTGGCCGACCGAGCCGCGCATCAGGCAGGTGGCGGCGGCCAGCGTCGTCAGCATGACGTATTTTTCCCAGATGTCCTGGTAGATGTTTTCGCTGAGGCGGCTGACGTATTCGCCGCCCGCCAGCGCCTGCTCCAGCGCGATGCAGCGCTCGCTGCGGGCGGGGCCGGCGCGTTCGCCGAACACGAGGTTGGCATGCTTGCCCAGGTGGACGACTTCGCCGTCGGGGCCGAGCGTGGCATTGATCTGGCACAGGCCGCCCAGCACGCGATGCGGTTCGAATTCGCGGTCCAGCACGTCATACTGCAGCACGCCGTTCATGATGGGCAGCACCGCGGTATCGGGGCCCACCGCGGGGCGGATGGCCTCGATGGCGCTGTCCAGGTCGTAAGCCTTGCAGGACAGCACCACCACGTCGTAGCTGTCCTGCAGCGTCTGCTGCGTGACCAGCTTGGGGTGCAGCGTGGCATCTCCCAGCGGACTCTGGATGCGCAATCCCTGCTCGCGGATCCGCGCGGCGCGCGGCTCGCGCACCAGGAACGTCACGTCCGCGCCCGCTTGCGCCGCGCGCCCGCCGAAGTATCCGCCGGTGCCGCCGGCGCCCAAGAACAACAACCGCATGCCTGTCTCCTGTTGGCTGCCCGCGTCGGACGCGGGCCGATGAAAGAATTATGCGCCCGGACCGCCGCGCGGCCCATCGGCCGCGCCCACGCGCCGGACGGTTCAGGCCTGCTGCTGGCGTTCGGTCCAGGCCTCGTATCCGCCGCGCAAGGCCCAGATCTTGCGGTAGCCGGCGGCGCGCAGGCGCGAGGCGAGCAGCGCGGCCGAGACTTCGTTCGGGCATGCGCAATAGACCACGATGTCGGCGTCGAGGGCGCACGGATCCAGCGCCGGCAGCGGCTGCTTCAGATCCACGGCCACGGCGCCGGGGATGCGCGCCGCGTCGCGCTGGGCCTCGGGCCGCACGTCGAAGACCAGCGCATCGCGCCCGTCCTGGCGCCACTGCATCAGCTCGTCGACCGACAGCCGCGGAATGACGCGCAGGCTGCGCAGTAGCAGCCGGCGCCGCAGAAAGCGCGCCACGATGTAGAGGGCCAGCACGGCCGCCAGCACCGCCAGTCCCACCGGGCCATAGGTGCCCAGGACGTCCAGCACGTCGTTGACCACGCTGTGGAAGAGGCCGCCCAGCAGCAGCGCCGAGCCTACCCAGACCAGCGCGCCGGCCAGGTCATAGACGAAGAAGCGGCGATAGGGCGTGCGGGTCAGGCCCGCCATGACGGTGGACAGGGCGCCCGCGCCCGGCAGGAACTTGCACACCAGCAGCGCGCGCACGCCGATGCGCAGGTACAGGCGCTGCGTCTGCCGGATGCACGAGTCCTGCGACAAGGACAGCTTGCAGACCACGCCCAGCAGCCGCGACCCGTAGCGCCGCCCGGCCCAATACCAGAGGCTGTCGGCGATGAGGCAGGCGGCCGTGGCGGCCAGCAGGGGCACGATCCATCCGGCCGCGCCCGCCAGCGCGCCGGCCGCGATGATCATGGGGTAGGCGGGCACCGGCAGCCCGGCCTGCTCGATCAGGACGTTGGCGAACACCAGCCACCCGCCGTACTGCTCGAGCAGCAATTGAATGTCTTGCATGGGTCTTCCTGCTTGCCGCGCACGTCGCGGCTCCTGCGCGGAATTTTAGGCTCGCGCCCTCGCGGACGGACCATAGACCCTGCGCCCCGCGCGGCAACAGACTGTTCCCTTGCCATGGACACCGGCGTCATCCCGGCGCAGTGTCCACCTATTGGGACACCGCGCACCACATCGGTGCCACCAATCCCCGCGAGGGTGCCTATAATCCTGCCCGGCCATCAGGTTTCCCCGACTTGTCGCAGGAATGCCCCGTGGCATACAAATTGCTTCGCCAGGACAGGCGGCGAACCCGACCATTCGGACGGGTGCGCCTCCTGGCGCTCCCATCCGATGACCGATCCCACGCCCCCGTTTCCGCACGTTCGCCCCGGCATCATGGCCGCCAGCGGCAGCGGCCTCCTTGCAGCGGGCGGCGCCTCCCCTCATCTCCATTACCTGTCCTTCCCCGCGTAGGAGTCACCTGCATGAAATCCCTTTCCCTTTCTTCCGCTGGCGGCATCGCCCGCCGCGGCCTGCTCAAGCTGGCCGCAGCGGCTGCCGGCGCGCTGATGTTCTCGGGCGCGGCCCTGGCCCAGGCGCCCGCCAAGACCAAGGTCGCCGCCGTCTACACGGTGCCGGTCGAACAGCAATGGGTCTCGCGCATCCACAAGGCCCTGTCGGCCGCCCGTGACCGCGGCGACATCGAGTACACGTTCTCGGAAAACGTCACCAACGCCGACTACGAGCGCGTGCTGCGCCAATACGCCGAGCAGGGCAACAAGCTGATCGTGGGCGAGGCGTTCGCCGTTGAAGCCGCGGCCCGCAAGGTCGCCAAGGACTATCCGCAGACCGCCTTCCTGATGGGTTCGTCGGGCAAGCCCCAGCAGCCCAACTTCTCGGTGTTCGACAACTACATCCAGGAACCCGCGTACCTGACCGGCATGATCGCCGGCGGCATGAGCAAGACCGGCAAGATCGGCCTGGTCGGCGGCTACCCCATCCCCGAAGTGAACCGCCTGATGCAGGCTTTCATGGAAGGCGCCAAGGAAACGAACCCGAAGGCCGAGTTCACCGTGACCTTCATCGGCTCGTGGTTCGATCCCCCCAAGGCCAAGGAAGCCGCCTTCGCCATGATCGACAAGGGCGCGGACGTACTGTATGCCGAACGCTTCGGCGTGTCGGACGCCGCCAAGGAACGCGGCAAGCTGGCCATCGGCAACGTGATCGACACCCAGCCGCAGTACCCCGAGACGGTCGTCGCCTCGGCGCTGTGGAGCATGGAACCCACCATCGACGAAGCGCTCAAGCAAGTGAAGGCCGGCACGTTCAAGGCCGCTGACTTCGGCCAGTATTCGCTGATGAAGCACAAGGGCTCGTCGCTCGCGCCGCTGGGCACCTTCGCGCAGAAGATCCCGGCCGACCTGGTCGCCAAGGTCCAGGCCAAGGAAAAAGCCATCCTGGACGGCAGCTTCACCGTGAAGGTCAACGACAAAGAACCCAAGTCCACGGCACGATGAACCAAGCGCCTCTCGCCCTGCAACTGACGGGGATCACCAAACGCTTTGGCAGCCTCACGGCCAACGACGATGTCTCGCTTACGCTCCGGCAGGGCGAAGTGTTGGCCTTGCTGGGCGAGAACGGCGCCGGCAAATCGACCCTGGTGTCGATCCTGTTCGGCCACTACGTGGCCGACGCCGGCCGTATCGACGTCTTCGGCAAGCCCTTGCCCCCCGGCCGCCCCGACGCCGCGCTGGCGGCGGGCGTGGGCATGGTGCACCAGCATTTCACGCTGGCCGACAACCTCACCGTGCTGGACAACATCATGGTGGGCACGGAATCGCTCTGGAAGCTGGCCTCGGGCCGCGGCCAGGCCCGCAAACGCCTGGTTGAACTGGGCCAGCGCTTCGGCCTGGGCGTGGACCCGGACGCGCGCGTGGGCACGCTGTCCGTCGGCGAAAAGCAGCGCGTCGAGATCCTGAAGGCGCTGTACCGCGGCGCCCGCGTGCTGATCCTGGACGAGCCCACCGCGGTGCTGACGCCGCAGGAAGTGCAGGACCTGTTCGCCACGCTGCGCGGCTTTGTCGACGAAGGCCTGGCCGTGATCTTCATTTCGCACAAGCTGGACGAAGTGATGGCCGTGTCGCGCCGCGTCGCCGTGCTGCGGCAGGGCCGGCTGGTGGCCGAGCGCGACACCGCGGACACCAGCCCGGCGGAACTGGCCGAACTGATGGTGGGCCGCAAGGTCGTCATGCCGCGCGCGCAAGCGGCCTCGGCCGCCGAGCAGGCCGCGCCCGTGGTGACCCTGTCCCAGGTGACCGTGCGCGACAGCCGCGACGGCGCGCCCCGGCTCGACAGCCTGGACCTGGTTGTCCACACCCATGAAATCGTGGCCATCGCCGGCGTGGCCGGCAACGGCCAACAGGCGCTGGTGTCGGTGCTGACCGGCCTGCGCCAGCCCTCGGACGGCACGATCCGGCTGGGCCCGGAACACGCCGCCGCGCCGACCACCCCCGCGGGCTGGACCGCCGCGCGCGTGGGCCGCATCCCGGAAGACCGGCACGGCGAAGGCATGATCGGCGACAGCCCCCTGTGGGAAAACGCCATCGTGGAAGACCTGAAAGACAAGCGCTTCGCCCGCCACGGCCTGATCCGCGCCCGCGCGGGCAAGGCGTATGCGGCGTCGCTCGCCAAGCAGTTCGACGTGCGCGCCGCCTCGCTCGACGTGCGCACGCGCAGCCTGTCCGGCGGCAACATGCAGAAACTGATCCTGGGCCGCACGCTGGCGCGAGAGCCGCGCCTCATTGTGGCCGACCAGCCCACCTGGGGCCTGGACATCGGCGCGGTGGCCTACGTGCGCGAGCAGCTGCTGGCGGCGCGCGCGCGCGGCGCGGGCGTGCTGCTGGTGTCCGAAGACCTGGAAGAAATCTTCGCCCTGGCCGACCGCATCGCCGTGCTGTGCGGCGGCAAGCTGGTCGCGATCAAGCCGGTGGCCGACTGGACGCCCGCCACCGTCGGCCTGGCCATGACGGGAACCCGGGCGTGACGGCTCGCACCGTCCTGCCCGGCTTTCTTCACAACTGAGCATCACTCGCATGAAACTGATCCTGGAACGCCGCCCCGAGCCCAGCCGCCTTGCGCTGGCCCTGGCCCCGATCGCGGCCATCCTCTTCACCCTGGCGGTCTGCACGCTGCTGGTGGCCTGGGCCGGCGCCCCCGTCGGCCGCGCCTATGCGCTGTTGTTCGAAGGCGCGTTCGGCACGCGCTTCGCGCTGTCCGAAACGCTGACGCGCGCCACGCCGCTGATGCTGACCGGCCTGGCCTGCGCCGTGGCCTTCCGGGCCCGTTTCTACAACATCGGCGCCGAAGGCCAGCTCTATCTGGGCGCGTTGGCGGCCGTGGCGGTGGGCGGCCTGCACGGCGGCACCGGCTTCGACCTGCCCGTGCCCGTGCTGTTTGCCGGCATGATGCTGGCGGCCGCGCTGGCCGGCGCCTTGCTGCTGCTGATCCCGGCCGTGCTGAAGACACGCCTGGGCGTGGACGAAGTGGTGACCACGCTGCTGGGCAACTTCATCGTGCTGCTGTTCGTGTCCATGATGCTGGACGGCCCGATGAAGGATCCCATGGCCATGGGTTGGCCGCAGTCCGTGGCGCTGAACGGCGACCTGGAGCTGGGCAAGCTGATCGAACGCACCCGCGCCCACACGGGCCTGCTCTGGGCCGCGGGCCTGGCGCTGGGCCTGTGGCTGCTCAACCGCTACACGGTGTTCGGCTTCCAGATGCGCGCGGTGGGCGCCAACGCCCACGCCTCGCGCTTCCTGGGCCTGCCGGTGAACCGCGTGATGCTGGGCACCGCCATGCTGTCGGGCGCGCTGGCGGGCTTAGCCGGCGCCATCGAGGTGGCGGGGCGCACCAGCTACGTCACGCTCGACATGTCGCCGGGCTACGGCTACACGGGCGTGGTGGTCGCCATGCTTGCGGGCCTGCATCCGCTGGGCGTGATCCTGGCCAGCATTTTCGTGGCCGGCATGCTGGTGGGCGCCGACAGCATGAGCCGCGCCATCGCCGTGCCGAACTACATCGCCGACGTCATCGTCGCCACCTCGTTGCTCGCCATGCTGGTCGCGACGTTATTCGCGCAGTACCGCCTGCGCCGCAACAAGGCTTGAGGAGCACGCCATGGAATGGATGGATTTGATGAGTTCCGCGGCCTTCTGGGTCGCCGTGCTGCGCCTGGCCACGCCGCTGATCCTGGGCACGCTGGGCGTGCTGCTGTGCGAACGCGCCGGCGTGCTGAACCTGGGCATCGAAGGCATTATGGTCGCCGGCGCCTTCACGGGCTGGCTGGTCGTCTACCTGGGCGCGCCGCTCTACGTGGGCGTGCTGGCGGCGGCGCTGGCCGGCGCCGCGTTCGGCCTGCTGCACGCGGTGCTGACCGTGCCGCTGGGGCTGTCGCAGCACGTCTCGGGCCTGGGCGTGACCATGCTGGCCACCAGCCTGAGCTACTTTGCGTACCGCGTCACCTTCCCCAGCGTCAACACGCCGCCCACGATCACGCCGTTCGCCGAGATGAAGTTCCTGGACGGCATTCCGCTCATCGGACCCGTGCTGGCCGGACAGACGCCCATGACACTGATCGCGCTGGCCGCGGTGCCCGTGCTTGCGTGGGTGCTGAACCGCACGCCGGTCGGCCTGGCGATCCGCATGGTGGGCGAAAACCCCGCCGCCGCCGAAGGCCAGGGCCTGTCCGTGACGCGCCTGCGCATTGGCGCTATCGTGGCCGGATCGGCGCTGATGGGCGTGGCAGGCAGCTTTCTCACGCTGGCGGCGTTCAATGCGTTCTTCTTCAACATGGTCAACGGCCGCGGCTGGGTCTGCGTGGCGCT
>Ga0182739_1002640_pt1 | contig 16572 bp, 19 predicted proteins | sample eDN5th30CBELigBY_FD_128873 | JGI IMG/M metagenome (GOLD analysis project Ga0182739, IMG submission 128873) | Enriched backyard soil microbial communities from Emeryville, California, USA - eDNA 5th pass 30_C BE-Lig BY (version 2) (version 2) | ecosystem: Environmental > Terrestrial > Soil >... | reverse complement strand
TAACTATTTTTGTTAAACCTTTGTGTCAAAATACTAAAATACTAACTTATTGTGTTAATTAATGGATTCCTCTATAGTCAATGGTTACCATACTTATACATACTAATGAAAAGTGAAAACAGCTGTAAAATCTCAATGTCAGTCAATTTATCATCTATCGTAAGAATCGGGGTATTTGTATGAACAAAGCGCTCCCCCCATTCTAACGGCATCCACCCTGTTTGAATATTGGCAAGGAGAACTCCCTCTGATGAATGAAATGAATAATCCTGCAGACTGCTCTGTTTAACTACAACACTTTTTGTCTCAAAAAAATACTCTTTATTTTTCCCGTTTTTCGCTTTATAAATAACAGCTAGTTCTTGATTAACTGGTGAAGTAATGATAATTCTGTCCTTTAAATCATGATAAAATACAATTGGCTCGTCTTGAAAATCATACAGCCCATACTTTTTCGTAAATAGTCTATCAATAAAATTGGGTAGAAACCATCTTATCAGTAAAAAAGATTGGTCTCTTATTTCTCCTGCCTTCATTCCGGTGGGTGTAAAGAAAAGTAGTCTTAGTGAAGGTGCCGGTAAAAATGTTAATAATAATTCTCTATCAAACAAATTTTTACGGGAGAGTTCGACGCGTGGTATCGAAAGCTTTACAGTTTTTGCTCGTTTTTGATATAAAAGAAACTTTTGATAACAGAAAAAACTATAAATAAGGAATGGAATGACTAATAGTAAAAGATGATAGGTTTTTGAAATAAAAATTGCATAAATGAGTAATGCAATAGATGGGATGAAGGCAGCGAGACTTGCATTTAATGAGGCTGCTGCTGATTGCTGATAAAATTGTTGGATATTCATTATAATACTCCTTGTCCAAATTATCACCCGTATTTGAAACCCGCTGTTACAATTCTATTTTTTCAATCCTATAAATATGAAAAATAAATATATGAAAAAAAACTGCCTTAGCAAGGCAGTTTTTTTACTATTTTAACGAATTAGGCGAAAGACAAACGGAATTCTGTATGTGTCTCCTTCATATGCCTTTACAGCTGCAATGATCGTAAACACAAACACGTAAACTCCAACAAGCCAGATCGTTAGTATTCCAATCAATACGATCATGAGAATAATACTGACAACTGTATAGACTGTATACGAAATTAAAAAGTTAAAATATTCCTTCCCATGATAATCAATAAAGGCTGAATCATTTTTTTTAATTAACCAAATAATAAGCGGCCCAATAAAAATAGTAAAGAAACTCGCAACATAAAGTATTGCTGCTAATACTCTTTCTTCTTGTGATGGCATTTCCATCTTCCCCTCTCTTTTTATTTATTTACTATCGGCAATTCATACGTCCATAAACTACGATTTAAAAGATTTCCCAACTATATTACGTTCTCATATCAGAAAGGATTCATCTTTTTATCCTTCGGATACGCTTAATTGTTCTTGATTTAGTGATTGTGAATATATTTGAGATAGACAACCTTATCTATGCATATTCACTAAGTAAGAAATGAATTGAGGGTGATTGATTCATGATGTCTAAAATAGAAGCTTTTATTTTAGGATTGATTCAAGGATTAACTGAATTTTTACCCATTTCCAGTACGGGACATTTGTACTTGGGAAGACATTTATTTGGTCTGGATGAAGCAGGACTTTTCCTCGATACAATGCTACATGTTGGGACATTATTGGCTGTACTTGTCGTTTATAAGGATGAGCTGGTTCAAATTCTGAAAAAACCGTTTGGACATCTGTCTATGCTACTGGTCATTGGAACAATCCCAGCAGTCATTGTCGGACTCTTGTTAAACGATTTCTTTGATTCAATTTCAGAAACAGGTGTTACGATTGGCTGGGAATTTTTATTTACCGGTGTCATACTTTGGATGGCTGACGGCGTTAAACAGGGCGGCAAGAAAATGGAACAAATCAGCTATAAGGATGCTTTATTTATAGGGACATTTCAGGCGGCTGCAATTTTCCCTGCTGTCTCCAGATCAGGTTTAACTATAGCGGCAGGATTATTTAGAAAACTCAACCGAGAAACAGCAGCATGGTTTTCATTTTTATTATCTATTCCAGCGATCGCGGGCGGAATTATTTTTCAGGTTGGTGAATTAGCATCCGGACATGTTGAAGCAATTTCCTTCAGCGCCTTATTAGTAGCAACACTGGCTTCAGCATTATTTGGTTACGCTGCAATCGTATGGATGATTAAATATTTGCAAAAAAACTCGTTAAAAGTATTTGCCGTATACGTATGGATTTTAGGCTTCATTATTCTAGCTTTACAGCTCACAGGTACTTTTTAACTCATATTTCTAACCAAATAGCTGTTTGCTACATATACTATTGAGATGAAAATCCTATTGACTATTCATTTCTTAATAGGCAAATCCAATACATTGAGGTTCTCACAATGACTAGTAAGATAATTCTATTAAAAAACGCCCATATCCACCCAATCACAGCATCTCCCTTCTTCGGGGATGTATCGATTGAAAACGGTAAAATAAAGCGAATTGCAGCACAGCTGCCAATAGGTTCAGATACAAAAATTGTAGAATGCAGCGGGCTTTGGCTATTACCTGGTTTTATTGATGTTCATACACATCTCGGTTTGTATAATGAGGGGATCGGTTGGCCCGGCAATGATGCAAATGAAACAAGCGGTCTATTAAACCCCCATCTGCGAGCAATCGATGGTGTGAACCCTTTTGATCCCGCTTTTCTAGATGCTGTTAAAGCAGGCATTACGACCGTCCATGTAATGCCTGGCAGCTCTACTATTATCGGGGGAACAACTGCTGTCATAAAAACAAGAGGGACTAATATAAAGAAAATGATCTTACAGGAACCAGCAGGTCTAAAAATTGCCCTTGGTGAAAATCCCAAACGGGTTCACAGTCACGGAAAAAATGACTCGATCACACGAATGGGCATTATGGGTATGCTGCGCGAAATTTTTTATGAAGCACAATATTGCGATTATCCTGATATGCTCCGTTTCTCCCCTATATTAAAAGCCATAAAGAAGGAAATTCCTGTACGAATACATGCTCATCGTGCAGATGATATACTCTCCGCCATTCGCTTTGCAGATGAATTTGATCTCGATTTACGTATTGAACATTGTACAGAAGGCCACCTGATTGTAAAGGAACTAACAGGTTTGAATCTAAAAGTATCGGTTGGTCCCACTTTAACCCGCAAATCCAAGGTTGAACTCGCGAACAAAACATGGGAGACCTATCCCATCTTAATGCAAAAAGATATAGAAGTTTCCCTCACAACAGACCATCCATATATACCCATTCATTATTTAAATATCTGTGCAGCTATTGCTGTTCGGGAAGGCCTTTCTGAACAGCAGGCATTGGAAGCTATTACTATTTTACCCGCCCGTAATTTAAGGCTTGATCATAAAATCGGCAGCATTGAAGCTGGAAAGGATGCTGACCTTGTACTTTGGTCGCACCCACCCTTTCATTTCATGGCCAAACCAAAATGGACAATGATCGACGGTGAATTCGCTTTTCTAGCTAAAGAATGAATTGCTGTCAAAAATTGTCCATAAACTTTCATGATAATTTACAAAAACTACATTTTCTTTTTTAATTTTTTTATGTAAAATACGATTAGATATGTTACTTATTTATACAAATAAGTTGTTTATCAAAGGAGACGATTTTAGCAAACATCTGTGACGATTTTGCTTACTTTACGTTCAAAAAATCATATTGTGTTTAAGTAATTGGGAAGGCAAATGGTGCGCCACCAGTCAAACTGGTTCTAGTGGGTTCGATTCCCACCCCGAAATTTTTTAGTAAGATTATAAAAAATTTCGAGGGTGGGCTGTAACTCTTTGTCATGGAGTAAAACTGCCCTCAAATGGAGGGAATAACTGTGCTAAAGAAACGCGAACTACATGAATGCCATGAATTATATGACTTGATGACACATCCAGATGTCTTCCCTTTTGTGCGTCATAAAGCTGCATCCTACGAGGAATTTTTATTTATAACAAAGCAGATGATTGAGGCTGAAGAACGTGGTGAGCTAATATCAAGAACCATTTTAGATGATTGGGGCTCACCTATTGGAACCATCAGTTTATACGATATACAGGAAAATGCAGGATTCTTAGGAACATGGCTCGGTAAGGGCTATCACGGAAAAGGATATAACCAGCGTGCAAAAGCTGCCTTCTTTGAAGAACTGTTCTATGAGCTTAACATAGAAACCGTCTTTATGCGCATCCGCACAGAAAATATCCGCTCTCAAAAAGCCGCTGAAAAACTTCCCTACACCATCAATGCTCAAGAATCCCGTAAATCCCTTTTTGAACAATTAAACTCTACTGGAAACATTTTTAAATTATACGAAATCCCTAAGGATCTTTATACATTACACACGAAAAGACAAACAATCGAGGATACTCATAGGTTGGAAGCATAGCATCAACTATTTTATTCAAACATACTTCTTGGACACAAAAAATACGGGTGTATCAGCTAGTTACAGCACTTTTTCAATACAAGCGGTTTGACCTTAATTGGGTCAGCCGCTTTTTATCTTTTCCGCTCGCTAGCATCCTCAATCGTAATTCCTTACCTCTTACTAACTATTGTGGTATAATTTAGTTTTGTAGCTAATGAGAGAAACAGAGGAAGAATGATGATTATAACAAAAAGTAAAAAACAAAAATTACATCAATTATTTATTATATTAATCCCTATCTTCATAACGCAGCTTGGAATGTTTTCTATGAATTTCTTTGATACAACCATGTCCGGTCACTATAGTTCCAATGATCTTGCTGGAGTGGCAATTGGATCGTCTTTATGGGTCCCTATCTCAACTGGCTTAACAGGGATTTTAATTAGCATTACACCCATTGTTTCACAGTTGATTGGCGCTAAACAACAGAAAGATGTCAGTCAGACAGTCATTCAAGGATTATATGTTGCCGTTATAATGGCTGTATGTATCATTGTGATAGGATTCCTAGCATTGGAACCTTTATTAAACAGAATGAGCCTTGATCCCAACGTTGAAAAAGTTGCATTTGAGTATTTATCAGCATTAAGTTTTGGAATTATTCCTTTATTTATGTACAATGCCATTCGTGCATTCATTGATGCACTTGGCAAAACTCGTGTGTCGATGTTCATTACTTTATCTGCCTTACCGATTAATATCGTCTTAAACTATTTACTGATATTTGGTAAAGCAGGATTTCCTGAACTAGGCGGAGTGGGGACAGGATATGCAACTACAATCACCTATTGGGTATTATTGCTGATAGCTATCTTGATTGTTCATAAGGAAATGCCTTTTTCGAGCTATAGCATTTTTCGAGGCTCCTATCAAATAATAAAGTCTAAAATAATAGAGATCCTTAAAATCGGTGTTCCGATTGGACTTTCCATCTTTTTTGAGACAAGTATTTTTTCAGCTGTAACACTGTTTATGAGTGAATTCGACACAATTACCATTGCGTCACATCAAGTTGCAATGAATTTTGCTTCCTTGCTCTATATGATTCCTTTAAGCATTGCTATGACCCTGACTATATTAGTTGGATTTGAAATTGGGGCAAAACGCTACCAGGATGCCAAGCAATATAGCTTACTTGGTATTGGTGTTGCCATTCTGATGGCATGTATTTGCGGGATTATCATCCTTGCATTCAGAACAGAAGTCGCAGGTCTCTACTCGAAGGATCCGGAAGTTATTCAATTGTCCGTTCATTTCTTATTATTTGCTCTTTTCTTCCAGTTATCGGATGCTATCCAAGCTCCTATACAAGGAGCGCTGCGAGGCTATAAAGATGTTAATACAACGTTTTATATGTCGTTCCTATCCTATTGGATTATCGGCCTGCCATTTGGATTTTTACTAGCCAAATATACAGAATTAGGACCATATGGTTATTGGATTGGGCTAATTGTCGGTTTAGCTGTTGGTGCGCTTAGCCTTTTAGGGAGACTTCTCTATATTCAGAGAAAAAAATTCGTGTACAGAAAGGCTCGTGCTAGTTAGGTCCTGCGCAATCCATTATAACGATGAAAACCACGCACTGGTTTACATTTAATAACAGTGTGTGGTTTTTTTAACCCTCTGCACTATTCTGCATACTATATTTTTAGTAAGAATTGATATAGATTGGACCTTTTCTGCTAATAAATTAACAATGTGTAATATGAAGGAAGGATGAATCCAATGTTTCCATGGAATTTATTTCCCTTTGACAAAGAGGTACAGTCAAAAGTAAAGAATATGAAGCCTGAAGAGATAAATCAATTTGTGCAAAATATAATGGGTAAAGTATTTCAGCCGTCTTTTCCAAACAATATGAACCCACAGGAAATGATGAAGCATTTTCAGGGATTTCCTTATACTCAAACAGATGTCCCGGCTAAAGGGAACTCCAAAATTAACTATTCTGTATTCGAAACCCATGACAATATATTTGTTCGGATAAACCTTGACTCTGAAGACTGGTTAACAAGACTAAAGCTCTCCCACACGTCACATTTACTTTTATTAGAAAATATCCCTGAGCAAGGGAATAAACACTCGATTCCACTGCCGTCCTTAGTGAAGAAAAAAGGGACCACAGCTAACTTTAAAGATAATACGCTTGAAATAAAAATTCCAAAGGACATTGATACACATTATTCTGAAATAAATGTGACTGAACTACTTTAACATCTCCTCTTGAAGGACCAAGACTCATAATGTTTATAAGGAGAGAACAGTATGAATCCAGAAAAACTAAAACAATGGTTTGCTTTAACACAGCAATTTCAACAGGATCAATTTTGGAATCAGGTCCTTGACCTTGATACGCTTGCAAAAGAAGGAAAAATGAATTTTGAAAAAAATTTCATCAAAAACAACGATACCTTTCCACCATGTGACCTATACCAAAAAGATCATCTTCTCATTCTCGAATTAGAGCTTCCAGGTTTAACCACGGATGATATCCAAGTTTCATTATCCCAGGGCAATGTAGTTATTCAAGGTAGCTATCATACATTGAAAACAGGCAGTAATTATTTTATTAAGGAACGAGTAAGCAAAGCATTTAAAAAAGAAATTGCGCTCCCCTTCCCCGTCATAAAGCCATCTATTCGCCATACATTTCAAAACGGTCTTTTCACACTAATTTTACCTATTCAAATAGATGATGCTAAAGAAATCCCAATTAAGATTAATAAAGAGACTGAAAATTAAAAGGAACAGACTCCATAAGAGACTGTTCTTTTTCTCAATTTCTTATCAGCAATGTATCGTTTTGATTACTCCATAATTGTTGAAGTAATACTATCTTCCGGATCGCTCGGCGTACCGATAACGAATTCCTTTTTAGGCATGCTATGCATATTTTCAGCTGTTACATGCGAATATATATAATAGGTTCCTTCAACGGTAAATGTTTTTTCCAGTTTAAAAACACCATTACCGATATGCTCTGGTATGATTTTCTCATGATTTTCATCGTTAGCACGCCAAATCTCAAAATCGATTGAATTAGGCTCTGTTACTTTTTTATCGCCATAGGTTACCTTTGCTTCAAATGTAACTGGCTCATCAATATTTCCCTGCTCAGGGTTCACACTTAGTTTTACATCTAAAAATTGAGGCTCCACTTCCTCACTTTCCTTACTGCCTGTACACGCAGTAAGGAAAACTAATACAATAAGCAATACTACAGATAATTTCGTTTTCATTTTCCAATTCCCCTATCACAAATTAATACGCTCCTGTTAATCTATTAGCATCGGAAGATAAATATCAACCGTCGTTCCCTTTCTCACTTCACTGCTAATTTTTACATGTCCGCCATGCAGTATAACCAGCTTATCAACAATCGCAAGACCTAGACCTGTCCCCCCATTAGAACGAGTTCTTGCTTTATTCACACGATAAAAGCGCTGCTTAATTTTATTGATATCCTCGGCAGGGATCCCTTTACCTGTATCTTGAATCGAAATGCAGCATTCAGCCCCTGATTTTTTTAGTTCAATTTTTATACCGCCTTTTTCTGTATAGCGAATAGCATTGTCCATCACATTAAGTACTATTTGTTCAATCCGTCCCTCATCACCATTAATAATAATCTCTGGATCTAAATCTAATTGAAATTCGAGTCCCTTTTCTTTCATGACATGACCATATTTTTCTGTTGCTTCTTCAATAAGCTGTGCCAGCGGCAGCGGTATTTTGACAAGCTGAGATTCATATTCATCACTGTCAAGCTTGGATAAATCAAGCAGATCACCAACTAAGCGTTCCATTCGGCCTGCTTCACGATGAATCAAGTGCAAATATTGCTTCTTATCCTCTTTATTCTGTACAAGTCCCATAAGAAGTGCATCACTGTAGCCCTTCACATAGCTGATAGGTGTTCTTAATTCATGTGAAACATTTGCGAGAAACTCCTTTTTTCGTTCATCTTCCTTTTGAATGGATTCAGCCATATGATTAAAGGCTGCAGCTAATTCACCTATCTCATCCTTCGAATGAACGGTAAGTCTCGTTAAGTAGTTCCCATTAGAAACATGAATAGCTGCCTGCTTCATCTCAGAAAGAGGATCTGTTAACTTCTGAATCACTTTGATCCCGACATATAATGCGATTATGAGAAATAAGACAGCAGAAATAAACCAAAGATAAGCAAATTCCTTTGTCAGCTCTGTAATCTTCGCAAGCGGCATATACATATAAATAATTCCTTCTAGGCGCTCTCCATCCAATAATGGAATAATAACTGAAATAATCTTACGGTCAAATCTTTCTTCATAGCCGACCTTTTCAATTGCATCTCCCGCAAGTAATTGCGCTCGCTCTTCGGCACCAATTAACGCATGTGTTTCCATCTCAAAAGGTAAACAAGCGCTCAATTCCTTTGGATTATTAACAACAAACACTTCAGCTTCTGTTTTTGAATTATACCACTCCATTTTATTTTTCCATTCGTCAGTTAATGCGCCTCCTGTGTAGTCAGCTGCTAATCGATTTCCTTCTTTTAATAGAGCGGTTTCAATATTTTCAACATATAATTTCTCATAAAAAAAGTATGATAAAAAATAGGAGTACAGGATCGTTATAAGAATGGCTGCAGAAATGGATATCCATAGCTTTTTTGCCAAACTATGTGAAAATGGTTTCATGTTTCTTTTACCTCAAATTTATAACCTATTCCCCAAACCGTTTGAATATAGTCTGCAAGTCCAAGTTTCATTCGAAGTGTTTTGATATGGGTATCTACAGTGCGCAAACTGCCAATATAGTCCATACCCCAGACTTTTTCTAAAAGCTGCTCTCTACTTAACGCCTGATGCTGATGTTCTATTAAAAATAATAGCAATTCATATTCCTTTAATGTCAACGGAACAACATCGTTATCTACCATCACTGTCCTTGCATGCTGATTGAGGGTAATAGTACCAATTTTTTGCAAATCTTCCTGTTGATGCTGTTGATTAAAGCGGCGTAATACAGCTTGGATTCTTGCCACCATTTCACCAGGACTGAATGGTTTGACAATATAGTCGTCACCTCCTAATTGGAAAGCTCGAACTTTATCCCATTCTTCCCCCTTTGCAGAAAGAAAAATAATAGGTATATCATAGTTTTTAAGAATCGTTTGACATACTTGAAAGCCGTCTTCTTCAGGCATCATAATATCAAGTAATATTAAATCAATTGTTTCTTCCTGAAGGACTTTATAGGCTGCATTTCCACCTTCTGCTTGAATGCATTCAAAGCCTGAATTTTCAAGATACATTTGCGTTAAATGACGCATGTCTTCTTCATCATCAATTAATAAGATTCGATATTTCGTCATTTTGTTACCTCTCCCTTACAATCAGTTGAAAAGGGCCTTCTCCCACATTTACCTTTTGTATTATTTTTAGATTTATAGGGTTAATAAAGTAGATTTCATCACTGTCATAGCCAGCAGCAATCAGATCATTTTGATAGACAACTAGTTCAAATGGATTTGCGCCAATTTTAATTGACATGACCTGCTCGCCTGTCTCTGTTAATTTATACAGCATATTTGAACCATGACTGAGAACAAAAATATATTCTTTCCATTTCGCAAAGTTTATCGGCATCATCGGTGCATAATAGGTATTGATTAGATTTCCGGAGGTCAAATCATATACATGGATATTCGATTCTATGTCTGTTCCTACTCCATGTCCACCAATCCATAGCTCATTCCTTTCTTCTAACAATAAGCCCCCAGCAGCATACGGATGAATTCTAATATCATCCTGTTTAGCTTTTTCCTTTACATTAATAACCGTAAGTACTTCAGAGCTAATATTTAATACGAACAGCTTATTATGACTTTCTAAAATGGTAAACGGCTTAGCGTTCGTCGAAATAGCGAAAAGCTCTTTCCCCTTTAACGAAAAAAATCGTGCTAGATTTCGTTCTTGGTCTGCAAATACGATTTCCTTTTCATTTTTTAAGACATACGCATTTACTATTCCTTTACCTGTCTGCCAGCTTGACAGTTGTGTACCTGTAGATAAAGAATATAGATCAACCGTATCGATCTGTTTCCCATATAGCAGCAAGGTATTTCCATCGGGGAATAGCATTCCGCCCGAATAGGGTTTTTCCATTTCCCATTGCTGTAATTTCTTTTTCCCAGCTGCATCAATAAAGGAAATGGTTGAATCTTTAATATTAATACTTATGATTAGATCCTTATCATTCGGTATTGGTTGATATTCTTTATTTGAACAGGCTGCTAGAATGAATAACAGGATGATGAAAACGCTGATTACTTTTTTCATGCTATAGCTCCTGACTCTATTTTATCCTAGCATTATATAAATAACTTGTGAGAAAACTGTGAAATTTCTCTTATTAATTATAGCAATTATTCAAATCATCAATTGATGCAAGATGTAAACGAATGAATTGATCATTATTTCAACGCATATTATGACTATCTACTCCTATTTTTACATAAATAAAAAACTATTTGCAAAAAATAAATCTAATGATATTTGGAAGGGAGATTCTAATGACAACACCATATCGCTGTCCAAATTGCAAAACAAATAAAAGCCGTTTTAATTTGATTAGGCAAGTACCGCAATCCGTGAAAATGGACCCAAGCACTGGCGGGATACTTGAAGAATATTCAAATGAGAATTTAAGTGCATTTCATATGCCCTACCGGGGACCAGAATTAAGAGTACAATGTGCTGCCTGTGGATTAATTGAGGATGAAAGGACCTTTGTTAAATTCGGTGAAATGAAATAGCTATTTCATTCCCTTCTTGTTTTAAAAAGCGAAAAGCCTAAACAATGCTTTTATCAAACATGGTTTAGGCTTTAACGCTTTTTCTATCATCAGGCTGCTTTACTTTTCTTCCATCGCTGTGAGTTGTGCTGCAAGTACGTTCCAGTCCATTTCCTCCCCGATAAACACGAGATTTAACGGCATGTTCATATATTCCTTCATATAAAGAGGCATACCATAGGAATATTGAAAAAGATACGGATAGCTGTTTTCTGCAAACTTCACATAGCCTTTAATGCGATAGATTGTATCCGGCATTGATTTAAGAAAATTTTCGAAGTCATCCAGAATAATATGACGTTTAAAATGATAAACAAACGTTCGCAAATGGAGATCGATATGAACGTGGTTCTTCTTTTCATTTGAAAAGCCTATCTTCCTCACTTCTTGAATGGGAACCTTCGAATAGGTCGTTAAAATAGTAAATGCATGATGATTGATCATTGAAATATCCATGCTAATTTTTGCTTGCTCTTCCTCACTTAACATATCTGTTTTATTCACTACTAATAAATTAGCATGCTTGACCTGCTCTGTGAGTAATTGTTGAATTTGAGGACTAAGCTTTTTCCGGTCAAGCCAGCGTTTACTATCCACCGTTGTAATAATCCCTTTAAAGTCAATTTTTTCTGCGAATAGCGGTGATACTACCGCATCTAGCACTTCAACAGGATGTGCAGCACCTGTCGCCTCAATATAAATAACCTCCGGATTACTCTCTACTAGCAGCCCTTGCAGCTGTGCCTCCAGCTTGTCCGAAATGGTACAGCAAATACAGCCGTCTAATAATTCTTTTAAAGGGACATCATCCTGAACAGCATCAGAATCTATCGAAACACTGCCAAGTTCATTCATTAATACAGCTGCTTTTCGGCCAGCCTGTTTTTCCTGCTGCAATAGATTTTTTAGTAATGTGGTCTTCCCGCTACCAAGAAAACCAGATAATAAGTAGATTTCTGTTTTATTCATGTTAGGACCTCCAATTGTCTAACTCCATGACTGCCTAGACCCACAAAAAACTCTCCAATTGGAGAGTTTTTTAGTTATTGTGCTATCTTTCCTTTTAATACTTCAACTGCTTTTACTATCTGTGTATCATTTGCTTTAATTTGTTCACGCAGCCCCTCCATTAATGCAGTCGTTGAGCTTCCGGTTAAAATACCAGTTGCTTCAATCCCTTTCGCATTTTGGAAGTTTTTTACTGCTTCTTCTGTTTTTTCATCAAAGAAACCATCTTCCCTGCCTGGTTCATAGCCTAGAGCCTTTAGCATTTGTTGAGCTGTTTTTACTTCAGAAGATGAAGAGGATATTTTAAGTTCTGTTTCTGGGTTTATTAATGTTAAGGATGCATAATCAGGTAATGCTACTTCAATATCTGGTTTAATTCCTTTCTTATGAATCCAATTACCCTTTGGCGTTAACCATTTTTCAGTTGTAAATTTCAAATTAGAGCCATCACTGAAATCCTGCGCCTTTTGAACGGTACCCTTCCCAAACGTTGTTTCACCGACAAGTGTAGCGTTGCCAGATTCTTTAACCGCTGCAGCTAGTATTTCCGATGCGCTTGCACTACCTTTATCAGTCACCACTACTAATGGAACACCTGGATTTTCTTTGGTTTTCGAGGATTTCATTTCTTGTTTATTCCCATCACGATCCTCTACTTGGACAACAACCTCATTATCAGGAAGGAATAAACTTGAAATCGCTATGGCTTGGTCTAATAAGCCTCCCGGATTTTGTCTTAAATCAAGTATTAAACCTTTCATCCCTTGATCCTTCATAGTTTGTAAGGTACTAACAAGTTCTTTTGCTGTATTTTCAGAGAAGGAGGTAATCTGTACTTTTGCAATTCCGTCTTCTAGCATTTCTCCGTAAACTGTTTCAATCGGAATTGTATCTCTTACAATTGGAACTTCCATCAGGTCTTCGACACCAGGACGTTGTATGGATAACTTAACGGTTGTCCCCTTTTCACCGCGAATTAATAGAACGGCTTCTGTAGCACTCATTCCTTGAATGCTTTTTCCATCAACGCTAATTACTTTATCATTTGGTTTTAGGCCTGCTTTTTCAGCAGGGGAGTCCTTTATTGGGGAAACGATTGTAATATTACCATCCTGTTCCTGAATTTCCGCTCCAATTCCTTCAAATGATGACGAAATACTCTCATGAAACCCTTTTGCTTCCTCTGAATCCATATAGTCAGAATATGGATCATCAAGAGATTCTACCATTCCATTGATTGCGCCGTTAATCATTTTTTCTTGATCTACTTTTTCATAATAATTATTTTTCAACGTATCAAATGCTGCATACAACTTGTCAAATTCACTTCGATTAGCAGCTACCGTTACAGCCTTTTCATCTCCAAAAGCTAATGCAACGGTTGTAATACCAGCTGAGAGAAAGACAACAAAAAATAGCAGCATGATAAAATGAAATCTTTTCATGCGAATAAACCCGGATTTTTGTTCCTGAGTTTCTTTGTTTACATTTTCATTTTCCAACCACGTTCACCACTTTCATGATTCAAACTAACAACCTGTTAGACAGGCTCATTCATTCCTTACTTTTTAGAATAACATTTTTATAATGATTTTAACAAAAAAAATGAACAATCTTCAAAAAAGCGATGTTTTTGTAATTCGGTATCCCACCGAATACAACAGCACCCGATTACATGACAGCAATCGTTATATTTTCTTCACTTTATTAAAGTACTCTTCAAGTGTTAAGTCGTTCTCATATATTTCAGCAGCCGCTTTTACTCCTACATAACGATAATGCCATGATTCATATTGATATTCTGTAATCCCTTCTTTTCCACTTGGATAGCGAAGAATGAATCCAAAACGATGTGCGTTTTCATGCAGCCATTTACCTTCTACTGTTTCACCGAATTCCTCTGACAGAGCGAAACCGGCACTTTCACTGGAAATATCCATCGAAAGACCTGTCTGGTGTTCACTAAAGCCTGGAACCGCTACTGCCTGGACAGCAAGCTCCTCACCCACTCTACTCACCTCCGCATCAAATACCTGCTGTTGTCTGTCAAATGAGCGATATCCGGATACAGCAAAAAGTTGGATCCCATTGTTTGCTGCATCTCCAAACATCCTTTCTAGCGCATCTGCTGCCTCTTTACGTAAATAACTTTTTTCAATATCTTGATCACCAAATGAAAAGGCAACGTTTGGCCGCACTAAATCATCTGGCGCATAACCATCTGGCAGAGCAAATTCCTTATTAACAAGAACCATTATATTAGTTGGATTTTGAATCACATTTTTACCGTTTATGACCGCAATATTATTAAAGTAATCGGACTCTAAAACGAATCCTTCAGAATTGTCCAGTTCACTATTACTAGCACTTTCAGTTACCTTATGTTCTTCTGAAGGTGCTTGCGCTTCCTGCTTAACTGTTTCCTGTTCGAGAAATGGAATACCATTACATCCCGTTAGAAGCACAAGACTGCCTATCGTTACTGCAAATTTCTTCATGTTAACCACCTTATCTTTTTAAAAACTTCATTCTTTATTCTATCATTTTTCCAACTAAATACGAGACTTAATTCATGGACGCAGTAGAATAGTGATGAAGTCCTATGAAGACAAAAAGAGCCGAACGGCTCTCTTCCAATAGGGCTTCCAATAATGAATTTTCTGCCATATTTGACCAAGCACTTTCATCTGCATGAAGATACCTTGTAGAGTTAATACTACTATTTGTAGCAACTTCCTAACCATATGTTAATTTCATTATTCAGGAGGATATTATGGGAAAAAAACATCGTAATCGCATTAATTCACCAAAGAAAAATAACCATATTCCACCAGAGGCCATTATTGCCGAGCAGGAAGCACATGGTAAAGAAAATAGGGCAACAGGCGGAAGAAAAAATAATCAATAAAGAAAAAAAGAGGGGGAACCCCCCTCTCTTTCATTAACAAACATGAATCCGATTTACTTCCACCCAGCCTCCTGGTTTTAATTGATAATAGTATTGGCCTTTTCTGCCCTCATCAATAAAGCAAATGTCTCCAGTGCCAACAAAACGGCCTTCAAAATCGGTTGGAATTCGATCGGTTATATTAAAACGAGAAAACACTTCATCCAAACAATCACTATGCGATATTCCTTCTATTTGGAGTCTGTATACCTGCTGATAGCCCTTTTTCTGTCTAAATATGGGTGTTTGAAAAATCGTTACATCGTATTCTTTTTTTCTTGTTCGTAATAATTCCAGCAACATTCTTATTTCCCCCCACATACTTTTCCAAATACTCATATAATTTTTTACTATAAGTATTAGCGAAAAGACGTGTCGATTCCTTTAAAGAATTTCTTCTATTTTTGTCGAATCCTATCTAATTTGGCTAATTTGCAAAAAGATGGTGCTTCATGCACCATCTTTTGCTCGAATTACGAATACTTTTGTAAAAGAGATCGCAAACTTTGCGGTAATGTTGCTAAATCGCCAGTTGAAACTGACATGCGGACATTTGTTTCATCCATTTCAAGCGCTTCCGATAAAAAGCCACCTAATCCACGTGCTTTCCGATCGACCTGGAAATACAAATCAGCTGTATTATTTGACGTAGGTAGAAAAACCAGTTCAAGTTCATCCAGAAGTCCACGGAATGCACCAGAGGTTGGGACAAACTCAAACTCCTGTACAAATGGAGACTTACCACGTAGATGATATGGTGCTTGCTCACACTCTACTTCACGAAGGCGAAAACCTAATGATGTAATACTATTTAACACACCATCCAATAATGCACTTGGTTTAACATTTAAGTAATCCTTATCAGATGGATCAACAGCATTTTTGATATCAAGTCCAGTTGCCACCCATACCTTCGCTTTGCCCATGGATACGGGGGTTTCTAACGGCAACCGAAAAGAGAATGGAATTTCACGAGTTTCCTTAGCTGCGACAGTAAAGCCAGATGCTAAGCGTATACGCTCAATTACTGCGGTTACATAATATTTTTTATCATCTGATTCCTTACTATATTGCGTGTTCACAGAAAGATAAATATCATCAATTTGCTGTTCAACATTTCCACCGCGAATCTCAACAACTCCTTTGATCTCTTCACCAGGAAATACTCGATCCCTCTCAAGCTTTGTATCGACGGTTGCCGCACCAATTCCAACACTTGCTAACACCTTATTAAAAAATGACATTTTCTTTTTCCTCCC
>Ga0182739_1002638_pt1 | contig 16581 bp, 14 predicted proteins | sample eDN5th30CBELigBY_FD_128873 | JGI IMG/M metagenome (GOLD analysis project Ga0182739, IMG submission 128873) | Enriched backyard soil microbial communities from Emeryville, California, USA - eDNA 5th pass 30_C BE-Lig BY (version 2) (version 2) | ecosystem: Environmental > Terrestrial > Soil >... | reverse complement strand
TGGCGGTCGCCAGACGAACCAACGAAGAAGCAGGCTCCCACGACGGATCGCTGTCTGGTTCTTTGAAAGCTCGCCTTATACTGCGCAGTACCTGTTCCAAGCCTATCTGGTTGGCATAGAACATGGGGCCGCCTTTTTCCGCAGGGAATCCATATCCATATACATACACGACGTCTATATCGGATGCCCGCTGGGCTACCCCCTCTTCAAGGACGCGTGCTCCTTCATTGACCAGGGCGAATACACAACGCTCGATGATTTCCTTGTCGGACACTGATCTCGGCTGTATTCCTCGGCTAGCTCGCCAATCCTCGATAATTCTGGTGGCTTCAGGGTCCGGCAGCGCCTTACGCCCGTCGGCGCCATAGCGATACCAGCCGGCCTTCGTCTTTTGTCCGAAGCGACCGGCCTCGCATAAAGCGTCTGCCACCATCTCGCGAGCCCGCCTTGGGTCTGCTGCGGCTCGCCTCTGGCGACCCGCCCGGGCAATATCGAGGCCTGCCAAGTCGCCCATGCGAAAAGGCCCCATAGCAAAGCCGAAGTCTTCCAGGGCCTTGTCGACCTGGCCCGGCAGAGCGCCTTGCTGGATCAAGCTGTCCGCAGCGGCCACATAACGCGCCAGCATGCGGTTGCCGATAAAGCCGTCCGAGACTCCGGCGATCACGGGGATCTTGCCTATGCGCTTTGTCAGGTCGAGGATAGCGACAAGGGTTTCAATACTGGTTTGGCGGCCTCTTACGACTTCCAGCAGCTTCATTACATGGGCCGGGCTGAAAAAATGCATGCCTATGATGCGGTGAGGCCGGCTGGTGCAATCGGCCAGTGCATTGATGTCCAAACCAGATGTGTTAGAAGCGAGGATAGTGTGCGGCGCCGCAATGTCGTCGAGGCTGCGCAGCACTTGCTTCTTTACATCCATCTGTTCGTACACGGCTTCGATAATCAGCCCCGCTGTCCGTAGACTGTCGTAGGAACACTCGGACTTGATCAAGCTCATGCGTTCACGGACCTGCTGGCTTGAGAGCTTGCCCTGTTCCAAGGAGCGGTCATATGTCCTTTGGATTGCTTCCATGGCGCTATCCAGGGCGGCCTGGCTGGTTTCAAGCAATGTCACTGCAACGCCAGCATTGGCAAATGCCATCGCGATGCCTCGACCCATCGTCCCAGCACCTACAACGCCTACGTGCTCGATTGCTGGCAATTGTGCCGCCTCATATTCGCCATCGAGTTTTCCGGCCAATAGCCTGGCACGCGCGATGTGGCGCAGCCCTTGTGAAATAGGGCTCGACATAAGCATTCTGTGCACCTGGGTTTCTTGTTCGATTCCAAGGTGGAATGGCTTTTTACTGCTCGTGGCGATCAATTCCACACACTCCTCGGCCGCAGAGCTCCTCCTCTTGCGTGCCGCCACCATTCTGCGGCTAAATTGCACGAAGGCTTCGAGCTGTGGATCGTCGATGCGCCGGTCTCTGACTCGCGGCACAGGCTGGTCGGCGACCTCCCGGGCGAGTTGCAGTGCCGCGCCTTCGAGGTCGGCGGTGACAATACGATTAAACAGCGGGGTGCTTGCGAATTCCTCGACACCGAAGCGGCCTCCCGAGACCATCATATGCAACGCGCCTTCCAGCCCAATCAATCGTGGCAATCGTTGCGTGCCGCCAGCATGCGGCAATAAGCCAAGCTTGATCTGAGGAAGTGAAATCCGAGCTTCTGTGAGCGCGATGCGGTAGTGTGTGGCGAGCGCGAGCTCGAGGGCCAGGCCGGAGTGCAGGCCTGCCAGAGCGGCGATAACGGGCTTCGGGTTGTCTTCGATTGCCTGGGCAAAGGCGAGGCCGTGAGGAAAGGTATCGACGTCGTGGACCAATGTATGGGCACAATTGGGGGCGGGATGCCCCAGCAACACCATCGTAGAGGCCCTGGGATCCTCGTTCGCACGATCCATGGCTTCCTGTAGCTGATTGCATAGGGCTGCGCTGAATTCACCTCGTGAGTCAGGCCGCCAGCGAATGAGCATGGTTGAGTCCTGAACGTGGCAGGTCACGAGGGCCGTCGCCGGGAAAATAGAAGAGTCGCGCATATTCAGTACGATCTTGGCAAGCCTAGGACTTTCTCTGCGATGTAGCAAAGAATCATCTGGGGACTGACGGGCGCAATTCGGGGGATCATGCATTCGCGCAAGTAGCGTTCTACATGGTATTCCTTTGCATAGCCCATGCCTCCTAATGTGGACATGGCTACTTGACACGCATTGAATGCCGCCTCGCCAGCGAGATACTTGGCGGCATTCGCTTCGGCGCCGCATGATTGCCCAATGTCGTACAGGTACGCGGCTTTGTAGACCATCAGGCTGGCGGCTTCGAGTTGCGTCCACGCCTGCGCGAGCGGATGCTGGATGCCTTGATTGGCGCCTATGGGTCGGCCAAAGACGATACGGTCTCCAGCATAGCGGACAGCCTTGTTCAGCGCCGCTTGACCCAGTCCTACGGCCTCTGCGGCGATGAGAATACGTTCGGGGTTCAAGCCATGAAGCAGATACTTGAATCCTTCGCCTTCTTCGCCGATCCTGTCTTGCACGGGTACTTTCAAGCCATCGATGAACAGCATGTTGGAGTCGACGGCCTTACGTCCCATTTTTTCGATTTCCCGGATCTCTACGCGCGATCGGTCGAGGTCGGTATAAAAGAGACTTAGACCGTGTGTAGGTCGGGCGCAGAGCTCCAGGGGCGTGGTGCGCGCGATGATGAGCATCTTGGACGCCACCTGTGCAGTGGATATCCATATCTTCCGGCCGCTGAGTATGTATTGGCCGCCTTGACGGATCGCCTGCGTCTGCAGGCGCGTAGTATCCAGGCCCGCGTCGGGCTCGGTGACTGCGAAACATGCCTTGTCCTGTCCGGCAATCAAAGGCGGCAAAAAACGTCGTTTCTGCTCTTCAGAGCCGAATACCTGTACCGGATTGAGGCCGAAGATATTCATGTGCAACGCCGACGCACCCGACAGACCCGCGCCCGAGCCCGAAATAGTATGCATCATGAGTGCGGCTTCCGTTATGCCGAGGCCCGCGCCGCCGAACTCGGGAGCCATGGCGATTCCGAGCCAGCCCGCCTCGGCGAATGCTTGGTGGAAATCGGTGGGAAAGCCGCCTTCCAGATCCTTTTTCAGCCAATATTCGTCGTCGAATTGCGTGCAAATTCGTTGCACGGCATCCTGGATGGCCAACTGATCCTCTGAGAAGGTGAACTTCATGCTTGCTCCTGGTACTTCTCGGTGAAGTCGCGTATGAGATCGCGGGCGACAATGATTTTCTGGACTTCGGTGGCTCCCTCGTAGATGCGGAGCGCCCGAATCTCCCTGTACAGACTTTCCATGATGCGACCTACTTGTACTCCGCGTGCCCCGAACATTTGCTGAGCCGCATCGACCACGCGCTGCGCATTCTCGGTGGCGACCATTTTCGCTAGTGCGGCCTCCCGCGTAGTGCGTAACTTCTGGACATCGCGCCGCCAGGCTGCACGGTATGTCATCAGGGCAGCCGCGTCGATCGAGGCCATCATGTCCCCCAAGCTTCCTTGCGTCAGCTGCAAGTCTGACAACGTCGCGCCGAACATGTTGCGCGTGCATGCATGGGCGACGGCTTCATCGAGCGCTCGGCGTGCGAATCCCAGTGCCGCGCCCGCTACCGAAGCGCGGAAGATATCGAGCGTGCGCATTGCCAGCTTGAAGCCTTCGCCTGGCCGACCGAGCAGGCGCGCGGCCGGAATGCGCATGTTGTCGAAACGCAGCGTGGCGAGCGGATGTGGCGCCATGACATTGAGGCGTTCGGCAATGGAGAAACCGGGGTCTTGTGGATAGACGACGAAGGCCGAAATATTGTGGGTATCGGCAGTGTCCCCCGTCCGTGCGAACAAGGTATAGACGTCCGCTATGCCGCCATTCGATATCCACGTTTTTTCGCCATTGATCACATATTCATCGCCTTCCAGGCGAGCAGTGCAGGACATGGCGCCGACATCCGAGCCCGCTTCCTTTTCCGAAAGAGCAAAGGCGGGTATCAGGTCACCCCGCATGACCTTAGGCAAGACTTCTTCTTTGAGTTCTTCCGAGCCCTCTAGCCCAATAGCGCCGCTTCCCAGTCCTTGCATTGCCAATGCAAAATCAGCCAGGCCGCTATGGTATGCCAGTCCCTCGCGCGCGAGGACCAGGCGGCGCGATTCAATATCTTGCGCCATGCCGCCATATGGCGCCGGTACACAAGCCCGCAGGATGCCTGCATCGCCCAGGGCCTTAACGAGGCGACGGCAAGAATTGTCGACGTCGTTTGTGTCGATGGCCGCAAGGGCATCCGAGGCGGTGAACGCCTCGATTGATTCCATGAATGGACGATGTCCATCATCGAAGAAGGGCCAGCTCAAGTGATCCCGCTCATGTAAGGGACGAAAATTTGATTTGTTCATGGTTTTGCAGGAGTCTCGATGCGCTTTATGTTGTTCATACTTATAAGTATCTAGTATTTCTTCGTTTGGATACTTGCGAGTATGTCACACCATGTGGATGATTTCAAACATAATTTACTTGTAAAAGATATTTGACTCTTTTATGTTTAGTATCTAAGATACTCGTCAGTACTGGAGTTACCTACCGTAAAGGATGCGATCGATGGACGTTTTGTGGTCCCCGCCATTGGATGCGTTTTCCACGCGTTGCCGGGCAAAAGCGCTGACCATGGCGGAGCAGCCGGAGCTCGCGTTTGATATTTCCGTACTGCTCGAGAGCGGTCTGATAAAGGCCTTGGTTCCCGGTGGGCGAAACAACGCCCGTTATTCGCTCGCTGCGGCTTTCGCTTCACTGGAAGTGCTTGCTCCTGTGCGTCCCGATCTCGCCCAGGCTCTTATGGGCGCGATGCTTTGTCTTCGCTCGATAACGGCGCTTGGCACGCCGCAACAAGTCAAGGCGTGGCGTGCACCGGACGCCTATCGTCATCCGCCCATTCTCGTCGTGCCCGAGCCATTGTCGTACCTGCTTCCCGCGCTGTCCGTCGAGCGCGATGGGCAAGTCTGGAAGCTCGACGCGCGCGTCGCATGTCGGGGTTCGATCAGCGGAGCAGGCCCTGCTGTGTTGTTTGTTCAGGATATCGATACAGGCGGTCGTGCGGCTCACACAGCGTTCATGGTCCCTGGTACCGAGCTCGCCGCAGCCTTCAAAGTATCCGGGTCCGGCGATAGGGGCGGTGCCGGCGGCGTACTGGATCTTTTGCTCAATCTGTCGGACGCATGGCTCCTGGGCAAAAGGAACGGCGCGACGACGATCATGGGAAACGTTTTTGCGTTGCATCGACTCGCCATGGCGGCACAAGCCATTGGCATCAGCATAGCCATATATATCCTGGCCTTGAAGGCAACGCGGGGCAGCGCTAACAGTACGTCGGTCCAGCAGGCGACCGCCACACTTGCTCAGTGCGCGGCCAGGATATCCTCGACACGTATGGCGCTTTACGAAACTGTCCGCGCCGCCGATGCAGACGAAGTCATCACGCTGCAGAGCGCGACCGTCGCGCTATCAGCTTGTCAATGCTCGGACTACGTCATGACCGCTTGCATGCAGATCTTGGGCGATAGCCCGGTTCCGGACCTCGCCTCGCTTCAGACCTTGCTGGGAGCACGTCAGCAGCAGCGGTCCGCATTCGGCGCGCCGGAAGGCTTAATCGGGCTTCTTGCTCAGAATATTCACTCGTTGCCTACAGCGACAAAAAATGAAGGCCACATCATGACCTTGCCCAAATCTCCGCGGGACCATACCAATGAGCCCGGCGATCGCGTTTCAGAAATCCTGGACGCGGCCGCGGCCGCCTTTACGGAACAAAGTTACGACGCTACCACTCTGGATTACATCGGCGAAGCGATAGGCGTGACAAAAGGCAGTATCTATTATCACTATCGCAGCAAGGCCGACTTGTTTGTCGCCGTGTATCGTCGTGCGATGGAGCTGAACATTGAAACAATACAGCCGATTGTGCAAAGACGTGAGATCGCTGCAGTGGACCGCATTTACCAAATGGCGTACGCGCATTCATTGCAGGTCATGAAGCACCTCTCATATCAGCGTGTTGCTGTGCAGGGTCTGGAGTCTCATCTCATGTCGCGTGTCACGCCGGAGCAGCGGGCGAGCCTGGTTGACGTCATTAGCTTGCGCGACACATACGAGAACATGTTCGTTCAAGTCATCAAAGAAGCCATCGCAGCCGGCGAGCTACCGGAACAAGACGCCCATATCGCGGTCAAGCCACTTTTCGGCGCAATCAACTGGACCACGATGTGGTATCGACCCAGGGAGGGCGAAACATCATCAGATCGCGAGCAGATCGCGTCGCGTTTGGCGCGGTTTGTCGTGTCAGGACTGACGCAGTCTTATGCACACGATCCCCGTGTTCCATCGGGAATGAAATGTGACGCAGATCAATAAAAGAGGAAACATGCAAAACGCCGCTAATGAGACTGGGGGTACGCCGGGGCGCCTGCAGTGGTCGGGGGTCGCTGAATGGTATCACGCCTTTTTCACAGGCCTGACGATGACTGTTGTGACGCGTCGAAGTGCACGCGAAGCCGCTGAACTGACGTTCCAGATCTTTCGGAAACAGCACAAGGAGCGTTTCCTGCCTGGCTTGGCGAAGCTCGGCTTGGATAAGCTGCCACCTGCCGTGGCGGCGGCTCGTTATCATTACTTGTCTAACGCCATAGGCGGTGTGCATGTCGAGTACATGGAGGAATCGCCCAAGAAAGTATGGGTGCGCTACCCGCCTCCCCGTTGGGCATGGCACGGAACTGCGATATGCGCGATTCCGGGAGAGGTATCGCGCGCTGTGTTGCGAGGCTGGCATGGCCACAATGGCGTATCGCTGGGGACTCAGCGCTTGGGATTCGTATGCACGAAGCAGACGATGGATGGTCAGGCCGGGCTCGAAGGCTACTACTGTGAATATGATCACGATATCCCGCCCGAAGAGCGTCTGCGATTCGCCCGAGGCGAAGAAGCGCCCGACTTCGATCCGTCCAAGGCGCCTGTATTGCTGAATGCCACCTGGCCGGAAGAGCGCCTTCAGAAGGCGCGCAGAAACTATGCGATGGAGTACGTGCGCACCGCATTGCCAGAGCTGGTGGGCTTGTTCGGTCCTTCTGATGCGCTGTACCTCGGCGGGACGACCGCTAGGCTGATAGGAATGCAGTTCTACCGGGAAACCGCCGCAACGTTTGGCCTACCTCATCAAGGGGATGAACTGGCTTTCGGCAGGTTCATGGTAGCGCTTGCTGAAGCTCAGGGCGATCAGGCCCAACTGGTGGTGGATGGCGAGGACATTCGTGTACGTCAGACGACATGGAAGCTGATGTCGGGCATCCCCAATTTGCATCCTGCTGTGTTCGACGCATGGAATGGTCTGCTCGATGGGGCGATTTCCGCTCACAATCGCGCGCTTCGGCTCAAGGTTGAATTGCGTATGGACCACGGCGACGCAGCGTTTGAATGGCGTATAAGCCGGCGCCGTCCTAGCGCACTCTTCTGACCCGGAGATCAATTATGGAACAACAGGCACTGACGGGACTGCGCGTTCTTGATGCATCGCGTGTTTTAGCTGGGCCGTATTGTGCTCAGATGCTGGGTGACTTGGGCGCGGAGGTGATAAAGATAGAATCCCCTGCTGGCGACGAAACACGCAGCTTCGGCGCTGCTGTGCATGACAACACGGCTGCGTATTACTTGGCGCTTAACCGGAACAAGCGCGGGATCGTGCTGGACATGGGCAAGGATCAAGCCCGTGATGTTTTCTGGACGTTGCTCGAGAGCGCCGATGTTCTCATCGAGAATTTCAAGGCCAGCACTTTACGATCATGGGGTATTGAAGATCCCTCGGAAATCGTAGAAAGGTTCCCGCGGCTTGTGCATTGCCGGATCACGGGCTTCGGCGACGACGGTCCGCTAGGCGAGGCCCCAGGCTACGATGCCGCGATCCAGGCTGTTTCGGGGCTTATGAGCATCAACGGCGAAAGCGATGGCCCAGCACTGCGTATGGGAGTGCCCATCGTTGACCTGGCGACCGGTATGCAGGCAACCATCGCCGTGCTGGCGGCCGTACAAGAACGTACCCGTTCGGGCAGAGGCCAGATGTGCGACGTGGCACTGTTTGATTGCGCCATGGCGGTCGCTCACCCCCATTTGTCGAACTATCTGTGGTCGGGTAATGAGCCGGCTAAATCAGGCAACAGTCACCCGAACATTGCACCCTATGATGCCTATGCAACGAGAACCTGTGCCGTATACATCGCCATAGGGAATGAGAGGCAGCTTGCGGCGCTGTGGCGGGTGCTGGGCTCTCCGGAACTCGAGAACGACTCGCGATTCAAAACCAACATCGATCGCATACGGAATCGTACGCAGCTGAATGCAGTGCTGGACGGGCTGCTCCATGAATTGGATGGCTATGCGGTGGCTGAAGCGCTGCAAGCAGCCGGCGTGCCTTGCACTCCTGTCACCAGTATTGCACAAGCCGCCGGTTCGGCCCACGCCAAGCATCGGAACATGGTCTTGCGGGATGAGCACTACGTTGGCGCCGGCTTCCCCATCAAGATGCGCCGCACACCGCTACGCTTGCGCGAGCTACCCCCAAAACATGGCGAGCATTCGCGCGAGGTCATGCTCGAAGCTGGATTCAGCGAAGATCAAATCAAGAGCCTCGAGCAAATCGGCGTTTTTGGCATGGCTGAACAACGTTGAAGGTCAGGCTAGTCACAAGCAGCCTACCGGAGTCAGGTTGAGCAGTAATCACTATTTATTAAATATGAACCATTGGAGACAAAGTGATGAAGACAAGCGTAAAGACTATTTCTATTGCCGCGATGGCAGTCGCTTCGTTGGCATTTAGTGCGCTAGTACCGGCTGCGACGGCGACCGATTTCCCTACTAAGCCGATAAGAATTATTTCGCCGCATCAGTCCGGCTCGACGACGGAGCTTTTTGGACGGTTATTGTCGAAAGAAATGGGAGATTTGCTTGGACGGCCCATAGTCATCGAGCAGCGACCTGGTGCGGCGGGAACAATTGGCGCCCGTGAAGTAGCAGGAAGCAAGCCGGACGGCTACACCGGTCTGATGAATGCATCCATACAGGCGATGTATCCCGGCATGTTCAAGAACCTGCCATTCGATCCCATAAAGGACTTTACCCCCGTAGGCATCTTTGGATTTGCGCCCATGGTGGTCGTCACGGGTGCGCAGTCCGATATCAAGAGCTTCAAGGACATGCTCCAACGTGCCAAGGCTAATCCTGAAGGTCTATCCTTTGCGTCCGGCGGACTGGGCTCATTGCCTCACTTGGTCGGCGAACTCGTCAATCAGAGCAGCAATGTGGATATCACGCACATTGCCTATAACGGTACGGGCCAAGCCTTGACCGACGTGGCCGGCGGCCACGTAGACATACTCTATGCCTCTGTCGCCAGTGCTGCTCCTGCGATCGAGGGGGGTAAGCTGCGGCCTTTGGCGGTTACGTCTGCCCATCGCCTTGAGTCGCTGCCGGACGTACCCACCATCGCTGAGTCCGGCATTGACGGTTTTGACGTGACATCATGGTATGCCTTATGGGTACCCAAGGAAACGCCACGCGAGGTCGTGGATAAATTGAATCAGTCCATGAGGGACGCCTCCGCCCTTCCTGAAGTCCAAAAAAGGTTGAAAATGAATGGCGTCATTGCAAGCAACCTTACGGCGGATGAGTTTTCAAAATTTTTTCGCGATGAAGGGGAAAAATGGCTTGGCGTCATGAAGAAGGCGAATGTTGAGCCGAAATGACATAGCGGAAGAGTTTGGTTCTTTCTTATAAAGGAAGGCACGGGCTTCAGCTAAACGCACCATCGGAACGAAGGAGCGGTGCATCGCACTGCTCCTTCGTTCTTTCCGTCTTCCGAGACGGAAGGAGGTGTGCCAATGTGCTAAACAGAGTTCTATACATGACGCCGGGGCAAGCACCGGCTATGCCGCCGCATCAAAGCGCAGAACGAATGTTCGACGCCGTCGAGCGCAGCGCAGCCAAGTACTTGTCTACCGCTGCCTGCTCATTGATCTTTCCGGCGGGCAAGCTCACATTGATTGCTGCCAGGGCCTTTCCGCCGAGGTCCTTCACCGTCACCGCCAGTCCGCAAATCGCTTCGTCCAGTTCACCGTCCACCCACGCGTACCCCTTCGCACGCGCCGCCAGAATTTGGCGGCGCAATTCCTGCTTGTCCGTCACGGTATGGTTCGTCAGCCGCTTGAGGGGTGCTGTGTCGAGAAAGTGCTCGAGAACGTCTTCTCCGGATTCCGAGAGCAAAGCCCTTCCCATCGACACTGCGTTGGCAGGCAGGCGACTGCCCAGTGTCGGGCTGGCGCGAAGAATCTTGTAGGTCGGTACGCGCACGACGTAGACGATGTCGTTTCCGTCGATGATCGACATGGCGCACGATTGCCGGATGTGCTGCGATAGCTCTTCGAGCTCGAGCTGGGCCTGGCGCCAGAAGGGAAGCGAGTACAGATACGAGAGCCCGAGGTTGAGAACTTTCGGTGTAAGCGCATAGCTTCGACCGTCGGTGCTTGTATACCCGAGCTCCGTAAGCGTAAGGAGATAGCGCTTCACGACCGAGCGGCTCAGCTCAGTGTCTTCCGCCAGGCTCGCGATGCTCATGCCGGGCTTATTGCGGCCCAATGCCTCGATCACCTGCAGGCCGCGGGCAAAGGTTCGTACGAAAGATTCGCTCTCCGGGCTTCCCATCAGTTTTCCTCCTTTCTCGTTCTACGGACGCAGCATACCCGACTACGAGGTCGTGCCGACTGCCATCTCGTACATCACTAACGTCATTCAAACGCATGGACGCGTTCGAGGTGGTCCGTTGACACCACCGCATCCGCCCTCTACAATTGTTCGTAGGGCGGTTATCAATGACCGCTCAGCGGTTATTCTAACTCAAGGCGAATTCCAGCACATCCATTTCGGAGGCCTACATGGATTACAAATACGACACCGATTTCTGGGCGGGGAACGCGGCCCGGAAGATCTGGGATGACATTGTCCCCGGTGAACCACGCAAGACGATTCCCTACACACTGACGAAAGAAGCCATCTACAAGCTGTGCAAGGCAACGGGCGACATGAACCCGCTCTATGTCGACGAGGACTATGCCAAGACCACCAAGTGGGGTGGCATCATTGCACCGCCATCCATCCACGTGCTGCTGATGTTCTCGTGCACCCCCAATGATGATTGGATGCGCAGCCCGGGCACCATCAACGCAAGTCAATCGTGGAGCTACAACATTCCGGCTCGTCCCGGTGACGTCATTACCTTGCAGGCACGTGCGCTGGATAAGTTCATCAAGGGCGACCGACTCTTTGCTATCCATGACAACGTGTTCTTCAACCAAGACAACGAAGTGATTTGTTCGGGCCGCGGCTGGACAATCCGTTCCATGTAAGGAGCAAGAATATGGAAACTGCATTCAATATCAAGGAAGGTCAGCGCATCGAGGGCACTTCGTTCAGCCCCACACGTGAAACCATTTGGGAGTTTTGCGAGGCGTCTCTGGATTACAACCCGCTGCACTGGGACGACGAATACATGAAGTCGGATTTCGGCAAGACGAACTTCGGCGGCATCATCATGCACGGCATGTCCAACTTCAGCCTTATCACGAAGATGATGACGGACTGGGCGCTGCCACAGCAAGGTACCCACCGGCGGCTCGAAACCCGTTGGAAATCCCCAGTAAAACCGGGCGACACGATCACGCCATCGGGCATCGTGAAGAAGGTCAAGGTTACTGAAAAGGCGAACTGGGTCGTCGTTTCAGTCGAAGTGAAAAACCAAGAGGACAAGCTTGTGGCCGAAGGCGAGGCCATGGTCGAGTTCCCCCTTTAAATGAGGCGAGAGGGGGCTGCTCAGTCGGGCCGCCCCGTCCTCAACAACTACTCATGACCAGGAGACGAAGTATGAAAAGCATTATTCGTGTGATCAGCGGTATGGTCGCAGCTGTCGTATGCAGCACGGCCATGGCCGCAAGTTATCCCGACCGTCCGGTGACCATTGTGGTTCCCTTTCCTGCTGGCGGCACCACCGACGTATTGGCCCGTCATCTGGGCAAGGCCCTGTCTGACGAATGGAAGCAGCCTGTCGTTATCGAGAACAGGGGCGGTGCCAGCGGCACGATCGGGTCCTCCACCGTAACGCGCAGCAAACCCGACGGCTATACCTTGCTGCTGACGGCAACCCACCACGTCATCAATCCCACCCTGCTGAAGGACACCATTTCCTATAACACCAAGGAAGCCTTCACCAACCTGGCCATGGTGGCGACCGTTCCCAACGTGCTCGTCGTAAACAAGAATTTCGAGCCCAAGACAGTACAGGAGTTGATTGCCCTGGCCAAAAAGAAGCCCGGCGAAATCAACTTCGGATCTGCGGGCATTGGCGGAGCAAACCATTTGTCGGGCGAACTGTTTGCGCACATGGCGAATATCAAGCTGACGCATATTCCGTATCGCGGCGCAGCGCCGTCGTTGAACGACTTGCTGGCTGGCCAGATACCGATGATGTTTGATTCGGTGCCTGGGGTGCTTGGCCATATCAAGTCGGGTGGTTTGCGTGCGCTCGGCGTAACGTCAGCGGAAAGGGTGCCGCAGTTGCCCGACGTGCCGACGATCGATGAGGCCGGGGTAAAGGGCTTCGAGGCCATCGCCATGTTTGGTCTGTACGGGCCGAAGAATATTCCTGCCGACGTTGTCGAGAAGATCAACCGGGACGTGAATTCCGCTCTTGCAGCGCCGGGCCTTCAGGAAAATCTCTCTGCACTGGGCGCTACGCCGGGCAAGATGACGCAACCCGAGTTCGACGAGTACGTCAACAAGGAAATCGACAAGTGGGCCGAGGTCATTGAGGCGGCGGATATCAAGCTGCCTAAATAAAGGACCTTCCCACACTGAAGACGAGGAGATTATGCTGGATAACGCGCTCAACCCGTTAGTTGCGAGTATGGGGCACGCTGCCGATGACAAGGCGCTGTCAAACATACGGGTTCTGGATTTGTCCCGGATCTTGGCCGGCCCCTGGTGCACGCAGAACCTGGCCGACCTGGGGGCGGAAGTAATCAAGATCGAGCGTCCTGGTGCCGGCGATGATACCAGGGCGTGGGGTCCCCCGTGGCTGCCAGGGCAGGACGACAGCCACTCCCCTGATTCTTCATACTACTCTGCCGCCAACCGGGGCAAGAAGTCAGTCACGGTCGACATTACGACCGCTGAAGGACAGGACATCATCAAGCGGCTGGCGCGTTCCAGCGATGTCTTCATCGAAAACTTCAAGGTGGGCAACCTGAAGAAGTACGGGCTGGACTACGAGTCCATCCGCAAGGAAAATCCTGCGATCATCTACTGCTCCATTACCGGATTTGGGCAGAGCGGCCCGTATGCCCACCGTCCCGGATACGACTTCGTGTTCCAGGGCATGGGCGGAATGATGAGCATCACGGGCGAACGAGACGACCTGCCCGGCGGAGGCCCGCAAAAAGTAGGCATCGCGCTTGCCGACATCATCACCGGCATGTATTCCACCATTGCCATCCTGGCCGCGATCAACCATCGCAGCAAATCCGGTCAAGGTCAGAACATCGACATGTCGCTGCTGGACTGTATCGTGGCACTGGGCAGCAACCAGGTCACTGGCTACTTCGCGGGCGGCAAGGTTCCGGGAAGAATGGGCAACGCCCATATGAGTCTGGTGCCCTATGGTGTGTATCCGACAGCGGATGGACACATCATCATCGCGATCGGCAACGACGAACAGTGGCAGCGCTATTGCGCAGTCATTGGTCGCGCCGATCTCGCTGCCGACCCGGACTTCACGCGTGTGACAGGGCGCATCGTTAACCGGGAGCGGCTCGATGTCGAACTCAGGCAGACGATGCAAACGAAGGACTCGGCAACCTGGCTAGAGGCGCTCGAGGAGCACAACGTGCCTTGCGGGCCGATCAACAACTACGAGCAGGTCTTTCAGAACGAACAAGTCATCCACCGAAATCTTCGCGTGGACCTTGAACGGGAAGATGGCGCCCGTATCGCGATGGCCGCGTCACCCTTGAGGCTTGCCGACACGCCGCCTTCCTACGATCTTCCGCCGCCTTTGATTGGCCAGCATACGGATGAAGTGCTCGGTGATCTGCTCGACATGGATCCAGCAGCGCTCGAAGCGTTGCGTGCGGCCGGCGTGATCTGATGCGGCCGCTACGCATTAACAGATAAGTCACTAGAGGAATATCACATGCATGACGCATATATCTGCGACGCTATTCGCACGCCGTTCGGCCGCTATGGCGGCGCTCTGTCTGCCATCCGCGCCGACGACCTGGCGGCCTTGCCGATCCGCGAACTGATGTCCCGCAACCTGCAGGTCGACTGGGGCGCAGTGGACGATGTCGCGTTTGGCTGCGCGAATCAGGCGGGCGAAGACAATCGCAACGTGGCGCGCATGGCAACACTGCTTGCCGGCATGCCGGTCGATGTGCCTGCCTCGACACTGAATCGATTATGCGCCTCGGGTCTCGATGCCGTGGGCACCGCTGCGCGTGCCATCAAGAGCGGTGAAGTCCAGCTCATGATCGCCGGAGGCGTCGAGAGCATGTCCCGTGCGCCCTATGTGGTCGGCAAGGCGGATCACTCGTTCTCGCGCCAGCAGCAGATGTTCGACACGACGCTGGGATGGCGGTTCGTGAACGCCGCGATGCAACGCAACTTTGGCATTGACTCCATGCCAGAGACCGCAGAGAACGTTGCTGACCAGTTCAAGATTTCACGCGAGGACCAGGATGCCTTCGCCCTGCGCAGCCAGCAGCGGGCGGCAAGAGCCATCGCCGACGGGGTCTTTCAACAAGAGCTCATGCGCGTCGAGGTGCCGGGCAAGAAGGGCGCGCATACCGTCGTCGAGCAGGATGAACATCCCCGGGCGACGGATGCGTCCACGCTCGCGCGGCTTAAGCCCATTGTGCGCCAGGACGGCACCATTACTGCCGGCAATGCATCGGGCGTCAACGACGGCGCCTGTGCGTTGCTGATTGCGTCGGAGTCTGCGGCAGCCCAATACGCTCTGACGCCCCGAGCCCGCGTGATCGGCATGGCCGTGGCAGGCGTAGCGCCGCGCATCATGGGATTCGGTCCGGCGCCGGCAGTGCGCAAGGCGCTGGCTGTAGCCGGGCTCACGATCGATGCGATGGACGTCATCGAGCTTAACGAGGCCTTTGCAGCGCAAGCGCTGGCCGTCACGCGGGATCTCGGCCTGGCTGACGATGCTGAACACGTCAATCCCAACGGCGGTGCGATTGCCCTGGGGCACCCCCTGGGTGCATCGGGTGCACGGCTCGTGATGACCGCGGTAAACCAGCTCCATCGCACCGGCGGGCGATACGCGCTGTGCACCATGTGTATCGGAGTTGGCCAAGGTATCGCGCTCGTGCTGGAGCGCGTGTGAGCGTCGGCACCCAAAGAGGATCGTTCTCATGACTGATAAGGTGGTCGAAAGCGCGCTTCAGGCTGTCAGCGATATTCACGATGGCGCCACGGTTCTGGTCAGCGGCTTCAGTGGCGCGGGAGTCCCCGAGGCACTCATTACCGCGCTGCTCCAGCATGGTCCGCGCGACCTGACTCTGGTTCACAACAATGCGGGTAACGCCAACCTGGGCGTTGCACGCCTGCTTGCAGCCGGGCTCGTTCGTAAAGTCATCTGTTCGTTTCCGCGGTCGTGGGAGTCTCATGTTTTCGAGGCGCTGTACCGTGAACGAAAGGTGGAGCTCGAATGCGTTCCGCAAGGCACGTTGGCCGAGAGACTGCGGGCCGGAGGATCCGGCCTTGGCGCCATCTTTACGCCTGCGGGCTATGGCACGGAGTTGGCTGAAGGAAAGGAGACACGCATGATTGATGGCCGCGGCTATGTGCTGGAAAAGGCGCTGTCCGGGGACTTCGCTCTCGTCAAGGCACACCGTGCCGATCGCTGGGGCAACCTTCAATACCGAATGACCGCGCGTAACTTCGGGCCAGTGATGTGCATGGCGGCGCGCACCACCATTGTGGAAGTCGATGACGTCATGCCGCTGGGTATGCTGGACCCGGAGTCCGTCATCACTTCCGCTGCCTTTGTCCAGCGCGTTGTCAATCTGAGGAAGGAGTCGGCATGAGGGAATGGCGCACAGTCTCACGCGAGGAGATGGCCAGACGCGTGGCGCGGGATGTCGCCCCAGGGGCGATCGTCAATCTGGGCATCGGCATGCCGGAGCTTGTGGGCAACTATCTCGCTCCAGAGGACGAAATCCTTATCCACACTGAAAATGGAATTGTCGGATCGGGTCCCACAGTGGAGGGCGCGCTGCAGGACTTTGATCTGATCAATGCGGGCCGCAAGCCGGTGAGCCTCGCCCAGGGCGGACACTTCGTTGATCACGTCGACTCCTTCGCGCTGGTCAGGGGCGGCCACCTGGACATCACTATCCTGGGCGCGTTCCAGGTTTCCATTGAAGGCGATCT
>Ga0182739_1002637_pt1 | contig 16581 bp, 17 predicted proteins | sample eDN5th30CBELigBY_FD_128873 | JGI IMG/M metagenome (GOLD analysis project Ga0182739, IMG submission 128873) | Enriched backyard soil microbial communities from Emeryville, California, USA - eDNA 5th pass 30_C BE-Lig BY (version 2) (version 2) | ecosystem: Environmental > Terrestrial > Soil >... | reverse complement strand
TTTATTGATTTTTTTTGTGCGATATAAAAAAAGGAAAAGAGCTCAGCTTAATGCACTTCAGCTTCGACAGTTTCCGCTGATTATGAAAGTATTAATATTTCAAGGCTTGGCCTTTTGTATATCTAGTTTAATCCTCGTTTTCCTTCAGTTGGTGGATTCACTGCATTTATATGCTTTACTAAGACAAGCTGGAATTGCTGAGATGACAGCAAAAGAGTGGAAGGGGATATATGATCGTGGTCAACCGCTGCTTCAATTAGGGACGGTTGTAGCAAACTCTCTCTCATTAGCACTTGTTCCATTGATTGCAAGGTATGGTAAGAATCAAAATGAGCAGGAGCTGCTTTCAAAAATTAGATTATCATTGCGCGTAAGCCTTATGATTGGCTCAGCTGCAACAGTAGGACTTATTTGTCTAATCAAACCCGTGAATAAGATGTTATATACCGATAGTCTTGGTTCAGTGACACTTGCTATTTTTTCCGTATCGATTGTACTTTCATCCCTTATTATGACCATGGCTGCTGTCATTCAAAGCTTAGGACACTATATAGCCCCTATATTCATTGTGGCAGCAGGAGTTGTCGGAAAGTGGTTCTTAGATGTGTGGCTGATTCCGCATTATCATATAAATGGAGCAGCTGTGGCAACTGTCCTCTCCTTGTTAGGGATGACAATTGGTTTTTCTTGCGTCTTAAAAAATGATGTGAAACAATCATTATGGATAGGAAAAGATATAGGAATTATTATGATTAGTGTTGGATGTATGGCGTGTACATTATGGGGATTTAATATGGCAACGGATTGGCTTGTTTCAAGTGAAACAAGGATGATGGCTACAATTCAAGCGCTGTTTGGTGTTGTTCTTGGTGCACTTGTTTTTGGTGTTATTATCTTACGTACGAGCTTGTTTAAACGAGACGAATTGATGCTTTTGCCATTTGGTAATCAATTAGAGCGATTGAATAAATGGAATAGGAGTAATGAATAACATGACAAATATGATTACAATCATTGGTCTGGGAGCGGGGGATTTGAATCAGCTCCCACTCGGGATTTATAAGAAGCTTAAGCAGGAAAAGACGTGCTTGGTTCGAACAATGGATCACCCCGTTATTGAAGAGTTAAAAGCTGAAGGGGTGGAGTTTATTAGCTTTGATGCTGTTTATGAAAAGCATGATGGATTTGAAGCTGTTTATGAGGAAATATCCGAAACGCTTTTGCAAAGGGCTTCCACTCAACCTATTTTATATGCGGTGCCAGGACATCCAATGGTTGCAGAAAAAACCGTGCAATTACTATTAGAAAAAGGTCCAGAGCGAGGCATTACCATTCAGGTTGAAGGGGGACAAAGCTTTTTAGATGCGTTGTTTCAGGCGGTAAAAATGGATCCCATTGAGGGATTTCAACTACTGGATGGAACGGCTCTTCAACGGGATGAATTGCAGATTACTCAACATATGATTATTGGACAAGTGTACGATATGTTTACTGCTTCCGAAGTGAAGCTGACGCTGATGGAGAAGCTTCCGGATGATTATAATGTATATATCGTGACAGCTGCAGGGAGCACACAGGAAAAAGTGACAAAAGTCCCGTTATATGAGCTTGACCGTCAAATGGAGTTAAGTAATTTAACGAGTGTATATGTGCCGCCGGTTAAAGAGGACGAATTGCAATATCGTGAGTTTTCTAAGCTGCGTCAAATTATTGCTAAGCTTAGAGGGCCGAATGGCTGTCCGTGGGACCAAAAGCAAACACATGAGAGTTTAAAGAAATATTTAATCGAAGAGGCCTATGAACTAATTGATGCTATTGATGAGCAAGATAATGAGGCAATGATTGGAGAATTAGGAGATGTTCTTCTGCAAGTAATGCTTCATGCACAAATTGGAGAAGATGAAGGCATGTTTACGGTCGATGATGTTGTCGAAAGTATTTCTGCGAAAATGATTCGTCGCCATCCACATGTATTTGGCGATATTCAAGTAAGTGGAGAAGAAGAGGTTGTTGTCAATTGGCAAAAAATTAAGGAAGAAGAAAAGGGAGAACAAGCAGAAGAGTTTGTTTCTTTACTGGCAGATGTAGAGAAATCCTTGCCAAATTTAATGCGTGCAGAAGCGTATCAAAAGCGAGCGGCAAAAGTTGGATTTGATTGGGATGAAGCAATAGAAGCATGGCAGAAAGTTCGTGAAGAAATAGAAGAAGTCGAGGCAGAAATAAAACGCCAAACGCCAAATATTACCCACATTCAAGATGAACTGGGCGATGTATTTTTTGCACTTGTTAACGTGGCGCGCTTTTATAAAATCGAGCCCGAGGAAGCTGTATACCGAGCAAATCAAAAGTTCTACCGTCGTTTTACTTATATTGAGGATCGTGTTCGCCGAGATAAGAAAAAGTTTTCGGATTATACATTGGCTGAGCTTGATCATTTTTGGAACGAGGCAAAGAAAAAGGGATTGTAAGAGATGGAGGAATCTGCTATGTCAATGAGATTAGATAAGTTTTTAAAAGTATCACGTTTAATTAAGCGCCGTACGTTAGCTAAGGAGGTGGCCGATCAAGGCCGTATTTCCATTAATGGAGTACAAGCGAAGGCGAGCTCAAATGTAAAGGAAGGAGATGAGTTGACGGTTCGCTTTGGACAAAAACTTGTTACGGTTCGCATTGATAAAATTCAAGAGACAACAAAGAAGGAAGCGGCTGCCGAAATGTATACAGTCGTAAAAGAAGAAAAGCTAGGAAGTGAACAGTAAAAGGAGGCTTGTTCTATTTCTCTTCATCCCTACATACATTTTTAGAAAACTAGTGTTATTGTGAGGGATGAGAATGAGCCAATATGTAGACCCGAACTCAAGCTATTCTAAAGGAACTGTACCAGAACATGATGTGACGATGAGAGGTCGACGCTTACTAGATATTACAGGTGTGAAGCAAGTAGAAAGTTTTGATAATGAAGAATTTTTGCTTGAAACATCGATGGGATTTCTTTCGATCCGTGGGCAAAATTTACAGATGAAGAATTTAGACGTCGATAAAGGTATTGTCTCAATTAAAGGGAAAATCTTTGACCTTGTTTACTTGGATGAACATTCAGGGGAGAAAGCTAAAGGCTTCTTTGGCAAGTTATTCAAATGACGTTAACGACGCAATTTTATACGTTACTAGTAATGGTAGGGATGGGCAGTTTTTTTGGAGCTGCCCTCGATACGTATAGCCGATTTTTAAAGCGTGCTGAACGAAAGCGCTGGATTGTATTTATTCACGATGTGTTATTTTGGGTGATCCAAGGGTTACTCATTTTTTATGTTCTATTTTTAGTGAATGAAGGGGAATTTCGCTTTTATTTATTTCTTGCTTTATTATGCGGCTTCTCTGCTTACCAAGCCTTATTTAAAAATATTTATCAACGTGGATTAGAAATGCTTATTGCTATCGTAATTAAATTATACGAATTTACATTAAAGGCATTTCACTATTTACTATTCCTTCCGATAAAATGGATAGCAGTCACAATTTTTACCTTGTGTATAGGTATTTTCAAACTGGTATTTGTTTGTATAAAGTGGCTAGGTAAGTTTATTTTGCTTATTTTACGAATCATTTTTAAACCGCTCGAGTGGATTTTGATAAAGCTGTGGAAAATGCTGCCGGATACTGTTACAAAAAAGGTCGTAAAGTTTTATAAAAAATTGACAGGAATTTTAATGAAATGCAAGAATGTAATAAAGACATTCTTTAATAAGTGGAGAAAAGAAAAAGATTGAGGTGGAAGGGAATGAAGAGCCTCCGCAAAATAAACGTAACAAAAATGGAAAATGAGTATGTTGCCCAACAAGAAAAAAAAGCTCAGTCCATGAAGAAAAAGAAGCGCGGGTTAAGGCGGCGATTAACGCTATATGGAATCGGTTTGTTCGCTTTTTTCATTTTTGCTGTAGTGACTATCGTATCTCAAAATGCTGCATTGAATGAAAAAGCCCAACAGAAGGAAAAGGTTGGTAATGAATTAGCGGCGCTTAAGAAGGAAGAAAAGGTACTTAAAGAAGAAATTGTAAAGCTGAATGATGATGAGTATATAGCGAAAATCGTAAGACGGGATTACTTCTTATCAGAAGAGGGAGAAATTATTTTTAATTTACCAAAAAATAATGAAGACAGTGACTAATATTGACACTGTTTTTTTCCTTTCGTATTATAATAGATAGTGAAGCGATTTTGAACATTTCTAAGGAGGAACATTTTTTTTATGTCAATCGAAGTAGGCAGCAAGTTACAAGGTAAAGTAACAGGCATTACAAATTTTGGTGCGTTCGTAGAATTACCTGAAGGTGCAACGGGACTTGTCCATATCAGTGAAGTAGCTGATAACTATGTAAAAGATATTAATGATCACCTTAAAGTAGGCGATGCTGTAGAGGTAAAGGTCATTAATGTTGAGAAGGATGGTAAAATCGGCTTATCTATTAAGAAAGCAAAAGATCGTCCAGAAGGACAATCATCTTATTCACAACGTCCGCGCCAAAATAGAGGAAATGACCGTTCTAAGGATTTTCGTTCTAAAGATAATTTCCGCCCAAAGGAAACTTTTGAGACAAAAATGGCAAAGTTCTTAAAAGATAGTGAAGACCGCTTATCTTCCCTCAAACGCAATACCGAAACAAAACGGGGAGGTAGAGGAGGAAGACGCGGGTAGACTGCTGCTGAAAATCATATTCTAGCAATGATCCTGTGAAACCATTTCATATTTTATATAAAGGCAAGCCTTAAAGGGCTTGTTTTTTTATGGCCGAACTTTCTATAAATCTGTTTTATAAAGCTATAAAAAATGCCTTAGGCTTTCTTCTATTGATAGAGAATGAGCCTAAGGCATTTTTGACGATGACCCCTACGGGATTCGAACCCGTGTTACCGCCGTGAAAGGGCGGTGTCTTAACCGCTTGACCAAGGGGCCTATTTAAAAAATGAAAGATAGCGGCGGAGGGGATCGAACCCCCGACCTCACGGGTATGAACCGTACGCTCTAGCCAGCTGAGCTACACCGCCATGATACTCTTTTTGAGCACAAGATATATCTTACAATCGCCTTATAAAATTGTCAATAAAAAATTAACCTTTTGTCGTTTTCTAGCATTGGGAAAAATATACCAATGATTTTTTGCGAAAATCAGCTAAAAAAAGGGGGATTTTGAATGGGAAATGGATGTGAATGTTTGGAAAAGGCCCATACGCCTTTAAAAACCTGTATACATGTGGATGTTCAAGGAGAATTCCGTCGAACATTTTTTATAGCCACTTTTAAAATTATGACAAAAAATTGAACAAGCACTCTTTATAATAAAACACACTAAGAAGGATAGGAGTGTGTGTAATGGAAAAAGTGAATCGAAGCTTAATAGAGCCTTTAGGTGAAGTTCAACTGAAGAATGTGAAAGCAGGGGCTATTAATTGGTTTCAAAAGCTACAGGTTAAAATGGAAGATTTATTTTCAAATAAAGGAATTCCAGTAGCTATTATTGGCTTTCTTTTAGGAAGAGCCTTAATTCTGTCACAACTAGCTCCATTTGCACTACCGTTTTTCGCAGCTGTTTTCTTAGTAAGAAGAGATCATGCACCATTAGCCCTTATTGGTTTACTCGCAGGAGCTCTCACTCTTCATTATTCTAACAGTCTTGTCATCTTTGCATCGGTCTTTTTATTCCTTATCCTTCATAAAATAAGGAAGCCGGATATCGAGGGGCAATTTAAGACAATCGCACTGTATGTATTTACTTCCTTATTCTTGGTCAATTTAGCCGAGCACTATCTTATCTTTCAATCCATTCAACTCTACGATCTTATGATGATTGGCGTTGAAGCGGGATTAGCGATGATTTTAACGTTAATCTTTATTCAATCTATTCCACTTCTATCGATTAGAAAAAGATCACCAACGTTAAAAACAGAAGAAATTATTAGCATTATTATTTTGCTGGCTTCTGTGATGACAGGAACGATAGGTTGGGTCTTTTATGATATATCATTAGACCATGTTCTTTCACGATACCTTGTACTTTTATTTGGACTGGCAGGTGGTGCGGCTATCGGCTCAACCGTAGGAGTCGTCACAGGTTTAATATTTAGTTTAGCGAGTATAGCTAGTCTCTATCAGATGAGTTTACTTGCTTTTGCAGGTTTACTTGGGGGCCTATTAAAGGAAGGGAAAAAAGCCGGAGTTGCAATTGGTTTATTAATTGCGACGCTGTTAATTGGTTTATACGGTGAAGGGACAGGCAATATTATGATTACTCTCTATGAGTCATTAATTGCAGTCGCATTATTTCTCTTAACTCCCACTTCATTAATTCACAAAATTTCTAAACATATCCCTGGGACGACAGAGCATATGGATGAGCAGCAGCAATATGCTCGTAAAGTTCGTGATGTAACAGCTCAACGAGTCGAGCAATTTTCTCACGTGTTTGAAGCTCTGTCTAACAGTTTCTCACAAATAGATGAATATGGAATAAAGGAGGAAGAAGAAAAAGAATTTGATTACTTTTTAGGGAATGTGACTGAAAAGACGTGTCAAATGTGCTTTAGAAAAGAACAATGCTGGGTGAAAAACTTTAATACAACTTATGAAGGCATGCACGAAATTATGTATCAACTTAGTGAAAATGATGGGCAGCTTCCACAAAAAACTGCGAATGAGTGGGGGAAGTATTGCCGCTCAGGTCCTAGAGTCATTGCAGCCATTGCGCATGAGCTTACTTTTTATGAAGCTAATCAAAAATTAAAAAGAAAGGTAAGGGAGAGTAGAAGATTAGTTGCAGATCAACTGCGGGGAGTATCCGCAGTTATGGAGGACTTCGCTAAAGAAATTCAAAGAGAAAGGCAAAGCCATCATCAACATGAAGAATTAATTATGGAGGCGATTCAAGATTTTGGCCTTCATATTGGTCATATTGAAATCTATAACTTAGATCAAGGGAATGTCGATATTGAAATGAGAGTACCTTACTGCCAAGGGAGAGGAGAGTGTGAAAAGTTAATAGCGCCAATGCTATCAGATATATTAGGCGAAACTGTGGTTGTTCATTCAGAGCAATGTGCAACGAATCCAGCTGGGGAATGCGAAGTCGTTTTTCGTTCAGCTAAAAAGTTTGTGGTTGAAACGGGCGTTGCCCATGCAGCCAAAGGGGGCGGCCTTGTTTCCGGAGATAGCTATACAACACTTGAGATTGGGAGTGGTAAATATGCAGTAGCTATTAGTGATGGAATGGGTAACGGAGAAAGAGCACATTTTGAAAGCATGGAAACATTAAAGCTGTTACAAAAGTTTTTACAGTCAGGGATTGAAGAGAAGATCGCTATTAAATCAGTAAACTCCGTATTATCCCTCCGCACAACCGATGAAATTTTTTCAACGCTGGATTTAGCCATGATTGATTTACAAGATGCCAAAGCAAAATTCTTAAAAGTCTGTTCGATTCCAAGTTTCATAAAAAGAGGAGATAAAATTATTAAAATTGAATCTAGTAACTTACCAATGGGTATTATTGAAGACTTTGATGTAGATGTAGTATCAGAACAGCTGAAAGCAGGCGATGTGCTGATTATGATGAGCGATGGTATTTTTGAAGGACCAGATCATATTGAAAATATTGAATTTTGGATGAAGCGGAAAATTAAAGAGCTGAAAACAGATGATCCGCAAGAGATTTCCGATTTAATTTTAGAAGAAGTCATTCGGACGAAAGGAGTAATTGACGATGATATGACGATTGTAACAGCGAAAATTAAGCACAATACACCGAAGTGGGCATCCATTCCAGTCGCATCTAAACGTAAAAAAGCGCAGTAATGACTTGTATAAATAACCCTGGTTTAGTCAATTATGTTAAAAGACTAAAAGAAGGGAGACTGACACATGGAAGCAGGAACATTGCGTCAAATATTGCTCATTACGGATGGTTGCTCAAATCAAGGGGAAGATCCTGCAGCGATGGCAGCGTTGGCTCACGAGCGGGGGATTACAGTAAATGTGATTGGTGTTGTAGAAAATGATGTCATTGATGAAAAAGGGATAAAAGAAATTGAAAATATTGCGTTATCAGGTGGTGGTGTAAGTCAAATTGTGTATGCACAGCAATTATCACAAACTGTTCAAATGGTAACACAAAAAGCGATGACTCAAACGATACAAGGGGTGATTAATCGAGAGCTTAAACACATATTAGGAGAGTCTAAGAAGCTTGAGGATTTACCGCCAGATACACGAGGAGAAGTGATGGAGGTGGTCGATGAGCTTGGAGAAACAAGTAAGCTTGAAGTATTAGTGCTTGTGGATACAAGTGCCAGCATGAAGCATAAATTGCCAACAGTAAAGGATTCACTGCTCGACTTATCACTCAGTATGAATGCAAGAATAGGTGAAAATCGCTTTTCCGTTTTCGTATTTCCCGGGAAAAAGAAAGACGTTGAAAATTTACTAGAATGGACGCCAGAGCTTAATGCATTATCAAAAATCTTTCCGAAGTTAACAACAGGAGGGATTACGCCAACAGGTCCAGCCATTCGTGAAGCATTATCATATTTTAATAAAAAGCGTTCATTAAGGGGCTTATTATCACATGATGAACAGTACTATGAGGACTCAATGTAAACTTAAAAAAGGTGATCGCATTACCGGAAAATGGAATGCAAATGAGTACACAGTTATCAAGGAGTTAGGATATGGTGCAAATGGAGTTGTCTATTTAGTTGAAAGTAAAAATCAGCCATTTGCCTTGAAACTAAGTGACAATGGTACGTCCATTATTTCTGAGATGAATACTCTTAAATCCTTTTCTAAGGTCCATGGGTCTGCCATTGGACCTTATTTTTTGGAAGCGGATGATTTTCAGCGACAAGGTTCTACTTTGCCGTTTTATGTAATGGAGTATATTAAAGGCGAAGGGCTTTTAGAGTTTATAGAGAAGAAGGGAGCAGATTGGATTGGTGTGCTCATGCTTCAACTTCTAACAAGTTTAGTGGAATTACATAAACATGGCTGGGTGTTTGGGGATTTAAAACCGGAGAATTTAATTGTCTCCATGCCTGCTTACCGAGTACGTTGTGTCGATGTAGGAGGAACAACAGCGATCGGACGTGCTATTAAAGAGTTTACCGAATTTTTTGATAGGGGATACTGGGGATTAGGTTCTCGTAAAGCAGACCCATCATATGACTTGTTTGCTGTAGCGATGATTATGCTTAATGCTGCTTATCCAACTCGCTTTTCTAAAAAAGGGGAAGGATACATGCAGTTAAAAGAGCGAATTATTCAGAAGCAAGTATTGAAGCCCTATCGAAAGATATTGGAAAAAGCATTGCTTGGGAAATATATATCAGCAGAAGAAATGCGCCAAGATTTAATTACTATTTTAAGTCAACCAAGTGATCAATCCATTTCCAAAACGCAAAAAGTGCAAAAAACTAAACCGGCTCAATCAACAAAACAAGCAAGTCGTCTGCAGCAAAAGACAAGACAAAAAAAGAAAAGTCACTTTATGGAAACGTTTGTACTTGTAGCAGTTATTTCTTTGTTGTACGCTCTTTACATGTATGATCAATTGTTATGATATAGTAAATTATATACAAAAAAATGAAACAATTTGCCTGTTGAATCGTATACATAGAGGGAGATGGGCAGACTGTCAACAAAGAAGGAAGAGTGTATGTTACAGCATAAAGTGCTTCATGTCATTCATAAGCATAAGTTAATAGAAAAGAATGCAAAGCTATTAATAGGGGTTTCAGGAGGCCCTGACTCACTTGTATTGTTACATGTTCTGAAACAATTGCAGAAGGTGATGGAGTGGGACCTTTTTGTGGCCCATGTTGATCACATGTTTCGCGGAGAAGAGTCCTATGAAGATTATTTGTTTGTAGAGAAGATTTGTAAAGAATGGGACATTGTATTTGAAGGGCGTCGAATCGATGTACCGGCACATATGAAACAGACAGGTGAGAGCACGCAGCTTGCTGCAAGGAAATTACGCTTTGAACTTTTTGCAGAATTGATGAAGAAATACGGGTGTTCGACGCTTGTTCTTGGTCATCACGGTGATGATCAAGTAGAAACGATGCTAATGCGTATGACAAGGGGAGCAACCGGAACAGCGAGAGCTGGTATTCCATTGAAACGTCCGTTCGAGGATGGTGAAATTGTTCGGCCATTTCTTGCTGTAACAAAGGCAGATATTTATAAATATGCTAGGACTCATTCCTTGCAACCGAGGATAGATCCTAGTAATGCCAAAAACGATTATGTAAGAAATCGCTTTCGACATGAGGTATTGCCTTTTTTAAAGCAAGAAAATCCGTTCGTTCATGAACAATTTCAACGTTTCAGTGAAGAAATTTACGAAGATGAAGCTTTTTTGCACGACTTGGTTTTAAAAAAAATGGATGGGATTTGGGTGAAAAAAGAGAAAGGTTATGTATCTATTCAGATTGATTCCATACTTGCGATGCCTAAGCCTTTACAAAGGAGAGCGATTCAACTAATATTAAATTATCTTTACTTAGATAGACCATCATCGCTTTCAGCACTACATATTGATCAGCTTTTAGCTTTATTTTTGAATCCTCAACCATCTGCTGAATTGCATCTTCCGGAGGGCCTCATTGTAGAAAAATCGTATCATATATGTACCTTTCGTTTTTTTAAACGGGAAACCGTGAATTATTCCCTTTTATTACAAATTCCTGGTGATACGTTTCTTCCGAATGGATATAGGATTAAAGCACAGTATATAGAAGGAGGCATTCCTGCTATAAGTGGAAATGATTCTTGTATTATTCCTTACTCGATGGTTACTTTTCCTTTAACGGTACGTACAAGACATACGGGGGATCGCATGAAAGTCAAAGGTTTAGGCGGGACAAAGAAAATAAAGGATATTTTTATTGATGAGAAGGTCCCTATTTTTAAACGAAATGATTGGCCTATTGTTGTCGATGGAATGGGACACATCATTTGGCTTCCGGGTCTAAAAAAATCCTACATAGAATCAGAAAGTGTAATCGATGAATCGTCTTTAATTTATTTGCAATATAAGAAAGCTTAATTCTTCATAGGGGGCAATTAATAACAATGACCATGAAAAATGACATTGAAAAAGTGTTAATAACTGAGGAAGAACTTCAAAGTAAAATTAAGGAATTAGCAGTACAGCTTGAAAATGACTACCAAGATAAATTTCCATTAGCTGTTGGAGTGTTAAAAGGAGCTCTGCCGTTCATGAGTGACTTATTAAAAAGAATGGATACCCATTTAGAAATGGACTTCATGGATGTTTCAAGCTATGGTAACTCGACTGTATCTTCCGGTGAAGTGAAAATCGTTAAAGATTTGAACGCATCTGTAGAAGGCAGAGATGTCTTGATTATTGAAGATATTATTGATAGCGGTTTAACATTAAGCTACTTGGCGGAATTATTCCGATACCGCAAAGCTAAATCGGTTAGAATCGTGACATTGTTAGATAAGCCTACAGGAAGAAAAGTAGATATAAAACCAGATTATGCAGGTTTTATCGTGCCAGATGCCTTTGTTGTTGGATATGGCTTGGATTATGCAGAAAGATACCGTAATCTACCTTATATCGGCGTATTAAAGCCTGAGATTTACAACAGCTGATTCAGCTGAACACCAATAAAAACAGCGGTGTTAAAATATTGTAAACGAATAATTTTCTATGATACTATTTACTATAGTTTGTTGACTCATGGGAGGAGGTAGGGTATGAATCGGATCTTCCGTAATACGATATTTTATTTATTGATCTTTTTGGTCATTATTGGGATTGTTAGTATTTTTAACAATAACAATGAACCGACTGAGACTATTACCCAAGACCAGCTTTATAAAAACTTGGAAGATGGGAAAGTAAAATCATTAACCATGCAGCCTGAAAGTGGCGTTTATGAAATTATAGGGCAGCTTGAAGGGTATAAAGAAGGTCAATATTTTGTAACATATATCCCACCAAATGAATATTATCAAGCGAAAATTGGTGAGATTGTTGACAAGCAAGGAATTGAAAAATTTGATGTAAAACCTGCGGAAAAAACAAGTGGTTGGGTAACGTTCTTTACAGGAATTATTCCATTTGTTATCATCTTCATTCTCTTTTTCTTCTTACTTAACCAAGCTCAAGGTGGCGGCGGCGGCCGTGTAATGAACTTTGGGAAAAGTAAAGCGAAGCTATACAATGATGATAAGAAGAAAGTTCGCTTCAATGATGTAGCAGGAGCAGATGAAGAGAAGCAGGAGCTTGTCGAAGTGGTTGAATTTTTAAAAGACCCTCGAAAGTTCGCTGAGCTAGGTGCTCGTATACCAAAAGGGGTGCTTTTAGTGGGGCCTCCTGGTACGGGTAAAACATTACTTGCGAAAGCAGTAGCTGGTGAAGCGGGTGTTCCATTCTTCTCTATCAGTGGTTCAGATTTCGTTGAGATGTTTGTCGGGGTAGGGGCTTCGCGCGTGCGTGATTTGTTTGAAAATGCTAAGAAAAATGCGCCGTGTATTATCTTTATTGACGAAATTGATGCTGTTGGACGCCAACGTGGTGCAGGACTTGGAGGCGGGCATGATGAGCGTGAACAAACGCTTAACCAATTGCTTGTTGAAATGGATGGTTTTGGTGGAAATGAAGGGATTATCATGATTGCTGCAACAAACCGTGCAGACATTCTTGACCCTGCGTTATTAAGACCGGGCCGTTTTGACCGTCAAATTACAGTTGGCCGCCCAGATGTAAAAGGGCGTGAAGAAGTATTAAAAGTACATGCTCGTAATAAACCATTAGCAGATAGTGTTGATCTAAAGGCTATTGCACAACGTACACCAGGATTCTCTGGCGCGGACCTTGAAAACTTATTAAACGAAGCGGCTCTTGTGGCAGCTCGCCAGAATAAGAAAACAATTGATATGTCTGACTTAGATGAAGCATCTGACCGTGTTATTGCAGGACCTGCTAAGAAAACGCGTGTTATTTCTAAGAAAGAGCGTAATATTGTAGCTTGGCATGAAGCAGGGCATACAATTATCGGTTTAGTATTGGATGATGCAGAAGTGGTGCATAAGGTAACGATTGTTCCACGTGGTCAAGCAGGCGGGTATGCGGTAATGTTGCCGAAGGAAGATCGTTTCTTTATGACAGAGCCAGAACTAAAGGATAAAATTGTTGGTTTGCTTGGTGGACGTGTAGCGGAGGAAATTACGTTTGGTGAGGCAAGTACAGGTGCTCATAACGATTTCCAACGTGCTACTGGTATTGCTCGCAGTATGGTTATGGAGTACGGGATGAGCAAGTTAGGTCCGCTTCAATTCGGAAGCTCTCAAGGTCAAGTATTTTTAGGTCGTGATTTTAATAACGAACAAAATTACTCCGATAAGATTGCTTATGAAATTGATTTAGAAGTACAACGAATTATTAATGAGTCTTACGAAAGATGTAAGCAAATTCTTACAGAAAATCGTGAGAAGCTAGATTTAGTAGCAAGAACGTTACTTGATGTGGAAACACTAGACCAAGAACAAATCCAAAGTTTGTACCGTGAGGGGAAACTACCGGATCGTGATTATGTAGCCCTTAATGGAAATCTTGCTTCAGACGATGATGTAAAGGTAAAGATTAATGCCAAAAAAGAAGATTCGACACCTTTTGAAGGGAATCAAGCACCTTCTTTAGAAAAGGGTCCAAAAGATACAGACAATAAGTTATGATTGTATAACGAGAAAAAGGTATTCCTAGATGGAATACCTTTTTCTCGCTTAGTAATTACTTATCTTATTCTCAGAATATGACAAGATACTTTCGTTTTACTTCCATTATCGTGTAAAATAATGATTAAGTGTGACGTAGGAGAATAATTTATTAGGGGGATAGAACGATGATTTTTGTATTAGATGTTGGAAATACAAATACAGTCTTAGGGGTATATGAGGATGATATTTTGAAATATCATTGGCGAATTGAGACAAATCGTCATAAGACAGAAGATGAGTATGGAATGGTCATTAAATCTTTATTACAGCATGAGGGGCTATCTTTTGACCAATTTGATGGCATGATTATATCTTCTGTTGTGCCTCCTATTATGTTTGCGCTAGAGAGAATGTGTAAGAAATATTTTGGTATTAAGCCGTTAGTCGTTGGACCAGGTATTAAAACAGGGTTAGACATTAAATATGAAAACCCGCGTGAAGTAGGTGCGGACCGAATTGTGAATGCTGTTGCTGGTATTCATGAATTTGGAAGCCCTCTCATTATTGTGGATTTTGGAACAGCAACAACTTACTGTTACATTAATGAAGACAAACAATATATGGGTGGAGCAATTGCCCCTGGGATTAATATTTCAACGGAGGCTCTTTATTCAAAAGCAGCGAAGCTACCGAGAATTGAAATTAGCCGTCCGGAGGGTGTAATTGGTAAAAATACTGTTTCAGCCATGCAGTCCGGTATTTTATATGGCTATGTAGGACAAGTAGAAGGCATTGTTGCTCGAATTAAGGAGCAAAGTAAAATCGAGCCGCTTGTTATTGCGACAGGAGGACTTGCACCGTTAATTGCTAATGAATCCACAGCGATTGATATTGTAGAACCGTTTTTAACATTAAAGGGACTTCAGTTAATTTATAAGAGGAATCGTGAACAAGTAAAGAATTAAAGGCAGCTAGGAAAGGGGCAAAAGTAGTGAAAGATTATTTAGTAAAAGCGTTGGGATATAATGGACAGGTGCGTGCGTATGCCGTTTCTACGACAGAAACAGTGGGAGAAGCTCAGCGCCGTCATCATACATGGCCAACTGCTTCTGCTGCATTAGGTCGTGCTATGACAGCGGGTTTGATGATGGGAGCCATGTTAAAAGGTGAGGAAAAGCTCACGATTAAAATCGAAGGCGGCGGGCCAATCGGTGCCATTCTAGTGGATAGCAATGCAAAAGGTGAAGTGCGTGGCTATGTAACGAATCCACACGTTCATTTCGATTTAAATGAGAATGGCAAATTGGATGTAAGGCGAGCAGTCGGTACCGATGGGATGTTAACGATTGTAAAGGATATTGGATTACGTGATAACTTTACTGGCCAAGTTCCGATTGTATCAGGAGAGCTTGGTGAGGATTTCACTTACTATTTTGCTACTTCAGAGCAAGTTCCGTCATCAGTAGGTGTAGGCGTGCTTGTGAATCCGGATAACTCTATTCAAACAGCTGGTGGTTTTATTATTCAATTAATGCCCGGAACAGACGATTCAACGATTACAGAAATTGAAAATCGATTACAGAGTATTCCGCCTGTTTCAAAAATGATTCAAGCAGGATTAACGCCTGAAGAAATTTTGGACCAACTTTTAGGAGAAGGAAATGTAAAGGTGTTAGAGAAAATGCCAGTATCATTTCAATGCCAATGTTCAAGAGAGAGAATTTCAAATGCCTTAATCAGCTTAGGTAAAGCAGAAATTCAGGACATTATTGAAGAAGAAGGTAAGGCGGAAGCACAGTGTCACTTTTGTAATGAACAATATCAATTTTCTAAAGAAGAGCTTGAGGAATTAGTGGCAGAAGCAAAATAAAGGCCAACGGGGGAAGGATAGTTGTCGAAGAAGCGGTTAAGGTCTATGGTTGCTGGTCTTGCTTTGTTAAATTTGATTACGATTGTCGTATTTGCGATTTGGCCGATGTTTAATTCTCGAACGGTTGGCGGAGGAGAAACGGTAGCTCAAATTGGTGATGTAGGTATATCAAGAGAGAGTTGGATAAATGAGTTAGAACAACGGTACGGGAAAGATGTGCTCAAAGAGATGGTTGATGAGGAAGTCGTAAAACAAATGGCTAAGAAATACGATGTAAGTGTCACAGACCAGGAAATTGAGCGAGAATATAAGATAATGAAAACTTTATATGGAACCTACGAACAATCACAAAGTCAGTCTGAAGACCAGAGAAAGGCTCAAATCAAAGCGGACTTATTATTAGAAGAGATTTTAACGAAAGATGTCAGCATATCGGAAACGGAAATAAAAAACTATTATAACAACAATCAAGATTTATTTCGAATCCCGACTACTTATCGAATTTCTCACTTAACAACAGCGACAAAAAGTGAAGCGGATAAAGTGGTGAAAGAGCTGACAAAGGGCGTTTCTTTTCAAGTGTTAGCTATGGAGAAATCTCTTGATGAGTTTACAGCTAATCAAGGCGGAGCGATGGGTTTCATTTCTGAAGATAATGAACGAGTGCCAAAGGTTTATATTGAGACGGCGGCATCAATGAAAACAAATGATTGGAGCAAGCCAATTCAAATTGAAGAAGGCTGGGCGGTTCTATATCTTCATGAAAAAATTAAAGGAGAGCAATTCTCTTATGATGAAGTGAAACAACAGATTCGTCGTCAATTAGCTATGGAACATATTCAAACATCTGTATCTAGCGAAATGTTTTGGGATGAACTAGAAGTTGAATGGTTTTATGGTGCGAAATGAGTAAAAATTACTAGAAAAAAGCAGAAAATAGTTGACAATAGTCTATACAATCTGATAATTTTAA